>MDTE01178134.1_pt1 | contig 51777 bp, 58 predicted proteins | sample 811231 | NCBI WGS metagenome assembly MDTE01 (sample SAMN05326651, study PRJNA326480) | marine metagenome | isolation source: seawater | place: Indian Ocean: Red Sea | collected 2010 | reverse complement strand
TGCTTCACTCGATCCTTTCCAGAAGAATTTCTATCTCTCCGCCGCAAGCTAAACCAACTTCCCATGCCTCATCATTTGTAACGCCAAATTCCAATATTTTTTCTTCACCTGTCGCGATAACTTCTTTTGCAGCGTTTATAACTGCCCCTTCTACGCAACCACCAGATACGGAACCTTCAAAAGCGCCATCTTTTGATATAACAAGATTGCTACCAACAGGTCGAGGAGAGGAACCCCAAGTTTTAACAACTGTTGCTAATGCTAGTTTTTCGCCTTTCTCATGCCATTCAAGCGCAGTTCGTAAAACATCCTTAGGATCTAGAAGGCTTTTTGCTTTAACAGAATTCTCATCCATCTTTAGTTGCTATCTCGCTGGTCGATTTAGATGAAATCTTATTATTTTCAAGCGCATCCCGGGCAACAGATTTAGCCCATCGAACAAAGTGCCAAAGCTGATCAATAATTCTTGGTGAATTTGATTGCTCAAAAGTTTGATCACGAATTGTTTTAAGTGCATTTTCATATATGGCAATCCGGCTCTCCAAGAGCTCAATCTCATCTGCAGCTTCCTTAGCAGAATCGCCCTTTCTTATGCGTGTAACTAGATCACTACTCATAATTAATTTACTTATAGGAATAAAAAAAATTGATATCGTTAATTATATCAAGCTCAGCTTCAAACTAACTCATATCTAAACTTACTATTTCGAAAGATTCATATAAGCCGGCAACACTAGCAATTCATATGAAAAGGACCAATTATATAAACATTGCTTGACAAGCAGGAGCCACTGTTCGACAGTCACCATATAGAGTGGAGTCATAAATTAGGAGGAGAGTATGCTCCCATCAAAGATTTTCAAACGACCATTTCCAAGTTTATTGGTAGCTTTCTTTATATCGGGCACAAGTATTTTATCGGCTCAAGACCCAACAGAGGGCGAAGAAGCCTTAAATATGGAACTGGTTGGCTACAATGACCTTCAAGGACGTAGTGCTTATCAACCAATAATCCAACAACAGGGAGATAGATGGATCTCATATATTGGACACCATGTTGGAAATCATGAAAACCCACTCACAGGCAAACAGGAAGGTAACGGCACTTCAATTGTTGATGTTACTGACCCTCAAAACCCTAAATATCTTGCACACATTCCAGGAACAGAAGTTGAAGGTGAAGATAGTGAGGCACAAATGGTTCGTACCTGCTTAGGAAGTGATCTTCCAAATGCCGTTGATACAGAAGTTTATCTTCTTAGAGCAGTTGGGCGATATGGTCACCAAGTCTGGAATGTAACAACGCCTGAAGAACCCACACTTGTGTCATCTATGGAAGAAACAACTTTACGTGATACCCATAAAAATTGGTGGGAATGCAATACAGGTATAGCCTACTTAGTTTCAGGAGTAGAAGGTTGGGCACCAAGGCGTATGACACAGGTGTATGACTTATCAAACCCAGCTGAACCAAGGTTTATAAGAGACTTTGGTCTGCCTGGGCAACAACCTGGAGCGCCTAATCTAGATGAGATGGCAAAATATGAACTTCATGGTCCAATATCTATCGGTAATCGTATTTATTTTGGTTATGGCACTTTTCTCAACGGTGTCATTCAAATAGTTGACAGAGAAAGATTAATTCGTGGAAATCCAGCAGTCGAAAACCCATTTGAACCAACAGATGATAATCTCGAATACCCTGTTATTACGACAATGTTCACGGGGCCACGTCTCGGTGCCCATACCGCATTTCCAGTTTTAGGCATGGACATTCCCGAATTTGCTGATAATTCTGAAGGGCAAACGCGTGACATGCTTTTAGTTGTTGGTGAATCATTGCGAAATGAATGTCTAGAAAATAGACAAATGATGTATATGGTTGATATCACTGATGAAACTCGACCATGGTCAGTCGGAAATTTTCAAGTACCAGAAGAAAGCGGTAACTTCTGTGAACGTGGAGGAAGATTCGGAACACATTCTTCAAATGAAAATATGACGCCAATCTACTATGGAAAGATTGTTTTCCTTGCCTACTTTAATGGTGGAGTTCGAGCAGTTGATATCAGGGACCCCTGGGCACCTGTAGAAGTTGGTTACTATATTCCAGCAATTAACGAAAGAACAACGCAGCGCTGCATTAATGTTGATGGAGCTGAACGTTGTAAACGTGCAATACAAACAAATAACCTCGAAGTTGATGACCGAGGTTTTGTTTATGCTGTAGATAGAGCTAATACAGGTCTTCATATAGTACAGCTCACTGGTGCAGCACGTGATATAGCTGAATTTTAGTGAACCCTCGAAAAATAATAACAAGCTATACAAAAATAACGCTCTTATTTGCGGGTTATTTATTGGCATCCCCATGCATAGCGCATTGGGAAGGGTTTGAAGCAGCTGACCCCTCAACACCAGCTGCTTTGCTCACATATACCAGCCCTATAAATAGTTACCATTTCATAGAAATCCGAAGGATTTCCTGGACCGTTGCTCTAAATAGCAAGTTTGGGGAAACTCAGCCTAAAGAGACCCAGATGAGCCATAAAAACCCTGCAGAGAGTAGTACGGCTGAGATGAATCATTGAGGTAACGCGTGATTCACGCGCATAAAAAGCTGATTATCGTCAGCTCAATATTCATCAGTAACTGCTCTGTAGTAAGAACATCTGGGCCGGTTGAACTTAATCCATCTGGCATCCCATTTGAAGAGCCTCCTGCTTTAACTGCTGCACAAGAAGCCCTACTTGATCGTAGAATACAGAGAGAACAAGAATTACTTAGACAGGAATTAACAGCTGAATCAGCTGCTGAAATTGCACTTCTACATAATCCACTTATCGAACGTGCTCTTGAAACACTTGGCATGTCAGGATTTGACCGTCTTGTTCTGGCACATGAAATAAATCCAAATTTCAATAGAGGCCGACCACCTAGCACAATGGAAACTAGGATTGAGCGTGTTATCTCTGTAAACACGATGACATGGGTCATTCTCCCGGCTCTTAATCCAAATGGCACTTTAGACGAACGTTCAGGGCGCGTTCGAGCTGCTGACGAAATAGTTGCACTACTTTTTCTTGCACGGCGTGCATGGATTAATGCTGTAGCGGCTAGGCAAGCAGTGAGTAATTATGAGAACGTTGTGATGGCATTAGAAGCTGGACGCGACATTTTGGAAAGCATGCGACAAGTTGGAAATGCCACTGAACTAGAACTTCTTCAAGCTCAAACACTTTATGCTGAGGCATTTGCTAATCTAGCTATTAAGAAAAATATGGCCACTTTAGAACGTGAACGTTTAATTCAAACTCTTGGTCTTTGGGGCTCAGATGCAGATGCTGTAAAACTACCTGATCATCTGCCTGATCTTCCCCGAAACATAATTGGCCCTGAAGGTCTTGAGTCCCGAGCTATCTCTCAGCGATTTGATGTGCATGCGGGACGATTAGAGGGCCTATCAGGAGAAGCCGGGGTTAATGCACGAGCAGATATTCGCACAGCCTGGCTTGCTTATCGTGGGGCATTCGATGTGGCCCTACATATGATCAATGAACTTGTACCTTTAGCTAATCGAAAATCTGAGGAAAAACTTAAGCTATATAACGGAATGCTAGTTGGCACCCTTGAATTAGTGACAGATATAACAGAAAGATTAACTACTGAAAATTTAGCACTTGAAGCAATGAAAAATTACTGGTTATCAGAAGTAGAATTACAGCGAGCTATGGCGGGTGTTGGAATCTCTGCAATTACCATTCAAAATGACATACAGAGTGGTTTTCGTCCAGGTGCTACCTATCATGTTCACTAAACTATCTGGCCAAAAACAGGACATACAGTGATTTCTCGACGAAATTTTCTAACTGCAACAACAGCGCTCGTCGGAACTAGTATTGTCCCACATGAAAGTCTTTCTCAGATTCCGCAAGCTCATTCTTCTGATTCAGCACTTACAAAGCCACCCCAAACTCCTCCTTCTGGAAGATCATTTCGACCTGTTGTAACACTCAATGGCTGGTCTTTACCCTGGCATCAAAATGGAGATATCAAAGAATTTCATCTTGTAGCTGAAGCTGTGGAACGAGAAATAGCACCAGGAATGATCGCACATCTCTGGGGCTACAATGGGCAAGCACCAGGCCCAACAATCGAATGCGTTGAAGGTGATCGTGTGCGTATTTATGTCACTAATAAACTCCCCGAATATACAACCATGCACTGGCATGGAGTTCGTGTTCCAAATGGAATGGATGGGGTAGCCGGCCTAACACAACCACCAATTAATCCCGGCGAAACTTGGGTCTATGAATTCGATATGAATCATGCCGGTACATTTATGTACCATCCTCATGCTGATGAGATGGTTCAGATAGCCATGGGCATGATGGGAACAATTGTTGTTCACCCAAAAAACCCTAATGCCCATGCCGTTGATCGTGATTTTGCCTTCATAATGAGTGCCTATAACATACAGCCTGGTAGCTACACACCTCGTGTGAATACGCATACAGACTTTAACATTTGGACTTGGAATAGCCGTGTATTTCCAGCTATAACTTCATTGAATGTCCGACAAGGCGATCGTGTACGTATACGTATAGGTAATCTAACAATGACAAATCACCCAATACACCTTCATGGACACTCATTTGAAGTTACAGGCACAGATGGAGGCTGGATTCCAGAAGGTGCTCGTTGGCCCGAAGCAACTATAGATGTTGGAGTTGGCCAAATTCGAGTAATTGAGCTTATAGCTGATTCAGAAGGAGATTGGGCCTTTCACTGCCACAAAACTCACCACACAATGAATGCAATGAATCATGAAGTCTTAACTCCTATTGGCGCTAATCTAGAAGATTCATCAGAAAAACTCAGAGATTTAATTCCAAGCTATATGATTATGGGAGATAAAGGGATGGCTGAAATGACTAAAATGCAAATGGAGTTGCCAGAAAATACACTCCCTATGATGTCAGGTAAGGGGCCCTATGGCCCAATTGGTATGGGTGGAATGTTTACAGTTTTTAAGGTTCGTTCTGATCAGTCTGAAAATGACTATAGTGACCCAGGTTGGTATGAATCTCCTGAAGGGACCATAGCTTATAGATCTGATGAGTAAGCAACTATGAGCAAGAAATTCGCTTTTTTTGTCTTCTCTATCTATTTACTACCGTTAGAGCTTGCATTGACACACCATGGTTTTACTCCACATTACGATATATCTAATAGAGTAATTATCGAGGGAACGATCAAGGAATTTCGATATATAAATCCCCATTCTTTTGTGTATGTTGAAACCATAAACGCAAACGGAGAAATAGAGATTAAATGGTGTGAGATGCAGGCAAGCTCTCAACTACGAATTAAAGGAATAAACGAAAATTCATTACAGGTTGGTGATCGTATAAGAATAGATGGTTTCCAAGCACGAAGGGATCCGCTGGGTTGTGAGTTCGGCACAGGTTACTTAGCTGACGGAAACGTATTGAGCCTGCGAACCACTGATGGAACAAGCATGCATTCGCCGCCACTAGATGCAACTGCATCTCAATCTATTTTTGGTCTCTGGTATAGAAAATCGTTCCCAGGAGCTGGGATTGACCCAGATCCAAGTCAGAATTTGACAGCTCTAGGTGAAAGAGCATCTGCATTAAACGACCCTTTAATATCAAACCCTGTATATAGATGCAGCGCAATTAGCCCTGTAAGAGCATGGTCACAACCTGGATTGCCAACTGAAATAAGAAATGAAGGGGACCACCTTATAATTCACCATGAGTTTATGGACACAGAACGTGTAATACACATGAATGTAACCCAACCTCCTAGAAATACACCTAGATCTGAAATGGGATATTCGATTGGATACTATGAGGGAAATGATTTAGTGATTAATACGACAGCTTTTTCTCAAGGTGTCATAAGATCAAATTTTGTACGTACATCAAACTTTAGCTTAACAGAACGTTTACGAATCAATAATGAAAATGGTGATCTTGAGGTTATCTGGAAAGCTGAAGACCCGGAATACTATACCGAAGCACTTTATGGCTCACGTATCCTCATAAGAACCACACTCCAAATAGGTGAATATAACTGCGCTCCCGGAATTGGTCATGGCGCTCAAATGGACCCTAGTTTAGGGTGATTTCAAGCGTATCAATTCTATCAATGCCGCCTCGCAAATGATCTCCTGAACTAACAGTACCCACACCTGCTGGAGTCCCAGTAAATATCAAATCGCCTGGATGAAGCTGAAAAAATCCCGAAAGGTAATGAACAATATCTGGTACTGACCAGATCATTTGAGCTAAGTCACCCTCCTGATGCCTCTTACCATTAACCTCAAGCCAGATAGCTCCCTCTTCAACATAGCCTACATTACTAACAGAATGAATAGCGCTAATAGGAGCAGACTGATCAAAACCTTTGGCTAAAGCCCATGGCTGGCCACGTTTCTTCGCGTATGTTTGCAAATCTCGACGCGTCATATCCAAACCCACGGCGTATCCAAATATAAACTCATTAGCCATCGAAACAGGAATATCTTTTCCTAAACTACCAATTGCTACAACCAATTCAATTTCATAGTGCAATTCGTTTGTTGCTGGCGGATAAGCAATCATTCCTCCATTGGGTACAATTGCATCGCTGGGTTTCATAAAAAAAACTGGCGGTTCCTTCTCTGGCTCTTGACCCATTTCCTTCACATGATCTGCATAATTCCATCCAACACAGTAAATACGTCGAACAGCAAATTTTTCACATTGATCAGCTACAGAAAGCGCTGGTGTAATTAAATTATTTAGGTAAGTCATAAAAGGATAAAAAGTAAGAAACTCACAAAACAGAAACTTTGCATAATTATCTAATTAATCAACGCCGAAAGATCCATAAGATGAGCGATAATATTAGGCTACAAATAATCATAGTGGTCAGTGGAAAGTACATGCGAAATGAGGGACGGTTAATAATGATATCACCTGGCAGCCTGCCTAACGGGAGCTTACTTACCCAGGGCCATAGCACTCCTATAAGGATTAAAACAACACCTAAAACTATTATCAATCTTTGCATATCTCATACCATTTATACCTATAATATGAATTAGATATAATTCTTATGCTTTTGATTAATATAGTATTAATGAGGAAGATCTTCCGTAACATAAGCACTAACATCTTGAATTTCTTCTTCAGTTAGAGAACCGCCAAAACCAGGCATAATTTCTAATCCGTTGCGCACTCGGTCCATTACAGTTTCCAAATCAGTTGCAGAAAATAATGACACCCCGCCACCTAACCCACCTTCCCCCTGTAAACCATGACAAAAAGCGCACGTTGACTCAAAGATAGTTCTTCCATTTGCATTGTCTGTGATACGACCATCTACTTCAGCTGCTACAAATAGCCTTAGACCAAGATAAGGACTCTTATCAGCCTCATCACCATGTGCCAAATTAAAACTTAAAAAACATATAGTTATAAAAATATAATTTCTAATTATTTTACATAAACAGATAAAATTTCTTACAGACAAAAATACCACAATACTTACCATCCTTTGAGGCTATAAGTGAGAACTCATAGTATAAGTGAGATAGACTGGAGACGGCACAAAGATTCAATTGATAGACTTAGTATTTAACGGATTCTATAAATATAAAAACATATGGATTACAAAATGAATAGAATAGGCTCTGTCCTTATGCTGTATTTATCATGTATTTCTATAATCTCAGCAAATATTGTTGGTATAGATGTAGAAAGCAAACAAGAGATTGCTAATGGTAAAAACTACGGGTTAGCTGGTCCTTATGAAGCTATATCTGGAAAGATACATATTTCCATTGACCCAACTAATCCTGCAAATAAAATTATAAGCGATATTGATAATGCGCCTGTTTCAACTAATGGTCAGATTATATTTTCAACAGACTTCTATTTAATCAAACCTCAGTCTATTGAATCAGGAAATGGCAGCCTTTTATTTGAAGTAGCAAATCGAGGTAGGCCTGGCATATTAACTCGATTAAATAGAGCAAAGCCTTCACTCAAACCTGCAGCAATTGATGAAATAGGTGATGGTTTTTTACTAGACCAAGGATTCACTTTGCTGTGGATAGGTTGGCAGCATGATACGCCACAAATAGATGGTCAATTACGTTTTTATCCCCCCATAGCCACAGAGAATGGAAAACCAATAGAAGGTGTAGTTCGAAGCGATATTATTGTCTCAGAAAAAACTTCATCTCATTCGTTAGGTAACCGTGACCATATTGCTTATCCGGTATCAGACCCACTAGATCCAAGAAATATTATGACTGTTCGCGATGGAATTTCCGAACCTCGCAGAATTATTCCACGTGAAGATTGGAAGTTTGCTTATCAAATGGGTGATGAAATTATTACAAATCCCACAATGGTCTATTTGAAAAACGGTTTTGAGCCGGAAAAAATATACGATGTTATCTACATAGCTAAAAACCCACCGCTTGCAGGACTAGGACTCTCAGCTATTCGCGAAACCATTTCATACCTAAAACATGGCGATGTCAGCGAACTAAATTTACCAAGTGGTAGCATTAAGAGGTCTATTGCCTTTGGTTCATCACAAAGCGGTCGCTTATTAAGAACATTTCTCTATGACGGATTTAACCAAGATACTGATAATCAAAAAGTTTTTGATGGAATAATTGCCCATGTAGCAGGAGCTGCTCGAGGAAGTTTTAATCATCGATTTGCTCAAGCATCAAGGGCTCCTGGTGGAGCCTATGAGTACCCTAACAGAATTTTTCCTTTTTCAGATTCTATTCAAATAGATCCAGCTACTGGAAATTCAGCTGGCCTCTTAGCCAAAATCCCAACAACTCTCATGCCTAAGATTTTTTACACAAATTCTTCTACAGAGTATTGGAGATCAGTCGGCGCATTAACTCATCTCTCGTTAGATGGGACACAAGATTTACCTCAGATGAATAATGTACGTACCTACGATTTTTCTGGCACACAACATTATCCGGCGAATTTCCCATCTGAGACTGTAACCAATACTCTCCACCCAAACCCTAATGACTACCGATGGTTTCTTCGAGGTCTATTAATTGCGATGGATAACTGGTTAACGCATGGCACCAAACCACCCCCTAGTCAGTACTCTACTCTTACCAATGGAACACTTGTTGCTATGAAAGACTTTGAGTTTCCTAATATACCAGGTGTAAATATATTGAATGAAGTCAGTATTGCTCACGCTCTCGACTTTGGTCCAGAGTTTGAGTTAAAAGGAATTATTTCTCAAGAACCTCCTATAAAAGGCATTTCCTACCCATTTTACGTACCTCAAGTAGATACAAATGGGAATGAAATTGATGGGTTAAAATCTCCTAATATTATTGTTCCTTTAGCAACCTACACAGGCTGGAGATCAACAAATCCTGTATCTGGTGTAGGTACCTACATACCCTTTCCTCGTACGCGTAGTGAACGAGAAATTTCTGGAGACCCAAGACTTTCGATCGAAGAAAGATATTCAAGCAAGGCTGAATATTTAGGTTTGATTACAGAATCAACAATCAAACATATAAATGAGGGATACCTCTTACATAGAGACCTTACTGCTATTATTGAATCAGCAAGCAATCAGTGGGATTTTTTGATGACAGTAGAACAGTAGATATTAGGATATAAAATGTATTTAAAATTTGTCTTAAAACAAAATCACGCAAAACCTTTATTTCTTTTTTTACTTATATTGATCGCATTTTTTTGGGAAATAAATATTGCTTATTCTCAACTAACAGTTGAAAATTTTCCTGAACTTGAAATGACTGATTTCAGTTATGTCTCACAAGAAAGAAGAGACATTCTAGCCAATGAAGAACTTCAAAATAGCTCAGAACCTTTTAAGATATTTGACAACCTATATTACGTTGGTATTCATTGGGTATCATCCTTTCTAATTGTCACAGACGAAGGATTAATACTTATTGATTCACTGCACCCTCCTTATGTTGAAACTGGTGTTAACCACATTAGAACACTTGGCTTTGATCCGATGGATATTAAGTACGTATTAGGTGTGCATGGACATTTTGACCATATGGGTGGACATGCATATTACCAAAGAAACTTTAATACACGTGTTGCTTTAACTGCTGGGGATTGGAAAAGAGCTCAAACTGATATCACAAACGAATTTGTTATGGAAGTTGCAGATGTAGACATGGTTATTCAAGATGGTGATTCCTTAGAATTGGGCAATCAAGTTATAAAATTCTATATAACCCCTGGTCATACCGAGGGAGTATTATCGATGGAATTTACCGTTAGAGACGGTCATGATAATTATCGGGCAGTGATTTTTGGGGGTGGTGGTGCACAGGGTAATAATTTTTGGAAGAATCAAACAGTACTTGGAAATATCAGGCGCTTTAAACTATTAGCTAATCAATTACCACCTATAACGGTTAGATTGCCTACCCACCCAAGCTTACCCGAGGGGGCTCCAGGACTATACAATCTTTTATCGGGCAGAGGACCCTCAGATCCACACCCTATGGTGAATGATCCTAGTATTTTTCTAAACTATCTTGAACAAGCTGAAGCAAATGTCCTAAGAGCGCTTCAGGTCCCTTAGTTTTTTAAACAAAAAAGTTTTATCCGCGTACAGTTGGATCAACAATACGATCTGCATCTCTTTCATCACAACCAGTGTCTCCGAAAAAGAATGCATTTGGGTCAGTATTTAATTGACGCTGAACTGGGTCGAGTGTCCATGGTTCAAGCAACATCGTGTCATCTACAGTTGCTTCCCAATAGAGTGTATTGCCTTCCCTACGAATACGTTCAGTAACAGTCATATCCCAACTATGTATATAACCCATCCATCCTAGCCAGCTTTCGTCATTAAACCCAACTGAATCAACTACTAGAGTATCTCCTTCCCACCGACCTACTGAATACCCGACCCAAGTTGTATCATTTACCTGCATATCCAAAAAGTCACGGCCATCCATTGGAATGATTCGATATGCGTTAGTATTCCTACTATCGTACATAAAAATTATTTCTGTAGGGGTCTGTACGATCTTGTGAGGTGGGCCTACACGTGGAATTGAAACAGGCTTACAACCAAAAACAGGGTCTAAAGCTAAACCATTCCAATCTAAATCCTGAACTCTGTCCCAATACTCTGGTTTATACATTGGCTTATTTGCCTTAGAGCGTTCAAGTACAGCAAAGTCTTTCTCAAAATTGTCCAGACTTCCATCACGCCCTTCAAGGTTCAAGACAATGTCTCCATCTTCATTCTCAAACCCACGGAATCCCATCGCACCTGGGTGCCAAAAACCAGTCAGATCAGGATATCCATCATCAGTTCTGGGTGTTTCCTGTGCAAAAACCGAACCTAGACAAAAAAACAGTGCAAGCAACGAGACTACTGCACGATCAATTAACATAACTTGCCTATTCATACATTGCTCCCTAAACAGCAGTCAAATCACAAAAATTAAATTCACAAAATGATTAAAAAACTCACTCCGCATTACGCATGAGTAGACGGTTTCCTCCAGGCAGCGTAATCGCCATCATTAATCCCTGTGCTTCACCGTTACGAGCAGGATGATATTCCACTGTGTATTCCAGCCCTACACGTAGTTCTTTTACAAGACCCATACGACGCAAGGCGTTTAGTGCAACAGACTCGATTTCCCAGTTAGTAATCTCCCCATTATCACCAACTACATCTAAGTAAAAATAAGGATGTGGATTTATAAATTCCACTTTAGTCATAAGGCCTGTAAATGTTTCTATATTATTAACATCAAACTGTGCTTGTACAGCATGATGAGCGCTAGCTGGTAATCCACAAAGAAACATTGTGACGATTAGAGTAAAAGGGGTTCTCAATAACTTCATCATTGTGAGCTCCGACTTAATAGTTCAGGTGTTGGAAAAATTACATAAGGATTTTGATAAAAATCTGATACAGTCATATCTAGCACTACTTCACCACCTAAGCGATGCACTATCCGTGAAGGAAAATATACATCCAGAATAGGCCAATCGATATAGTCCGTGTATTCGGCTTCAAGGACAGTCTCTCCTAAGGATGGATGATCAATAGTCATTTCAACAATCGCAGGTCTGGAATTTTCATCTAACGTTGCAGAAATTGGCATGCCATCAATCTCCACTGACAATACGGTCTGACCTGAATCATTGCCTATGGTGACACTGTCTGCATTATGAACAGCAGCAGTGATAACGCCATGAGGTGTGAGCCAAACTTGCTGCAATCTCTCATATGCTTCTGAGTCATCAACTTCCACTGGATCAATACCCGGTAAACTCTCATTCCAAGCCCGATCCTCTCGCGCTACTTCAATTATCCGTTCTTCATTCCCATCTTGCCCTATGCGAGTTACGTCCATTCGAACAGCTGGTATAAAATAATTAATACCTACTGTAGCAGCGGTTATTTCATAACTAACCCGCTGACCATCCTCATCAATGGTGGTTGAAGTACCATGACCAGAAAACTGTAAGGTATTCATTGAATCCATACGACGCTGCACACCCCTTAAGGTGCCAAGGGCTAGAGCTAAGTCCTCTATCGTTTCATCGACATTTGGACTTTGTGCATCGCATGCCTGAACAAATAGCATACTTATAATTAAGAAAAAAACTGCTCGAGTCATCATTTTGGACAGCCTTTAGTCAACATTTGGTTCTCTAACGTAGTAATTCTAACGTTTTTGATCTTTAGGACAATAATATCATTGATATGGAGTGAGTCTAAATACCCTAAATCCCATATATACCATATTAATATTTACACATCTTTTAGGTATGTACCAGACAATGGTATACCATAAAGCCTAAATACCCATCATTAAAAAAATGAATATTCATTACGAAGTCTAACCCCAACGGTTATGAACCAAGAAAGATTTGATTTTTCGCTTGCAATCGGTGGTGCTGCTGGACAGGGCATAGCCACCCCTGGAAATATTCTTGCTCGAATTTTTAGTCGGCGTGGGCTTTGGTTAAACGCCTACAATGCATATCAATCTATAGTACGTGGTGGCCATATTTTTTTAACAATGCGAGTTTGTAATGAGCGTGTTTACACTCATGGCGATTCCTTAGACCTGCTCGTTTGTCTCAACCAAGATACGATGGACCGACACTTGGAACTAATAAGCTCCGGGGGCTGTGTTATTTTTGATAGCGATAAAATCACACCAGGAAAGGAAGCAACAGGAGTCCAGCTATGTCCAATACCAATAAAAGACCTATCAAACAAAAGCAAAAGTAAGGTTATTCAAAATACTATTGCTTTAGGAGTTATTAATTACTTGCTAGGTATAGAGTTCAATATTTTAGAAAATGCTCTAACACAACAATTTAGTCGCAAAGGCAATGACATTGTTGAAGTAAATATTTCTGCCGCACTAGCTGGATTTAACTTTGCTAAAGAGAATTTTAAATCCTACCAACAAACGCTGCCTGCAGGTGAAAAACCACTTGCTCTTTGGACAGGCAACGAAGCTATGGCTATGGGAGGGGCCGCTGCTGGCGTTAAATTTTATTCTGCTTACCCAATGAGCCCATCCACTGGCGTTTTGCATTGGATGGCAAAAAATGCCAGAGAACTAGATATCATGGTTAGACAAGCAGAAGACGAAATAGCTGTAGCAAATATGGTTATCGGCGCTGCTCATGTGGGCTCTAGAGCGATGTGCGCTACTTCTGGCGGTGGTTTTGCCCTCATGACCGAAGCAATTGGTGCTGCTGCCATGATGGAAATACCAACAGTATTTATCAATGTACAACGGGCTGGGCCTTCAACTGGAGTTCCTACTAAGACAGAACAAGGAGACTTATGGCAAGTTCTTGGGGCAAGCCAAGGTGACTTTGAACGTTTAATTATAGCTCCTACCGACGCGCTAGATTCCTTTAGAACAATTCCAGAACTATTTAACCTATGTGATCAATACCAGTGCCCAGGCATTGTTATTTCAGATTTACTAATCGCAGAAGGAACATTCACTACGAATCCTGAGGAAATTAATCTACAACCCGAAATTAATCGTGGAGAGATAATCACAAATGGAAAACCAAATAACGAATACCTTAGATATAAAATAACAGAAAGTGGTATTTCGCCAAGAGCGCTTCCGGGGCTTGAGGGACATGTGCATGTCGTCGCTACAGATGAACACGACCAAGATGGTGTGTTAATTAGCGATGAATATACTAACCCCCACAAACGTAGACGCATGGTCGAAAAGAGAGCAAAAAAACTGTCAAATATCAAAGATGAAATTGCACCACCAATTCTGGAAGGATCAGTTGATGCCGAGGTAACTTTAATTGGATGGGGCTCAACAAATGGAGCTATCAAGGAAGCAATTGAACAACTATCCCAAAAGGGTATCTCTGCAAATCACCTGCAAATCAGATGGATTGTCCCATTTCATGCAACTGAAATTACAGAAATAATCGAAAAGGCTAATCGAACGATCCTAATTGAAAACAATTATTCAGGACAATTCCATCGATACTTGCGCAGCGAAACAAGTGTAAAAATTGACGGACACATACGTAAATACGATGGAGAGCCATTTATGCCTCATCACATAGTTGATTCTGTAGTAGAACAATTAGCTGATAAAACAACTCTCTCAGTCCCATTTCAGGAAATTATGGTTTAAAGGGATCTAAAATGGATGGAATAGATACTCGACAACTTGTTTTCGAACCACAGAAAGCCAACGATTATAAAGGCAAGGTTGACCCAGACTGGTGCCCTGGTTGTGGTGACTTTGGTGTGCTTAATAGTTTGCGAAAAGCTTGTCTTGACTTAGGATTGAAGCCACATGAAATACTCACAGTAAGCGGAATTGGTTGCTCATCAAATTTCCCTGGGTTTTTCAATTCTTACGGTATGCATACTTTACATGGACGAGCGCTTGCTGTTGCAACAGGCGCGAAAATGGCTAACCACGAGCTTAATGTTTTTGTGACAGGTGGAGATGGCGATGGATATGGAATTGGAGGAAATCATTTTACTCATACAGCGCGACGTAATGTGGATTTAACTTATATCGTGATGGATAACGAAATTTACGGCCTGACTACAGGTCAGTTATCACCAACAAGCTCTTTAAATATGAAAACAAAAAGTTCTCCACATGGAAGTGTAGAGTTTCCATTTAATCCAATTACATCAGCCATTATGAATGGAGCTACATTTGTAGCACGTGGTTTTAGCTCTGATACCAAACATCTCTCTATGTTGATGAAACAAGCAATAGAACATAAAGGATTTTCATTGATCAGCGTCTTTAGCCCATGCATTACATTTAATCATGACAATGATGTTGCTTTTTTTAAACCTCGAATTAAGAAACTTGAGGATCATAACCATGACACCAGCGATTGGAAAAGTGCTTGCGAGAAAGCAATGCTATGGGGGGACACAATCTATAGTGGTTTATTTCTTCAAGTAAAAGATCGACCAGCACTCCACGAAGCTGAACCTATACTGAAGAAAGGCGGTGCAATTAGTTCTCGGCCTCTTGGGCTAACAGACGGACAATCCAAAACGATCATTGATAGAATGATGTAGCGATAAAGCTTGGCTATAAGACAATTCTAGTGCTGCTATCAGAAACAAAACCTTTGGTAATTATGATGTTAAAAACATCATTTATTATTGGCGTTATAAATGCACCAGTTAGCTCGCAAACATTACAACCTCTATCCAATCAGATAAATGAATATTTAGATTTAGGTATCTATATACCCTCAACAGTAGATAATGTGACATGGGGTTCATTGCCTAATCGTAACTCCCAACCAATTTTGACAGTACCTTCTGGATCAGTAATTACATTTGACACAGTTTCGCATGAAGGAATTCTAGAAGATCAAGGTAGAAACCCTGTTGAATTTTTCATGAACCACGGAATACTGTCTTCAGATATTCTTTATGATGCAATAGCAATAGCAAGTTCAGAAATAGAGCATGACTTTATTAACGATGGCCCTCATATCGTTACTGGGCCAATAGCCATTGAAGGTGCTGAACCTGGCGATATACTCAAAATTGAAACCATAGCTCTAGTACCACGCGTTCCTTACGGAATAATTTCAAATCGCCATGGCAAAGGTTCTCTACCAGGGGAATTTCCAGAAAATAATGGGCCTCAAGATGGTGCAAATGTTCGAAACCCTGCCCTTTACAATAATGTTTCTGTTTTTACTCAACTCATACAAGTTGAAAACAAACAATATGCGGTGATACCGAGATTAGAAAACGGCGACATTCACTTTGAAATTTCACCCTTTATGGGAATTATGGGTGTAGCGCCAAATACAAACGAGATTATCAACTCCGTACCACCAGGGGAATTCGGAGGCAATCTTGATATTAATGAGCTTGGTGTAGGTTCAACTCTTTACCTCCCTGTTCAGGTCTCAGGAGCTTTGTTTTACGTTGGGGACCCTCATTACGCCCAAGGCGATGGTGAAGTTGCCTTAACCGCATTAGAAGCTCCTCTGAGAGCTACTTTCCGATTAACCTTACTTCGTTCTGGAGATCCAAGAATCCCAGATCGCGGATCGGTTTCTCAGCCATTTGCTGAGACTGAAGAATATTGGATCCCAATTGGCCTTGATCCTGATCTAGATGAAGCGATGAAAGAAGCTGTGCGCGAAGGAGTCAATTTTCTATCCACATCGCTCGGCATTGATCGAGCAATTGCCTTTGCCTATATGAGCGCTGCAACAGATTTTGAGATTTCACAAGTTGTAGACCGCACTAAGGGTATACACGGGTTAATAAAAAAATCCGACTTTAATAAGATTGACATAGATCACTATAATTTTACTACTGACTAGATGATTCATAAGTTACACTTATTGGCGTAAAAATTGCGATATCACCATTTTGGAAAACAACACGTGACAATCTGATTAGATGCTCTTTAGTTTTTCCAGGTATACCTGGTTGTCCATACACTGCTGTTAACCTATCCCCTTCTTTCATCAGCGAATTAGTCACACCATTTCGTCTCATAAAATTCGCGCTTGGCAATTCAGCATCCCACAGCACCAACTGACCACGCGAGTCCGTTACGCCATACGTAAGAATTCCGTGTGGATTTGCAACCTCAAATCTAATCACTATTACATCTTCGTGCACAATCTCTAACTCAAGATCAAAATAAGTTGTACTGTGATGAGCATAAATTGGTGAGACGGCAACATACAAAAATATTGAATACTGAATCAGCTTTCTGGAAAAATATAAAACTTTATTCACACCACTACTCAACACCACCATAACGAGCATCACAAACGTACTCCCAGATTTCACCTTCTGGGGAAAAGTCCCAACTGTAATGCATGATGTACGGTTGCATATAAAACTTTGGATCATGAATTTCTGCAATAAAAAAAAGTGTATTATCCATTCGGGTATAGCGCTCTACTACGTATGTCTTTTCATCTCCTGAAAATGGTCTTCCATTTACATCCATATAGTTATCAGGAGAAAGGTGTGTTGTTGTAACAACCAAAGTCTCATCTTCCCAATACCCCACAGAGTATCCATTTAGAGTGGGTGGCCATAATTCTGGGGGCTGACGCCCATCCATGTATATTCTTCTAACCTGATGATGATATTCTCGCAAAAATACGATTTGATGATCTTGCTGAATCACCTCCAATGGATAAGGGTCAATTAAACCTCTTGGAACGCCCGGCATAACACATCTAAATGATGGGTCATCTTCAGCAGAGAATCTATCAAACGCCTCTTGTCCCTCTGGAGTAAGCCTCAATTCATCCAGCCGCGGTTGTGCTTCCCATGGTGGCATATTTGGAGTCCAAATTCCTTCCAGATTCACCTGCCCAAATGAAATCATGCTAAAACTATAAATCACTATGAATACATAAGCTTTATGACACATTTTTTTGTATAAGTGGAACAACATTTTTTCGGACTTACCTAAATAATAATAACTATCAGTATTAAATAATGCTTACACCTTAAAGAATTTTTCTTCATAAGAAAATGGTTATATCAACATACTCAACTTACTACCTCTGTGCATAAAAATTTTACTGGCCCTAAACAGGATAGTAGGTAGAATGGATAAAAATAAAACAAAATAACTAGAGGCGAATAATGTTAATCAACAAAACCCTTTGGCGCTTTTTTGCAACAGCAACAATTTTTTTCTGGATATCATTGTCTGCTCATGCACAATTACTTATGCAACCAAATATCTCTGTAGCACAGGCTCAAAAGATTATTGAAACAATAATTACTGAGTGCAGTATCCCTGGAGATTTAGTGACGGTAACAATTGCCGTTGTGGACCGAACTGGGCAGCCAGTAATGCAGGTACGGGCCGACACTGCTTCTCCTCATAATTGGGAACTAGCTTACCGAAAAGCTTATACAGCAAGAACGTTTCGCAGAAACTCTATTGATTGGAGAGACAGAACCTCTGATGGGTCTAACCTTTCGGGTCAACGGGCTTTAAATAAAGTCATTCCATTGGGTGGTGGCGCCCCAATTATGTCTGGCGAAATTCCTGTTGGGGCAGTAGGCGTGTCTGGTGCTGGCATTCGCTTTCCTGAGCTCTATCAAAGCGCAGGGACTGGACAGGAAGCAGATACAGTCTGTGCTGAATTAGGCATTGCTGCAATTGCGGATGATCTAGAATAAAACAGCTCAAAAATTCATTAGGAGAAAGTTATGGAATTTAAAGATTTACGTGTTGCTGCTCTAATGACTATAGGTACTCTCGTTATATCAGGATGTCAGCCGACAGAGGAAACATCTATCATCGCAGACAATACAAATATAATTGGAGAAACTGGTGTAATACCAACATTTCGGGTAGACCCAGACTGGCCAAAGCTACCTGAAGGTTGGTTGTTAGGTGATGTTTCTAGCGTGGATATTGATTCAGAAGGGAATGCATGGTTATTACACCGCCCAAGAACGCTTCCACCAGAACATGCCCATATGGCTGCCCCCCCAGTAATTGGGTTTGACCCAGATGGTAATTTTTATAGAGCTTGGGGTGGAGATGGAATTGGCTATGATTGGCCACAACGCGAGCATGGATTGCATATTGATGACCAAGACCATGCATGGCTTGGTGGAAACAATTGCCCAGCTCGAAATCTACCCGGCCTTGAGCCTGAAGCAGATGATCAATTATTAAAGTTTACTTTAAATGGTCAACTAGTAATGCAAATTGGTGAAAGCAATGCGAGCGGCGGAAACTCTGATACTAGAAACTTACATGAACCAGCAGATTCATTTGTTCATGCTGCTACGAATGAAATATTTGTAGCCGATGGTTATGGCAACCATAGAGTGATAGTTTTTGATGCTGACACTGGTGCTTTTAAACGTATGTGGGGCGCCTTTGGTAATGTTCCGGTTGATAAAGATGAATGCCCAAATATGCCTGTGGAAGTACAGCCTGGTCCAGGTCCTGATCAATTAAGTATTGTTCATGCTATTCGTGTTTCTAATGATGGAATGGTCTACGTAGCTGACCGGGAACACAGACGAGTACAAGTCTTTACTCTAGAGGGTGAATTTGTAGATCAACTCGTTTGGTTAGAGGCCCCTTTTGCCCGAAACTTAGCCCTTTCACATGATCCTGATCAGCAGTTCTTATATGTTGGTGGTGGCACAGGCTACAAGGTGGTTGACCGTCATACTCTGGAGATTCTTACAACCATAGAGGGAGACGGAATAATTGGACCTGGACATCAAACCAGAACTGATGCAAACGGAAACCTTTACATAGCTGCAACTGGTTCAGGGTATCAAAGACTGCTATTTACTGGATTTGTACCAAGGTAAATAATTAGAAATATAGGCTGCAGCAATTGCTGCAGCCATTTTTAATTATGTATCAGTTAATTTATTAACGATTGATACACAGCGTTATTAAACTGTCTGCGTATAGGAAAGACATTAGAGTTTCTTAGTTGTACTAAAAATATTGCGACTAGGTCTTCAAGAGGGTCAATCAAGAAATAGGTGCCATACGCGCCGGCCCAACCATATTCACCAACACTCCCTAATAACTGTGACTCTGACAAGCTAGTTCTAACACGCACCCCCAAACCCCAGCCATATCCATCCAGACCATAACGAGGGCTATAATTTTCAGGAAGTTCAATGTGTGATGGAAGATGGTTAGTTACCATGAGCTCAACTGTTTTAGGACTTAGTAGGCGGACTCCATCAAGTTCCCCATCATTTAAAAGCATCTGAGAAAAACGCAAATAGTCATGGGCAGTAGAAAAAAGTCCTCCAGTACCGCGCGGTGCTTTAGGCATACGCAATTCTCTTTCTCTAGGCTCTACCCAAAGTTCTTCTACAGTACCTTCTTCCGTTCCTCCATAAACCGCTGGAAGTCTGTGTGCTTTAATTCTTGGCACATAAAAATCTGTATCTACCATCCCTAATGGGCTAAATATTCTTTCTTCTAAAAAAACATTGAATGGCTTCTTAGAAAGTACCTCAACTAGATATCCCAGTACATTGGTTGCCTCGCTATAGCGCCAATCCGTTCCAGGTTCATAGGCAAGTGGCTGATCACCTAATATTTCCATTTGCTCCTGAAGAGTTACTTCAAGATTGGTCCAGATTTGGTTGTGACGAGGGTCTTGTCCATTTCCAGGCAAACCGGAAGTATGCATAAGCAAATCTCTAATACTCATCTCACGACCAGCACCATCATCTGACTCAGTAGTCATTCCAGCAAGTTCAGGTATATACAAATACACTGGGTCTTCAAGCTGAAAATGCCCCTCCTCATAAAGCATCAATACAGCTGTACTAGTTATGGGTTTCGTCATCGAAGCCATTCTAAAAATAGAATTTGTGGACATTGGCTGAGAATGCTCTAAATCCATACCACCGAGTGCCCGAAAATGAGCTAATTGGCCTTGCCTAGCTACAGCCACTACAACTCCAGCTAGAAGTTCATCCTCAATATAGGACTCAAACAATTCGTCTATTCGGTTTAGTCGATCAGATGATAATCCAACTGTTTCAGGAATGGTTTTTGGAAGCGGTTGAGCAATGCCCAAATCATATGAAAGTACTAAAAAACAAACTACAACCAAGATAAATAACGGATTATCAAGCCTGTAATGAATCAGAGCATTTCTCATAACTACTCTCTCCTCATAAAATTCTATTCTGGCTTAAGCAACGCACAAATTTTATTACCGCATGGGTCACGCAAATACGCAAGATAATAACCATTTGGTCTAATACCTGGCGGATCTTCACAGGATATTCCACCGTTAGCGATACCAGCCGCATGCCACTCATTGCCAATTTCAACACTATCAACCAGAAATGCTATCGTACTTCCATTGCCATGAGATGCTTTATTTCCATCAATAGGTTTGGTTATCCCAAAAACTCCTGTTTCAGTTCTCCACCAAACCCTTCCTTTTTTATCTAAGTGTCCAGAAGGATAGCCAAGTGTGCCTAATACAGCATCATAAAATCTTTTAGAAACCTCTATATCATCTGCTCCGACCATAACGTGATTGAACATGTCATCTCCTCAGAAAAAATCAAATAGCCCTATCTATGCGCAATAATCTAATTAGATTACCTCCTAAAATAGCCTCTTTTTCTGAGTTATTAAGATAGGATGAATTGATAATTAAGTCCATGGTATCAGGCCAGCCCAATGGCATATCAGTACCATACACAACCTGACTTGGGCCCATCTCTGCAACAAGATGTCGCAATCCTTCATCAGAAAAAACCATTGAGTCAGCAAATATCTGTGTTCTTAAATATTCTCTAGGCGGCTTCTGGTTACGGCAATTATCAGCTTGAATAGGATCATTACCAATGAAATCGCCATCAGAATTGATTGAAGGGCCTCCCGCAGCATCACATGCAACATCAGTACGTCCAAAATAAGATGGCAGATAACCACCTCCATGTGCACCACATATTTTCAAACCTGGAAAGCGATCAAAAGTTCCATCAAGAATTAATCGTGACAAAAAGAATGTGGTCTCAAGTGGGTTACCAATAATGTTGCCTAAGTCCCCAGCATAATCCAATGCGCCTTCTTGAATTATATTATCGGAACCAGCTGGATGAACAAAAATTGGCACATCTAATTCTTCAGCTTTTGCCCAAAACGGATCATATTCAGGGCCAGCTGGAACAACACCGTTCACATGGCCGCCCATCGAAGCTCCTCTGAACCCGAGTTCTGTAACAGCGTAGTTTAGCTGTTCAGCAGCAAGATCTGGAAATTGAACTGCAGGAGAAGTCAAAGCAACAAAACGATCTGGATACTGGTTGCACCAGTCAGCAAACCCTTCATCTTGGACCCGCACAATCTCAGCTGCGAGTGAACGGTTATCGGTACGATACCACCAATATTGATTTGCACTTATTACTGAAACATCTATACCCCACTCATCCATCATTACCAAACGAGATTCATCCAGAAGCCTTGGACCACCAATACGCCTTTCAAGCTCAGTTCCTCGAATCACATTCTCAACAGCTTGTATTGATGCATGGGCATGTATATCTACTGTTTTGATGCGTTTACCAGCTATGGTCACTTCTTTTCTACCTTGGCCCCAAGCAATTGGTTTAACGGTAATACCTAATCCCGCCAAACTAAATGTTCTAAGAAAACTTCTACGATTCAAAAAAGACTTCAAAATTGTCACCTCTAATTCTCCTCACCGAGATTACAAACAATCACCAAATCGCTTCTTATGCGTAAATGGTGGGGGCACCAGGACTCGAACCTGGGACCAGCGGCTTAAAAGGCCGATGCTCTGCCAACTGAGCTATACCCCCGTTGCAATCGTTTAAAAATATTGGCACTAGTTTTGTGACCATGAATTTATCGGCAGGATAATACCGGATGTCCACAGTTGGACAAACCTCTTTTAATTTCTATACTGGTTGATATTGCGTAGGATCTACTAATCCGGCAGCTTTAAATCCTTCCTTTCTGAATCTACATGCATCACACCCGCCACATGCGCGACCCAGAGTATCAGCTTTATAACACGATACAGTAATTGAATAGTCTAATCCCAGATTTACGCCTTTAGAAATAATTTCTGCCTTCGTCATATCTATTAGCGGGGTCTTTATTTCAATAAAATCTCCCTCTAGCCCTTGTTTTGTAGCGATATTTACTAGCAATTGAAATGCAGATACAAATTCTGGACGACAGTCTGGATACCCTGAGTAATCGATTGCATTAACTCCAATAAATATGGCTTTAGCATCCAAAACTTCAGCCCAGGCCAAAGCAAGAGATAAAAATATCGTGTTTCTTGCAGGCACATAGGTAACGGGAATTCCCGCAACAGATTCATTAGGAATAGGGATATCCGTATCAGTAAGCGCTGAGCCACCGAGCGTTCCGATAGGAACCTTCATCACCTTATGTTCTTCAACATTTAGTTGTTTCGCTATTTTGGCAGCAGCAGTTAATTCTGATCTATGTATTTGCCCATAATCAAAACTAAGGGTATAACAAGAAAAATTTTGCTTCTTTGCAATGGCAAGTAGCGTGGCCGAATCTAAACCGCCTGACAAAAGTACAATCGCCCTAGACACAAGGCTCACTTCATATCTTTCGGCCAGTCAAAACTAGAATTGGCAGCTAAGCTCCTCAACCCTGCTCCTGGATCATTGTTTCAAGTCTCTGTGTAGCCAAACGTGCTGCAGTTGTAGCGGGAAATTCTCGGGCAACACGCTGCAAGACGTTCTCTGCCACACCAAACTGTTGAAGCTCATAATTGCAATAGCCAATTTTTAACATAGCATCAGGCAGCTTTGCTGACCCGGGATATCGATCGACAACACCTTGGAAAACAGGTAAGGCAGCATCAAATTGGCGCTGAACATAGTAAGTTTCAGCTAACCAATATTGAGCATTACCCGCTAAGGAACTCTCAGAAAATCTAGCAAGAAATTCATCGAAAGCTGCTGCAGATTCAGCGTAACTGCCATCTCTTAACAAATTAAATGCTCTCTGGTAAGAATCCTGCTCACTTTCCATTGAAGTACTGCTAGATGCAGTCACAGCCTGAGATGTCGAAAGATCAAGTTCACTGATAGTTGATTGCAAACTTAGGATCTGACTTTGAGCATCTTCTAGAGCCCGCAGACGAGTATCAATATCGACATATAACTCTCGTTGACGGCCAGCTGCGCCCTCGCTTTGAAATGCTAGGGTCTCGACATCTCCACGCAATGCCTGTGTCTCAGTACGAAGCTGGTCTACGCTTGCAGCGAGTGCAATTAGACTTTGATTGTCAATTACACGCTCCATACGTATAAGCCTTGCCTCCATATCAGTCATTTTCAGATAGATAGGATTCTGGGTACTAGGAGCTGTTGTGCATGCAATCAGCATAGCATTTAACATTAGCAACACCGATTTTATTGCTAATTTCAGATGACAACTTTTAAAATTAAAAAACATGTAGCTATTGATAGACCAGTTCAACACGCCTATTCAAACTATATGCTTCATCATTACTTCCACTCATAGCAGGACGTTCCTCGCCATAACTAACAGTACCTAGCTGACTTGCCGTGGCGCCTTGAAGGAGTAATATCCGACGAACTGCCTGAGCGCGCTGTTCACCAAGACCTATATTGTACTCGCGGCTACCACGCTCATCCGCATGTCCTTCTAGCCTAACTTGAGCGCCGTTATTAGTCGCCAAATACTCGCCATGTGCCGCCAACATACTATTAAAATCTGAACGAATTTCACTCCGATCATAGTCGAAATAAATCACAAGCCTGGATAAAGGCCCAGTTCCTTCTCCTGGCATCTCTCTAACAACATTAGGGCCACCCATTGCGCCTGTACCTGTGGTTGTCGCCCCTGTAGAAGAACCACTTGTATTTGAAGCCGCACCTGCCTGAGATCCTGTTTCGGAATCTGGAAGTGTGGCATTGTCGCCACCGCAACCTGCTAGTACTAATATTGCAATCACTGCAAATGTTCGGGTCATTGCTAAATCCTCGTCCTATAAACCAAATCAATAAAACCAAAAAACAATATAAACCTAATTCACACTAAGTTAAATTCTTGGAAAGGGAGACCAAGCCGGCTCTCTTACCTGACCTGCAACAGAAACAATCTGCTGATGAATTCTCCCATCTGTACTCACAGAAGCCAATACCCCGCGTCCACCTTCCTGAGAAGCATAAATAATTAAGGCTCCATTGGGTGCAAAACTTGGGGACTCATCTTGACGTCCACTACTCAAAACCTGCGTTAAACCAGTCTCTGGATCAACAAGTGCAATGCGATAGTTTCCTCTATCTTCATGAACAACAGCTAATCTATCTCCACCTGGCGAAATTCGAGGACGTGCGTTATAACTACCTTCAAATGTAACTCTTTGCGCTCTTGCTCCAGCTCTAGCAGCAACTTGATAGATTTGAGGTCCGCCTGCGCGACCCGATGTAAAATAAATACTCTGGCCATCAGGAGCCCACACTGCTTCTGTATCAATTGCAGAATGTTGGGTTAATCTTGTCAATGCCTGCGTCGCAATTTCTAACATGTATATATCAGAGTTGCCTTCATCCCGTGATAACGTGAGCGCTAAGTACCTCCCATCAGGAGAAAATACCGGTGCTCCATTAATTCCAGCCCTCGCTGATACTCTTTCCCTTACCCCAGTTCTCAAAGTTTGAATATAGATAGAAGATTGAGATCCTTCAAAGGAAACATAAGCAATTCTCCTTCCATCAGGAGACCACGCTGGTGACATCAAAGGATCAGGAGAATCTGCAACAACAATAGGGTTAGCTCCATCAGCATCAGAAACAATTAATCGAAACCTAGCCTCTCCACCTTTCTGCTGTTCACTAACATATGCTATTTGCGTACCAAACACTCCCTGAAGCCCCGTCAATTCCTCATAAATCATGTCTGATATACGGTGACTAGCAGTTCGCAACTCAGCACCAGATGCTGTTAAACGATACCCAACAATGGGCTCGCCCCGCAAAACATCATAGAGCTGAAAAACAATCGTATATGCATCAAAAGAATCTTCAATAACACGACCTATAACTAAGTAATCTACCTCAGAAATACGCCAGTCCTGAAAACGAACATCTTCTGGTAGAGAAGGCAGAGAAACCATGTCCCGCACTTCCATTGGAACAAAACGTCCACTTGAAACCAAGTCAGCCGTAACCAACCCGGAAACATCAAAAGGTGACACGGAACCAAAACCATCCCAAGAAAAGGGCACTATGGCCATTGGCACTGGTCGTTCCACACCACGCCGTATTTCAACCCTTAACTGACCAAAAGATTTAGAAACAACTAACGCACTAAGCAAACACACTAATGCTGTTGCTGTTATCTTTGGTTTTAAAAATCTTATCCTCACAAGTGCTAGTATGCCTTTACTACATGCTTGGATTAAATACCACTTCAAGATTTCTTTCGAATAAAGATGGTATTGGTGGCCTTGGTAGGGGTGATGAACGTAGGACAGCAGCCTCTATTGACCTCACTACAGCAGCATCACCTGTACAGCGACCCACCTGAACATCGATAACATCTCCACTAGGAATCTGGGTAACATTAACAATACATTCCAAACCAGCTATCGCCGTAGCTGGAGGAATCCAATTTTGCTGAATACGATTTTCAATTAAAAGAATATACTCATCTAATAAGCCTGCTTCTTGTGCCCGACGTCGTTCATCTTCGACAGCAAGAGCTCTTTGAAGTTCTGCTTCCATTTCTGCTCGTTGTGCCGCAGCTGCGGCCTCCTGACGTCGACGTTGCTCTTCTTCTGCCCTCTGGCGCTCTAACTCAGCAATTCGTTCGGCCTCCCGACGAGCTTCTGCCTCTTCTTGTTGCCGTAATCGTTCTTCCTCTTCCTCTCTCTGTCGACGCAAATTAGTAAGACGTAGTTCTTCTTGCCTGGCAGCCTCAGCTGCTTCTTCGCGTGCTGCTTCTAGACGACGTTCTTCATTTTCTCGTTCCCGGCGTGCCTGCTCTGCTTGTTCTCGGGCCTGACGTTCCTCATTTTGTTGTCTTAATAACTCGGCTTGTTCAAGTTGCTCCAGACGCTCAAGTTCTTGTTGAACCCATGCTTCATCTACTACTGTCGCTTCAATAGCCACTTGATTTGAGGGCATAGCAGCACGTTGACGACTCGATGGATCAAAACCGATAGCTAAAATGGCGCCCAATGCTATATGGCACAACGTAGAAATAAGCACCGGAATTTTATGCTTTTGAACGAAAGAGCCCATCAATTCTCTTACCTAGAACTTCTATTGTTCATCCTGTGAAAAGTCTAACGGATCAGTTATAAAACCTATCTGTTCAGCACCAGCCTGTTGAAGAATGACCATCCCTGTTACTACTCTACCGTATGGAACTGCTTCATCAGCTTTAACTAAAACGGGAGTTTGAGAATTTCTTCGCAGTACCGCTGCTGTTCTATTCAATACGGTCTGCTCATCAACTGGAACCTCCTCATCACCCCCAATATTTAAAAATAATTCCCCGCTCTGATTAATACTCAACACTAACGGCTCATTCCCCTCCATAAGTTCTGGAGGTAATGGTTCAGAAGCTGCCTGGGGTAAATCTACCTTAATTCCCTGAGTTAATAGTGGCGCTGTTATCATAAAGATAATAAGCAATACCAACATCACATCAATATAAGGCACAACATTGATTTCCCCCATAAGTCCTCGTTGCCTAATTCGACTCATGACTCTGAGTCCTTTTTATTACTTCTTGTAGCTTGTCTCTGAAGTATCGCTGAGAATTCCTCCATAAAAGTATCGTAACGCACTTCTAATCGCCCAACTTCATCCGCATAACGGTTGAATGCGATAACTGCAGGAATAGCTGCAAATAAACCCATTGCTGTAGCAATAAGAGCTTCGGCTATACCTGGAGCTACAAGAGCTAGCGTAGCACTTTGTACATTACCCAATGATTGAAAAGAATTCATAATTCCCCATACAGTACCGAACAAACCAATGTAGGGACTTGTTGAACCTACCGTAGCGAGAAAGGCCAAATGATGCTCTAAACGATCAACCTCTCTTAGTTGCGAAACTCGCATAGAACGCCGCGAACCTTCAACTATTTGTTCGGAACTGATCACGGTTTCTTGCTGAAGTCGACCAAACTCCCTGAAACCAGACTCAAAAATACCTGCCATTCCTAACTGATTAGAATCATCATTAGTTATCTCTAAATACATAGTGGAAAGGTCTCCACCTGACCAAAATGCTTCTTCAAAATCATCTGCAGCCTCTGTAGCGTGCTTCAATAGTTTTCTTTTTTCTATTATGACTGCCCAAGAGGCAATTGAAGCAGCCAAAAGAATGAGCATCACAAGCTTTACTACAATGCTTGCATCCATTATTAGCGTCAGAAGTGATAAGTCTGTATTCATACTTGTCGCTCGTCTATTCTCAAATCGTTAAAAAGGTCTGACGAAAAACGCTTGGGTTTTCCTGTTAAGGTATCTACACAAGCGACTTTTGCAATTGCTTGGCACACAATCTCCCCATGTATAGATTTACGCCTAACAGATTGATTGAAAAAGAATCTTACGCTACTAACCTTGGTCAACTCTGCGCTTACATGCAATTGATCATCTAGCCAAGCTGGGCCTAAAAAGTTGATACGTATATCAGATAATACTAGAGAAATCCTCTCTGATTCTTGCAATGTGACATGATCTAATCCCTGCGATCTGAGCCATTCCGTTCTTGCGCGTTCAAAAAACCGCATGTAACTTGCATTGTAGACACGACCTTGGGCATCAGTATCTTCCAAATAAACTCTGACAGGCAAAACAAAACTTATCATGCTCATGTCTTTTTGACTCAATCAAAGAGTTCTGGGGTTTTTCCTGCAGTCTCGATATTAAAACCAAAATACTGATAAGCATTACGAGTTGCCACTCTTCCGCGTGAAGTTCTTTGTAGAAACCCTTCTTGAATTAGATAAGGCTCAACCACATCCTCAAGAGTGCCTCGTTCTTCGCCTATTGCAGCTGCTAGGCTTTCAATACCAACAGGTCCTCCTTCAAACTTTTCAATTACTGTCCTTATAAACTTACGATCCATCATATCAAGACCATGCGGATCAACTTCCAGAAGATTCATTGCTTCACGTGCAACCTCCAGATTAACAGATCCATCTGCCTCGACCTCCGCATAATCTCTTACCCGACGGAGCAATCTGTTTGCAACTCTAGCCGTACCACGAGAACGTCTCGCAATCTCTTTGGCCCCCTCTTCATTAATCGATAATTTAAAAATTGAAGCAGTTCTGCTGACTATTTTTGAAAGCTCTAACGTGTCATAGAACTCCAATCGCTGAACAATCCCAAAACGGTCTCTTAGAGGCGAAGTTAATAGCCCTGCTCTAGTAGTAGCTCCCACCAACGTAAAAGGAGGTAAATCCAACTTTATAGACCTAGCTCCAGGACCCTCACCTATCATAATATCTAGCTGGAAATCCTCCATTGCTGGATACAACACCTCTTCTACAACTGGGCTTAGCCTATGAATTTCATCAACAAACAAAACATCTCTCGGCTCAAGATTGGTAAGTAGTGCTGCTAAATCACCTGGCCTTTCAAGTACGGGGCCTGAAGTTTGCTTTAAATTCACACCAATTTCGTGAGCTATGATATGGGCCAATGTTGTTTTACCAAGACCTGGTGGTCCAAAAATCAGCGTGTGATCAAGTGCTTCGGTCCTATTACGAGCAGCAGCAATAAAAATACGCATCTGTCGCTTGACGCTTTCTTGACCAATATACTCATTATCATCAAGGGTCTGCGGTCTAACCTTACGATCAAAGACCTCATCTTCTTGGTTGCTGCTTGTAGTTAAAATCTGCTCAGACATTTTTTACCCTGAATGCACTCTTTTAAGCGCCTCACGTATGAGTTCTTCCGGTTCCATATCTGTTGTATCTATCTCTGCCAACATACGACTAACCTCAGCAGGTTTGTAACCTAAAGCAATAAGTGCTCCCTGGGCTTCACCTTCCGCTCCTTTGTCTCCTACTAATATTTCAAACCCCTGAATATCAGTTTTATCTAACCGGTCTTTCATTTCCACCAATAGACGCTCACCAGTCTTTCGGCCTATACCCGGAATTCGAGTAAGTGTGACAAGATCTTGCTCCAAAACACAACGGCGAAAACCTTCAACGCTTATACCAGAAAGTATCCCAAGCGCGACTCGTCCACCAACCCCTGAAACTTTTAGTAAATTTCGAAATAGCGCACGTTCAGGCTCAGTTGAGAAACCATATAGAAGCTGAGCATCTTCTCTAACCAAAAAATGAGTAAGAATTGTAATTTGCTCACCAGTGTCTGGCAGCTGATAGAAGGTAGACATTGGCGCTTCTAATTCATAACCAACACCTCCCACATCAATAACAATTCCTGGAGGATGTTTTGAAATAAGCTTTCCTTTCAAAAAACCTATCATGAACTAACCATGGCCTCCTTGAGTAAGGATCTTGTTCCTCGGACATGCGCATGACACAAAGCAGCTGCAAGCGCATCTGCCTCATCAAAGTTTGGCGGAGACTCCATACTTAGCACTAGTTTTACCATATGCTGCACCTGAGTTTTATCAGCGCTACCTCGTCCAACAATGGCCTTCTTTATTTGTCGTGCCGCGTACTCATAAATTGGCAAATCTGCCTCAAAAGTTGCACATAATGCCGCTGCGCGTGCTTGTCCAAGTTTCAGTGCGCTATCAGCATTGCGATGCACAAATACACGCTCAACAGATACCTCATCAGGCTGAAACTGCTTAACTACTTCACCTATGTTGGTAAAAATCTGACGAAGTCGATCTCTATGCTCCCCTTTTGTTCGGACTTCACCCGAATTTATTAAAACAGTTTTATCCAATTTTTGCTGTATATCAATGACACCATAACCCGTAATCTGTGATCCTGGGTCAATTCCTAGAACTCTAGTCACATCAGTCAACTTTCATCCTCAAGTAAATCACCTGGCAAATCTGCATTAGAATAAACTTGCTGTGTATCATCTAGCTCATCTAAAGTATCTAACAGTTTCAGCATACTCTCTGCCTGTTTGGCTTCCAATTGCGCCTGAGTAGAAGCTTTCATTGTTACTTCAGCATGCTCGGGGATTAAACCAACAGCAATCATAGAATCTCTTACTGATTCAAATTCTTCTGGAATGCATAATACCTCTACTGAGCCATCACGCTGTGAAAGCACATCTTGAGCTCCTGCATCTATTGCAGCCTCCATAAGCTGTTCTTCCTCTACATCAGCTGCATATGCCATAAACCCTACTTTCTCAAAAAGGTATGAAACCGATCCATCTGCCCCCAAGTTTCCACCAAACTTGGTAAATGCATGACGCACCTCTGCTACAGTTCGATTACGATTATCTGTAAGGCAATCAACCATGACAGCTGCACCACCCGGACCGTAGCCTTCATAGCGAACCTCCTCGTATACAGCGCCGTCCATATCACCGGTTCCGCGTTTAACAGCACGGTCGATATTATCTTTCGGCATACTTTGCGATTTTGCTTTTTCAATAGCAGTTCGCAGGCGTGGATTAGAGGCAGGGTCACCCCCAGCTTCACGTGCTGCAACTGTAATCTCTCGGATTAGCTTAGTAAAAAGCTTTCCGCGCTTTGCATCTTGCGCACCTTTTCGAAACCTAATATTTGCCCATTTGCTATGTCCGGCCATAGACAATGCTCCTCATAGGCATCTGAAATGACATTTTTTATACGAAACAAAACTTATCCCGCAATTATGTCAGTCAGAAATTTAACTCCGTTATTACATAAACAGTGACCCCCAAGCCACTGCTAGTGCCTATCATAGCGACATTTTTGCAAGCGTGGGAGTCGAGCATACATTTCGTGCATTAGTTTTTCCCTATGGAGAAATTAGCGCATTAAGTTTTAACGGTTAATAGCATGAACTGCTCGTCCATCAGCTGCTAGAGCAGCCTCATGAACAGCCTCTGAAAGTGTTGGATGCGCGTGACAAATACGCTGAATGTCCTCACCAGAACCAGAAAATTCCATTGCTAATACAGCTTCCGCAATCAGCTCACCTGCCATAGGGCCCATTATATGAACCCCCAATAATTCATCATCAGATTCCGCTGTAACCACCTTTACTAGGCCCTGCGTCTGACCCATGCCCTTGGCCCTACCATTGGCAGAAAAATTAAAAGTACCGGTTTTATAAGGCCTGCCTGTACCCCTCACTTCGGCTTCTGTTTTTCCTATCCACGCTATCTCAGGCGAGGTATAAATAACGGAGGGAATGGCTTCGTAGTTCATCTCGCTAGTTTTTCCTGCAATCAAATCAGCAACCATAATACCCTCGTCCATACCTTTATGTGCCAACATTGGCCCTCTTACTACATCGCCAACAGCCCAAACCCCGGACACATTTGTACGACAATGTTCATCTACTTCAATAAACCCATTGGCATCAAGTGAAACTTTAACTTCAGAGGCAAGCAAACCATCAGTAAAAGGTTTGCGCCCTACGCAAACAATTACTTTATCAACTTCTAAAGTTGTTAATCCGTTAGTACTTTCAAAAGTCAATGCAACACCATCATCTTTAATTACCGCATCAGTTAATTTGGAGGCTAGACAAATATCTAATCCCTGACGTTTAAATGAACGGTGTGCCTCTTTTGCTATTTGCTCATCAGCCATAGGCAAAAAGCTCTCAAAGGCTTCAATCATGACAACCTCTGATCCCAGACGTTGCCAGACACTTCCAAGCTCAAGACCTATGACACCGGCACCAACAATTCCAAGTTTTTTTGGAACAGACGTAAAATCTAATGCCCCCCAAGAATCAACAATAAACTCATGATCAAAAGGTGCAGAAGAAAGCTCTATAGGTATGGATCCCGTTGCAAGGATTATGTGATTTGCAGTAAGGCTTAAAACTTGACCATCAGGGTTTTTTACCTCAACGCGATTATCAGAGATAAGCCGGCCGCGACCAAAAAAAGAAGCCACTCCATTAGATCTAAACAGCGCTTCAATTCCTCCGGTTAACTCCTTGACAATTTTTTGCTTGCGGTTTTGCATTTTGCCAAGATCTAAAATCAAATCCTTAACACTAATTCCGTGTTCCTTAAATTCAGTTTCTGCTCTGTGAAATAGCTCTGTAGATTCCAACAAAGCCTTAGAAGGAATACACCCAGCATTGAGACATGTGCCTCCAAAAGCTCTAGTGCCATCACGATTTTCCCAGCTATCTACACAAGCAACTGATAATCCGTTTTGTGCAGCTCTGATCGCTGCTGGATAACCAGCTGGGCCAGCACCAATGACAACAACATCAAATTTATTTTCACTCATAATCTTTGCACTAAATTCAGGATTTTTTCATCCCCATAAACATGACAAATTAAACTAAGTCTCTCAACTATAACGACTCATCCAACGTAATCTCCATAAGATACTTGATTACATCAGCTCTATCTTCAGCAGCACTAAAACCAGCAAAAAGCATATTATTACCCGCCAAAAAATCATCAGGATCAGCTAACCACTGGTCTAATATCTCAGGCTCCCATATAAAATCTTCTCCAAGCAAAATTCCTGAATACTCAAACCCAATACTACTAGCAACATCTCGTTGAAAAATGCCATATAGGTTTGGCCCAATCATATGATCTTCACCCAAACCTAGGGTATGGCAAGCCCTGCAGGCAAATGATAATAGCTCACCTCTTTCTACATCAGCACCCAGCAATCTTTGCTCAAGTGACTCAACAGGTTGATTCGATATAACAGATGAAGGCACATCTTGTTGATTACAACCAGATAGATATACATATATCGAACTAAAAACTGTTAGTAAAACCAAATTCCTAACACTGAGTAAAGCAGGCATTTCTCTTAAAAGTCCCAGCTAAAGTCAAAATGGATTGTAATATCTGGAGCCGTTCTGACCATAAGATCTTCCCCTATTGCTATATTCAATCTACGACGTTCATCTATTTCCCACCAGCCACCAGTATTAACTTGAATTGAGGATATTCCCATTTCATCAAGTTCGCTTTCATAAAAACGGCTATGAAAATCAAATTGCAATTTTAATCCTACCCTCGGTAATACTCGCCACCCCATCCCTAAAGTACCAAAACCCGCCCAGTCCTTTACACGATCTGTAAAGAGCTTGGGCTCATTCATCACTATCAATCCTGCGCCCCAAAAGATCCCTGCAGGGTCACCTGCAAACATTATCTGCTTCTGATTAAATACACTAATAGAAATATCTGTACTGCCACTCCCTGTAAGTATATTTTTATCACCTGTAGGCAGCTTAAATGTTCCCTTCAATATTAATCCATTGAACTTCCTAGAAAAGCTGATCTGTATATCACCTATCCCGCTACTTCGTTGGTCGAGAAAGTAAGAAGATGTACCAACATCCTTATAAAGGTAGCGTAATCCATCTTCCTCCCTGAGATTCCGTTTACCATCAGGCATACCAAAAAATGAGTGCCATGCATCAACGGTATCATCAAGAAATCCACCAGAAATTTCATAGAAAGGCAGCTCTATACCAATATTTACTTCATCAAGGAGTTTATAGCGGTAAAAGACGCTATTTTTCCATGTCTCACCATCAAGAATTAATTCTTCATTACCTTTTCTTGAGAGGCTATAGTGGTTTGCGATATCACTAACAAAACCGAATGTAGGGCCCTCACCAGGCAAACTACTTTCCCATACTGGTAACCCAAATACTGATATCAAGGGACTAAGGTTACGAGTTCTAAAGGGGGCAGCCTCCTGTGCTTTTGCGCTCCCAGTAACCAGCACTATCATTACTGCTAGTACATTAATGATTCGCACTATCAACTATCCAGAGCCTTCAAAGCCATCCATAGCAATATTTCACATTAAAATAAATATTTATATATATGTATTTATTATGTTTTTAATTTCTACCTATATATTTTAAAACAAACAATCCCGTTCCCACACACGAGGTCACTTGCCCAACACACGATTCCCCCGAACGATCTGTTGCATACGCAAGGCCTCGATGATCAATATCAACATCGGTCAGCTGAATCGGTACTGGCCTTGCCATTGAAGGACGTGGTGTGGCATTCGTAATTGGAATGTAATAACCAAGCTCTTGAAGGTTTTGTGGATCTGAGAGGTCTAGAACCCTAATGCCTGCATTGAGGTACGCGATCCAAGCGATCTTATCCTCAAACCGGTTGATCTGTCCATTAACCGTTTCGGCATGTTGATGAGGCCCAAAATTGCCACCAATTTCGCAAAACTTACCTATAGGAACTTGCCATGTAGATACGGGCATAGGATTGCTTTCATGTGTAATATCAAACATATAAACACGGCTTTTCATGCCATGTGGACATTCTAATCCGTCATACTCATCTGTCACTAAAGCGTAGGTTCTTGGTAACTCGCCATCAGCAGCTGTTACATTAGGAACTTCATTGTATTGAATGGGTGATACTGTGTGAGGGCCTCTACCCGGTGGAGAAGTATCATAGGACCAAACTAAGGAGGGTTCAGATGGGTCTGAGATATCCCAAGAAGCAACATGCCCACTACCAATTCTGAAACCTGCATACATTCGATTATTTTCCTCATCGACAATGGGATGATGTACATACTGTTCCTCAAACCCCTCCTCCTCGTCTTTCTGTCCAGGCAACCAAGCCCTACCAACAAACTGAGGATCGCTAGGATCTCTTAGATTCCATATATGAATAATTGTCGTACGAAATCCTGGTTCACCTGAAGCACTGTAGAAGAGACCACTTTCTGGCGACCAATGACCTTTATGAGCACGATTAATGAGCTTGCCCCCACAACCAATACCACAGGAGTTTTCAGGTGTTGCTGAAATTTCTGAAACTAATGAAATAGCTGATGGATTTGAGGATCTATCGGTAATATCAAAAATCTGAAACCTTAAGTCTTCGCCAATTTCTGAATTTCGTATTAAGTAGTCCCTTCCTGCTGGCTCTGAATCAAACTCATAGTCATATACAACGCTAACAAAACGTGAGTTTGCATGTCTCTCATTAGGTATATGCCATACAAGCTCAGGATTTTTAGGGTCTGATATATCTAGAATAGATGTACCGTTCCATTCATTTTGACCGGTAATCGGATTCATCGTGGCCTCTTGAGTACGTGTATTCGGAACATGTCCAATGTAGACCCAATTACCATTTGTTGTATCTGATTTTGTAGTTACCTGCAAAGCTTGACGTCCCTGCAAATGATGGTACCCAACAAGCTCAATATTAAGAGCCTCATTAGCATTAACAATAAAACCCATTCCATTCACTGAAAAAATAAAAGCTGTAAACCACTTTTTCGGTATGTTCATTACGTTATTCCCTGGAGCTTTTCGCTTTCAAACTAATTTTTAATGATCAGTTTGCCACAATTATTAACTTATTGAATGTCTATCTCACTTCTATTGAAGAGTACATTTTTCATCATTTTTTATCTTTCAATTGCCCAATTACGCCACAAAAATAGGCTTTCAATTTTTTAGCATAAAAAACCGGAGCTAGCATTTGAACAGACTAACAAATGAGGACCTTATGAAGATACATTACAAAGATAAACAGTATGAATTACGCGACGGTATTTGGTTCTTAGGTTATAAAAAAGCCCCTCAGGATATTCAGGATAGACTGAATTCCCAAGTTGAAAATGAACTCCATGCCTGGGAAGAAGACCTCACTGAGGTTTCTGAGATTTTAGAAGCATCAAAACTAGCAGAAAAACGAAAAGATTTATTAAGAGCGCTAGTTTTAGCACGTAAAGCCTATGAAACAGCAGATTCAAAGATATTTGTCGCTGCACGCGTTAGCTGCCTCTATCGAAAGTTGGGCGAACCAGATAAAGCATTACAGTGGACTGAACCGTATGCAAGAAGCACTTATGTACCACTTTTAAATTCAAGGGCGGCTGCATTTGCCGATATTGGCGAATATTTGCAAGCAAAAAAATTGGCAGGCAAATCTCTATCTATAAGCCCCGGAAACTCTGACGCATTTGATCTGTTAGACAGAGTACATTCTGAATACCCAGGCGCTTATTACGAACTTTTTTAGCTGCTAAATATAAGGGAGAAATATAATGTTTAAAGCAGTATCAATAATAATTACCTTAACATTGGTCACTAATACGGTTACGCATTACCTATTGCAAATAAATACAGCTACTACAATAAATGAGCTACAAGAGCGGGTTTTCTCGCGTTTGAATACAGCATCTCAAGAAACATCAAGTACACTGAAAAGTGTTGAAGACCAAATTCTCGGTTCTAATAATTTAATTAACTCTTATATAGGCAGGCTCATCGAAATTGAGAATAAACAACAACTGAATATAAGTAGCGTAAATTCAGAGCTAGAATCATTTAGGACTGTTATAGACGAACTTTCTGACTCAACTACAATAACAAACGCTCAGGTAGTTTCCGCAGAAACAAAAGTGAATACTTTAGAAAGTAAGCTTGACTCAATAATCAAACCACTAGAGATTCTTAGAGCCGACATACATAACCTTGAATCACAACTGGCATATGCAATTAGATCAGATACTGATGCAAACATTAATAATGACGATAATCTTATGCAATCAAAAATCTCACCTATAATTTCTGAACATTGCCCAATAGATGCGTTAAATCGAGCAGAAAAACTAACACAACTAAAAAAAGAACTTGAACGAATAACATCTATAGGTAAGCATGATGTAACTGTAAAATTTGATATCGATAATCATGGAGAACTTATTCTTCAACAACTTGAGTCAACGGCCCCTGCTAACGTCCTTGGTGCAGTTGAACGTTATGTCGATGGACTGATATTTGATAGTGACGGATCAGTATTTTTAGGCTGTGAAGCGCTAGTCAAACTAGAAATAATCTAGACTCAATACCATACCCAATTTGACATAGTACTAAATCTTAATCCTATACCGTCGAATTTATATTAAACATACATTTGTTCAAAAAAGTTTTTCAGAATCTGAGAACATAAAAAATTATATATATTCTGATTTACTTTCTTGGAACCTCCATACAAATTTGGCGCCTAAAAAGGCGCCAAATTTTTTACCAAGAACTGATTACAAGTCAATTCATCAACTTTTTATCACTATTAATCAGCAATTACCTTTGTGCCATGAATAACAGCTGCCTTACCATCATTAACCAATCCTGTTGTTGGTTTAGCTCCAATGCCTCCTCCAGTAGCAGCCGGGTGAACATCGACTAATACGCTACTTCCGGGAAGATCACTTGCTGAACCAGCATAATTGAGGGTACCTTTAGCTGATGCTTTAACAGTCAACCACTCCTCACCCTCTAATGCCTTAACATTATAGGTCGTTGGGCTAGCCCCCCCTGTAGTAAGAGTCGGATTATTACCTGCAGCATCTTTTTCTATAAGAAATCGCTGTACATAACGATAGTTCTGTTTCCAATCACCAGAAAAATACTGGCCAAGACTCTCGCCTGTTGTAGTATTGATTACTTCCCCAGGAATGCCATGCAATTCTCCAAATCCATTGTAATCTAGACGGATTTTTTTACCTGCATCATCGCCGTACTTAGACTCATTGGGCACAGTGTAATAAAGGATCGTCGGAGGAGTAAAAACAACATCCTGACTGGTAGCTTGATCAACCAGATATTTTTGCCTGTCCCAAGGGTTAACGCCAAAACGAATCTCGTACCAAGTTGTTATATCGGTTGATGGGTCCCAAAACTTATCAGGACAATAACGTTTAGCAGAAGCATTAAATACTGGATGAGTATCTCGATAGCTTCCACCGCTTTCTTTATCACACTCTAGCTTATCTAAGTCAGCTTGTGACCCTAGCAAACGTCCTGTACCAACCCCCCATTGCAGTTCTCCCTGACCTCCCCAAGGCCAATTAAACACAGCTGACTTAAGCTGGGAACCTTGTGAAATATTTGCAGGGAACATCACTTCAGTATTTGTACCATCCTTTACTTGTAAGCCAGAAATCGTATAGGTCTTTACATTTGATGCAAGAATTCCAGGAAAATGCTGCCCAGCATCAGATCCACTCTGCAAAATCTCGGAGTTATCCGCGTCAAAAGGACTAACAACAGTACCACCAGGAGTACTTAAGGCCACTGCTGCATTTGACGTAGCAGTTAACTTTGCTGCTGTAACACACTGGCTTACACAAAGAAGAGAAGACGGAAAATTTGCCGGTGTAAGCGTCTGTCGATTTTCTACCGGTATTCCATTAGTGGTAGATGCATCAGATGGGTTTTGCATGGATAATTTTCTAACTTCATATCCAGCATTTTCGTCTCGTGACCAAACCCATACTCTTCGTTCCTCTGTCCATGCACTATCTCCACTACCATGGGTGATTTTCATGGTATCTAGCCACTGCTGATTTGTGAAAGTTATTGCTGGGTTAAGGGCTGTTTCACTATATCCGCTGTCAAAAGATATTTTTTTGTCGAAAGTCCATGTTTGATTATCTTTGTTATAGCTACCAGAATACTCACCACTAGCACCGCTAAAGCCAAGGGTATTGTATTTAGCCGCCCAATCCGATTCCCATTTATCCACCCACATTAACAAGGAAGCCTTGTGCAAAGAATCAAGAGAAACAAAAGTCTTGGTGATTTTTTCTATCCGGGCATTAGCCTGTTTAATTTGATAAGTGGGTGGTGTCCCTGTTTCACCGAAGGATTGTTCTTTAGTAAACGTAGTTGGACTAGAATCGCCAATAAACTTAATACTACCCGCAAGATCCTCAGGAAAATGTACTCCCCAGTAATCTGCCCATGCATGAACAGTTCGAGCTGTACCATCTACAGTAACCTGGGCCTTCATTGGGAAACCGCCCTGACCCAGTTCAAATCGTGATCCATCCTGTTTATAAACACCATATCGGTATACTGTACGTTTCGCATCGGCAGCTGCCGTTGAAAAACATACCTCATCAGTAACAAGTCCATCACTACCTGTTGGCGTATAGTCCTTCAGTTTTGGAGTCATATCCTCATTTCGATCTTCAAAGTCAACACGCTTAGCTGTCAGTAACTGTGAACAATAGACCTTTGCAGTATCGTCTATAGCGAACTTACTGACTGTTTGAATTTGAGCATAATCCCCGCCATATGGAACATAGGTCTCTTGGTTATATACACCACTTACACCAGTACTTGAAAAAGTGGCCGTAAGAGCTTCAGGGGGAGCAAACATAGTCTCCTCTCTGAATTTCACCGTGTTCGCATCGGCTTCCAAATACATTGAGCCCATCTTGGTTCCAGCAGGTATAGCATTCATTCCAGGCCCGGGAGTAAAGGCTTCGCCGAATAAGTAGGTGCCTTCCATCTTAAAATTACCAAAGCGAGACGAATTAGACGGAGCTGCTGTTTGTGTGCCCTTAACGAATATATTCATGGCTGGTTCGGGACTTTCTCCTTCATCCTCATCGCCCTCATCACCTTCTTGCTCAACCCAAACACTCACAATCATCGGGGAACTGTTATCCGCTCTTGTAACCTTGATTGTATTTTGTTCGATTTCCTTACCTTGCTGCGAATCAGATGCGCCACCTTTTGCGCTACTTCCAGCACTCTTGGCACTTTGTGAACTTGTTGGTTTAGCTGCTGCAGCATCAGAACTACTTCGGTCCTGATCCTCACAATCATCCACATAAATACTTGAAACGTAAGCACCCAGATTTACCATCTTGTCAGGTGCCATTGCATTCATGTAGCAAATCAGCATATTTACAAAGGAAAGCGCTTCATTGGTCTGATTCTCAACATAGAAATCTGTTGGATCATCTAGGAATGCGGTTTGTGCCGTTACTGTTCCTGAAAGCAGAAAAAATGCGGCAATTAATCCCATAAAATTCTTCATTTTCATCTCACTCATAAAAATATGTATACACAATGTTCTAACTGGTTTCGACAATATCTATTTCACTTGGAAGTGCTATACCAGATACAGGATCAGCGACAGTTGTTGAAGTAAAAGTGTCGGAAACACCGCCAATAGTAAGCACAGTATTAACAGCTGTGCCGCCACTACTAGAACTTGTATGCTTAACTTTGACAGTTTGACCATTGGTTACAGTGCCAGCAGAACTGGTAAAAGAACCACTACCTATTTGATATGTTCCACCTGTAATAGAAATAGCAGCAGCAGCATCTATACCAGCTACTGTTATTGCCGCGGAGGTTACTTCTGTGCTTTTTGCAACCCCAGTCTGGTCCGTAAATGTAAATGCAGTAGGCGTTGTATCTGATGAAGCAGTAGTTCCCCCACCGCTACTACCACCTCCGCAACCAACAGCCAACATGATACCCATGAATACCATGCCCCACTTGAACGGTCTAAGGCCGGTTAAAAATAAGCTCTTCTCCATTGATGAATCTCCTGAAAGGTTCCGCTTTTACTCTTTCTAGTTCAGTCTAGTATCTTCGAGAATACCATTCCAAAGGAAAAATTGTTTATTAAAGATGGAGTAATCACTTCAAATTAAAAATAACCAAATTAAACAACCTGAAAAGATATCTCCTAAAAACTTATAATTAACATAAAGATATTTTTATAAATTATTGTCTTATATGGTTTTAACAACAAAAGTTAACTTTAGATTTAGTTTAATTCAGACTTACTCAAAAACTAAATAACACACAAAACTTACTCGAGATATGAGTTTATGTGAATATTGGGGTGCTTTATTTATAGAGAATATTAGCTGGAAATATAAATAATTTTGCATATTCGGCGATTAATAGGGAAAACTAGAGCATAGTTAATTATTATTCGTACTAATCGAGAATTAGAAGTGATAAGAGCACATCGAATAAAGCTGATGCTTAAATTAATTCATACTCTCTCATTGATGCTTGCGAGTAACATTATTTACTCCCAAGACGCTATATCTGAAATTGAAACGATAACTAGGAATGGCCTCGTTTACCATCAGTTATCTACCAAACTTCTTTCAGGCATCCTCCTGTCTTTTCACGAAAATGGTCAACTAAAATCAGAAGAAAATTATATCAATGGAAAAAAACAGGGACTCTCAAAAAAATTTAATAAAAATGGTTATTTGTACGCGAAAGGACATTACATTGATGGTGTAAGGGAAGGTAAGCACAAATGGTTTTATGAAGGAGGTCAGGTCCAGTCAACACAAGATTATCAAGGCGGAGAAGCCCATGGTTTAAGTGAAATATTTCATCTAAATGGCACACTATTAAGTAGAGTAAATTTTATAGAGGGTAAGCGTGATGGCCTTGAAAATATATTTACCGTTACAGGAGCTCTGCAACAAAGACGCCATTACAAAAATGGAATATTAATTCACATAACAAACCCTTAAGATCTAGTTAATTCTTGAAAAAACATAATAATGATAAAAACACTCGTTATATTCTTACTGCTGATATTTTCAATTAGCGCTTCAGGCCAAACAGCATTTGGGTATGGAACCCGGCAGTGTGGAGAAATGATTGAAGATGATCTGTCAGGAGATCAACTGGATAGATTTAGTTATATCAGTTGGATACATGGGTTTTTAACAAGAATTAGCGGGGAATATGGTAGAGGGGATATTGCGGCCGAACTCTCTAATGAAGAGATGTACTCATCAGTACTGGGACTATGCAAACAACAACCAGATAGGTTAGTTGTCAGTGCCGTTGAATACTGGGTATTTGCAGAACTGCTTACCCAGTAAATTTAACTAGCTATTCAAGCTAAATCGTATCTGACAAATAATATGAGATTCCTATTTCAAACAAAAATGAAATTTAGACACACTTTTTGTTATCTATTATTTGTGCTCTTAATTGCCTGTACCGCCCCATCTTATCGGTTGCCTGCACCTACAAACGAGAACATCTCAAGTGCTATTAATGAAATAAACTCAGCGAGCCTCAGACCAACAAAAAGCGTATCTATGCCTGAAGCAAGAGCTATTATTGAGCGCGTGATGGAACAATTAAAACCAAAAGCACAATCCATGTGCAATGACCTGTCGGAAAGAAGTAGTGCATCATGCAGAAACTGGCAAGTAACGGTTGAAGATAATAACGAATTTAACGCCTATGCTACCGGATCGGACAAGATAGTTATTTATAAAGGAATAATTGAACAAACTTTGTATATTGATGAAGTCGCTTTGGTCCTGGCACATGAACTGAGCCATCATATACTCAATCATATTAATGAAAGCAGCACTAATATTTTAGTAGGCCGATTGGTAGGTGCCGTTTTAGGTGCTGTTATTGCTGGTGATGTTGATACGGGGGCAAATGCAGGTGGCTACATTGCTAACCAAACCTATTCTGTAGCACAAGAATCAGAAGCAGACCTTATTGCAATACACATACTCTCAGCTGCCAACTTTAATTTAACTCAAGCTAGAGAAGTAATATTGCATATGGCAAAAAATAATGAAGACGCGAGAACAAGATCTTCTTTTTTTGATACTCATCCAGTTGGCCCCGAACGTCTTGCTCAATTTGATAATGCAATAAAGGAACTTCAAACAAAATCTACATCTTCTCTTTAATTTCTACACAGTCTTTTTTGATTTGAGTTTGTAGAACCGTAAATATAAAAAAAGCGAATATCCAGCATAAAATGGCTACAAGAAGAAGACCATAAGCTAAATTTCCTGTAACCCATAACGCAAGAAAAAAAATAACAACAAAAACGCCAGAAAAGAAAAAAACAATCCCTAGCATTCTCATTAATTTAGTAAAAATCAGACTCTCCATCTTTTTTTGGTTCTATAACTACTCAGACTAACAACTAATATTCGAAAAACTTCAAACTAAAACACCTTAATTCAATACTATTTATAGGATATCACTAACAAATTAAACTCATAACTATCAAACCAAGAGTGACTTATGAAAATCTTAAAGAAAAACTACAAAAATTAGCTTGTCTTCTTATTGCGATATTTATTCCCGTTATAGCCATTGCTGATCCTGTAGAAAAGGAGTATGTCATCGATGAACGTGGAGAATTACCAGCTTTTTCACGCGCCGTCTCAACACAGGGTGGGAGAACAATTTGATTAGCTGGTCAAACAGCAACTGTTGACGTTAACGGCAATAGCGGTTGTAGAGAGTGGGTGAATGAATGACAATCCTCTTCCCTCTTAATATGTACTACCTCTCAACAATAATCTTTTCTCCATTTGAATATTGTCCATGAAAGCGAAACCAATCTTCTGCTGATAAGGCATCTGGTAAGATTTTTTTAAAATCCTCTGGAGTTCCTCTCGGTCCTTTTTCTACCTCGTAATACAAAAACATGTGATGCAAATCTTTAAGAAATAAGCTACGTAAAAATTTTGGCATTACCAATTTAGCTTTTACAGGAATTCCACTGACCTTAGACAAGGCTTCAGCCACCTGTGACAAGTTTCCTTGCCAACCAATTACGTCAAGAGTATTACCAAGCCAATCACTAGGATTTTTAAAGCAAATAGACGCAGCACGACCAATGTCATAGGTTGCGCAGTATTTGCAATTTTTTTCTGTTAAAAACTTAACCACACCTTTTTTTAATGGATTCCAATTTGAGGGATCATCAAAATTCTCGAAAAATGCGCAGGGCCTAAGAATTGAATATGGAATACCAGAATCATGCAGGTATTGCTCTAAAATAGGTTTTGCTTTTAAGTGTTTAACATGCTCGTTAAAAAATTCAGCATCTGCAACACTCATAAATATATAATGATCCACACTGGCAGCCTTGGCAGCATTAATAGCATTTTGTCCCTGGCGAATCTCTTCATCAGCATTTGATTTAGCCGCACCAAAATAATCGGTCATCGCAAAGACTTTCTTAGCACCAGTCTGCTGAAGGGCTTTTTCAATATCGGACCTTACTGTGTAATTACACAACACCGGTTTGATGCCCTTATCAACCAGAGATTTTTTATTTGCCCTGGTTGTGCCATATACATCAAACCCTGATTCAATCAATGCACGGCAAACATTGCCTCCAGCCTTGCCCGTAGCATTAAGTACAAGTATCTTTTCTGTAGTCGTATTCATATGTGTATAAAAACATTAGAGTGCTATTTAGTAAAGGTTGAATTAAAGAATTTGGCTATCAGGCTAATACACACTATTCTTTTTACTTGATTAACTTTAGAGGTGACAGCAATAAAATTGGGATATAGCTAAAAGCGCCCTCTGGAAGAGCAGATGACAAAACTATCTAACTATTTCAAGACCCAATGTATATCTATGTAATACTCTTCGCAGCAATTGCATTTGAGGTGTTGGGAACAATGTTACTTCCTACATCACAAAATTTCACAAAGCCACTTCCGACTTCTATTTTGTTTGCCTCATATGGGTTATCTTTTTATTTTCTTGCTCTTGTTTCTCAAAAACTACCCCTGTCTATTGTGTATGCTTCCTGGGCAGGTATAGGAGTATTTTCAGTAGCAATATTGAGTTATATTTTTTATAAACAAGCACTGAATTGGCAAACCATTACCGGATTATTTCTAATTGTGATCGGGGTCACAATTGTTAACTTGTATAAAGCACAATACTAAATTTTGCATTAGAACTAATACTCATCTTTTAGTTTCTTTTGTAAGTTACTAAAGTAACTAACCCACCAACAGCAAACCCAACCAAGAAGAAACCCCCCTGCCACCAATTGTGTTGGGGAATCAAGATAATTTGGAATTTCACTGAATATATAAAATATAACCATGCATCCCAAGAAAAATATTATTGTATTTTTTATGGCTTAGTCCTCTTTCTTTTCAAATATCCCGGCTGAATGCTAAATAATCTTAATCTAGAAAAACATAGCATAGCACTCAATGTATATAAGTTTATTCATAAGCTACTAGGGTCAGACAGCCCCTATTTTTTTAACACCTGATAAAAATAAAAACTTAGGTATTTCAGTCAATCTAGTGCTCAAAATTTATTAGCCTAAACTATTTTATTTCTACTTCAGTAAAAATAAGCTCGTCGTTTCCACCATTTATTACATTGTGACGTACTCCTGCTTCTCTGAAATAAGCAATGCCTTTAGTTAGTTCTGCTTTAGTTTCAACGCCTTCCGGCCCTATTAGCAACAGCAGTCCATCTGTCTGAGGGATGACTATATAGTCGAATTCGTGCACGTGAAATTCAGTTTCTGCTCCAGGGGAAAACCTATATTCAGTCACTCGGACCCTAGAATTATCAATTTGAATCGTAGCTACCGCAGTATTTTTTGAACCTTGTTGATTCATGGTTAATTTTTCCAAGTTTAAACATCAGTACTTACTTAAAGTATTTAGGGGCAAGAGTAACCTAATATATAAATTTTTGTATATGTGACCAATAGTCTGTACAAATGCACCCAAGACAATGAAAGATTAAACCTATCGAATCATCCTATAACAAATGTACGAATGGGAAACTTAATATGAATACCTCAAAATTTTCTGTCCTTGTATTAATAATGCTGATTTCAATCAACATACATGCACAAGACTCTCGGACATACATTAATGGACGGACCGCTGCTGACACAGATGTTCCTCCATACAGTGGTGCTGTATTAGTAGGGAATACGCTCTATTTATCAGGAGCACTTGGTATTGATGAAAATTCAGAAATACCAGAGGACCCTGCAGATGAAGCACGTAACGCTTTAAATACAATTAAGCTCAATCTTGAAGCAATTGGCATGACAATGGATGACCTTGTATCCGTTCAAGTATTTTGTTCTGACGTATCTCATTACCAAGCATTTAATGATGTATATCGGACGTTCTTTACTCAGGAATATCCAGCGCGCGCATTTATTGGCTCTGGAACTTTATTGTTTGATGCAAGATTTGAAGTTCAAGGAATTGCAATAAAAAGATAAAGCCAAGTTCACACTAACAATAAAAACCTAAAGAAACCAAACCTGAATTAGAAATTTGGAAAATTTATGTTCAGATTATTACTAATAATGGGCATTTTACTGCTCGCTGGGTGTGATAGTAGTTCTACTACAGAAAAAAATACCGTAACGAGTGCACCAACAAGCCAAACAAACAGTGACGCAGTTAAAGTTGCAGCAGAAAATGCTGCTGCATTAGAACAAGCTATAGCCATACAAGATGCTAATAATAAAGCCCAAGAAGAAGCGCTTCAGAAATTTGGTACTGCAATATTCGGTGAGAGCAAATTTCAATAGGAATCATAATGCGAACATACTCAAAGTCTTTACTCATTTATCTATGCCTATATAGCCTAGTGTCTCAAGCTGAAGAATATGTATGGGGAGAAGAGTTTCAGGAAGGCGATATTATTTCCGCAGCAACCTTCAATCAGATTTTTAGTACCCTGCAAAAACTTAATCGATCTCCGGTTGATGCAGACCTGGTTGGAACCTGGAGTTGCTCTAGTGTTCATTCCAGCACTGATTATATGAATACAAATGGCTGGGTAACAAATAATTTTATTGATACATTATCAAATGCTCAGTTAAATATGACAGCCTCATCACAGCCAACAAGCCTTAGTCAGGCGTATTCTTTTTCTACCTCTAATCCTTCTCCGCTTATTAGATTTTCACACGCTAGTGTCTCCTCAACTGGCACTTACATACTGTATAGAAATATGTTGCTTATGAAAGGCGTTATCTCTGCTACGGGCGTCTCTAAATTTAAGATCGACATAATGAGTGATGATCGCTTCATACTGACTTCTTTAAGCGATGGCGGAAACTATCCAGATCTAATTGTGTGTGACTCTGCTACACCAGTGCCTGCTGCACCTACAGGTACTAAAGCTACAAATGCACAAACAACAGTAAATGTTAGCTGGACCGACCAAAGTACAGATGAAACAGGCTTCAAAATATATCGGCGATTATCCAATGAAACCTCAGAAACACAACTTGTTACGGCTGTTACCGCTAGTCCTTATATAGATAGCAGTTTATCGGAAGGACAAACTGCTTATTACCGTGTTTCAGCCTATAACTCCAATGGAGAATCATCTAAATCAGGAGTAGCTAGTGCAACCTTAGACAACATCAAACCAACTGTAATATCACATACACCAACAACAAATCAGCAGGTAACAACTACTAGTCGGTCCGGAAGTATTATTTTTTCTGAAAACATACAAGTAATTTGCCCGGCAGATGGAAGCACATCCTCTGGTATAGCATGTACTACTCCAGGGTCGGCCATGACAGTTACTGGGTCTAGCGGAAAGAATTATGGAATATTTTTATTCCCTGGCGACTCATCGGTATCCTTTACTGGCAACTTTGCAGGGTCAGCAGAAACATTAAATTCTAACGATACGATCACAGTTACGATACATAAAGAATGGGTTAGAGACATTAACGGGAATCAGATGAATTCTGACTACTCTTATTCATTTACAACCGGCAGTGGCTCAGGCTATTAGGACAGAACTTGCTACTGGTTCGCACCTGCGCCGCTATCTCCGACTGAAAATCCGAGCGGATAAGCGTCCTGATATACTCCACCTGAGTCTTCACCTCCGGGTCCATCTCGATTCGGTTCCCGATACCGGTACATCTTGTCCCACATTGAGATAATGTTAGGTCGAAGCCAGATATCGTAATTTCCATAGTCAGAAAAATCGTCCATCGTAACGCGCTCGAGTATCTGTTCAATTGTAGCGCCTGCGATCATCTCTTCTAGCACTCGATCTCTGAGAGCAACAACATAGTCACGGTACTGAAAAAAGCTCTCCTGATTAGTAACGCCCCAGTGCCCAGGAATGACAATCTCAACATTATCTAGCTTCCCAAGCACACCAAGTGTCTCTATAAGATTATCAATATCAGCATCCCGAAAATCAGGCAATGCCAACGATCTCTCCGCACGCGCAATATCCGGCGCCATTAAAACACCTTCTTCTGGAAAATGAGCCTGTATCAAGTTATTGGTATGCGTAGGACCGAAGTAGTACAACACAACCTTTTTACCACCGAGGTGAATTTCCATCTCCTCATCAAAGACAACATCTGGCACAGAAGTGTTGCGACCTTCCCGAATAATATGCTGTCTCGTAAGGGCATGCGATACTGTCACGGCAGTATCATCGAAGACATGAAGATCGCAGATGTGGTCCTCATGATCATGGCTCAGAATGACATATTTCACGGGAACGTCGTAGAGACGACCCAACTCCTGCTTCAACCAAGTCGGATCTCCTGCTCCTCGACAAGTTCCGTCAAAAACAATAAGACCTTCATCGGTAACAATTACGTTACTGTTTGCTGCACCGGGCCGATGGACTGTGCGAAACACACTTTCTGAAATCTGCTCGAGTCTAGGCATTTCGACATCAGGCACCTGAGCATGCAAGACCTGTGAGATCACAACAAATAAAATCAGCTGGGTGAAACTAACGAGATTCTTATTCATAGTTTTATCCATACAATAGTAGTAATGCTAAAATTTTTACAAAGATTCTAATTATCAAAGCCTAATTGAGTCTTAAACTAATCTAAGTGTACTCTTAAGAGCTATAAATAAAAGCTTGAACAGATAAAACTATACTAAGCAGACTTGGGAAGATTTTTGATTTATCTATTCTTCTAGATTTATCTATTCGTTTAACTAATGTCTAATATGGGGAAGAAATCTGGTGAAAATTATTTTTTTACGCATTGCTCTGCGCTTTGCCTTTTTAATACCTTGTGCTTTTCTTGTAAGGTTTGCTTTGAATGCTTTAGGATACGATCATCTTTCATCAAACTGGGTGATTGGTATTTCGATTGCTTTAATGCTGACGATTGGTGATTACATTACCAAGTCTGCTTTTCCAAAGCTTTATGCAAAGCTTTATACAACAAGCAAATAGTAGAAGAGGTATGAGAAAACCAAGTCAACTTCCCCCCATACATTATTTAATTATCAAACAGCTTGTAGTTGGTGCTTTATCAATATTGTTGCTGGGTTGTGCTTCGCAAGTTGTAAGCAGTTCTAGAGGTTCAGTTATTATCCAGGATAATCCCCTATCAAGAGGCAAATCCGACGATCTCGCTGTGGCTGAATGCCGGAAATACGGTAGAAGTGCAGTTTTAACAAGCAGACCCGACAACACGATGCGTTCTTATTATCAATGTGTTGACTAAATCTTTGTTTATAAGGACAGCTCAAGAGCTTCTTTCACGGCTGAATGAGTTACTTTTCCAGCAGACATATTTAAACCATTTTTTAAACCAGGATTTTTCTCAAGCGCAGCAATAATTCCCTCGTTGGCCATAGTTTTAACATAAGGAAGTGTCGCTTTATTTAATGCCAATGAAGCTGTTAATGGTACAGCGCCAGGCATATTCGTAACGCAATAATGAACAACATCATTAACTAAAAAAGTAGGATTATCATGAGTAGTTGGTTTACTAGTTTCAAAGCATCCACCTTGATCAATGGAGATATCTACCATGACTGTTCCTGGCGATATCTCTTCAATCATATTTTGGGTGATAACTTGTGGTGCTTCTTTACCAATGACATAAACTGCTCCAACAATTAAATCTGAGCCCTTAATCGATTGACGAATTGAATCAGGGGAGGACTTTATATATTTAATATTATTTGTACCAAACATGTCCATTAAGGCACTGAGACGATCTTCTGAAAGATCAATAACATTTACAAAGGCTTTATTAGCTATTGCTTTTGATATTGCTTGTGTACCAGCGACCCCCCCTCCAATTACAGTTACTACTCTAGAATCAAGATTGTCAAATGATCCAAGCAAAACACCCTTTCCATTATTATGTTTAAGTAGATTATACGAACCGACTACTATACTAATCTGACCTGCAATAGAGCTCATAGGAGCTAAAAGTGGTAGCTCACCTTTTGCATTAGTTACAGTTTCATAAGCAATGCCTGTAACTCCTGTATTAATAATTTTTTTTGCAATTTCAGAGTTTCCGGCCAGATGCAGATATGAAAATAAGGTTAAATCATCTCTTAGAAAAGCAAATTCTTCTTTAATGGGTTCTTTGACTTTTACAATGAGTTCTGAATTTTTATAAACCTCTTCAGCGCTACTAAGAATCTCAGCACCATTTTCAAGATAGTCTGAATCCTGAAAGCCAATATTTTTACCAGTATCTGCCTGAACAAAAACATTATGGCCATCATTGGTTAACTCTTTAACAGATTCTGGAGTAAGACCAACTCGGTATTCATTGTTTTTAATTTCTTTTGGTAAACCTATGATCATAAATTTTATTTAAGACACTCTATCACTTTACGATTCTATTCCAAATATACGCTAATTCTGAATTACTGATAAATAAGGATATTTTATTTTTGAATGCGCCCCGAAGAGGATTCAGATCAGTTCCATTTTAGTCTTAATTTAAGTTACTTAACTCTCTGTAGTATAAGACTTTTTTAAAGTTAAGGGTGTTTAAGAGCTTTTATATTGTGTGTATACGGTTGTGTATACGCTCATAGCCCCTGGACAGGTGACCACCGCCTACTCTCTTATATAAATATTTACGCAGATATTTCAATCTAAATTGAGACTGGAACCAATCTAGGTGTACTCTTAAAACTACAAATAAGAGCTTG
>MDTE01103360.1_pt1 | contig 51787 bp, 35 predicted proteins | sample 811231 | NCBI WGS metagenome assembly MDTE01 (sample SAMN05326651, study PRJNA326480) | marine metagenome | isolation source: seawater | place: Indian Ocean: Red Sea | collected 2010 | reverse complement strand
CAATCGACCGAATGCGTCGAGATGTGTCGAGTCGAGTCGGTCCGATGCGTGCGCTGGGATGGGATGGGATGCGCGTGATTCATGCGTGCGTGCGTGCGTGCATTCGTCGACGCGGATGGTGACGATGACGGACATCGGTCGAACGTGTGGACGCGCGTTCGAACGCGACGTCGTCGTCGTCGTTCGCGGACGGGGACGGGGACGGGAGGTGCGAACGCGCGTCGCGGGGACGTCGTCGGGGATGACGCTCGAATCCGAATCCGCGCGCGTCGTGTACGCGACGTCCCGGGCGTTGGACCACGCGTGTGAGGGACACCCGGAATCGAACGCGCGCGTGCCGGCGATCGAGGAGGCGTTGACGAGGAATGGGTTGACGCCGGAGACGCGTGAAGGGGAATTGGTGGAGATTGTCGGGTTCGCGTCGGCGACGACGACGGCGTTGGAGGGGGTGCACGCGAAGAATTACGCGCGCGGGTTGGAGTTGGCGTGCGCGAGGAACGCGCCGATGCATTTGGACAGTGCGCCGACGTATTGCACCGAGTCGAGTTATCGAGACGTCATGTACGGGGTGGGGGCGGCGACGGCGCTCGTGGACGAGGTGATCGCGCGGGGAGGGGGAGGCGAAGACGCGCCGAGCGGGTTTGGGTTGATTCGACCGCCGGGACATCACGCGGTGCCGAGAGGTCCGATGGGGTTCTGTCTGGTCGGTACGGCCGCGGCGGCGGCGAAACACGCGCAAAAGAAGGGGTTTCAAAAGATTCTCATCTTTGATTACGACGTGCATCACGGAAACGGGACGAATGATATCTTTCACGACGATCCCAGCGTGCTCTTCGCGTCGACGCACGAGGACGGCAGTTATCCCGGCACCGGCAAAATGACCGACATGGGCGAAGGCGACGGCCTCGGCGCCACCATCAACATTCCTCTTCCGCCGGGTTCGGGCGATAAGGCTGTTTTGAGCGCATTGGAAGAAATCGTGGCGCCCGCCGCCGCGCGATTTCAACCGGATTTTATAATCGTGAGCGCTGGGTACGACGCGCACTGGCGCGATCCCCTCGCCGGTTTGACGTTTCGAACCGGTACGTACCACCGACTCTGCTCGAAATTGAAGGAGATGGCGAACGAGCTGTGCGGCGGGCGCATCGTGTTTTTGTTGGAGGGTGGATACGATCTCGTCGGTCTGTCCGAAGGCGTGAGCGATTCTTTCCGCGCGCTCCTCGGCGACGCGTCGACGGACGTCGGCGACATTCCGGGATTACGCGACGAACCGGAGGATAAAGTGCGCAAAGTTCTCGAAGAAGTCAAGGCGTTGCATCAAATTTAAAACTCGACGCGGCACGGTATTTTATGATATTTGATTTTTAGGTTGATTCCATGATGACGCACGCGTCGCCGTTGATTTCGAGAAACGTGAGTCGCAGACCCGATGCGTTCGACTTTGTGCGTACGTTGAAACCGACGCGTTTCGTCGCGTATCTTTCGAGCGTTGCGTCGTACCCGCGATCGCGTAATCGAAACGCGCGACCTCCGTACTCTGGAGCGTAAATCACGCTCGCGTCGGCGCCGTACGCGCTGTTGGGAAAGAGCACCACGTCGTCGCTCGCGAAGGCGAACGTGATTCGCCAACCGTCCGTGATGGAATCGCCGGAGACGAGCACGACGTAGACGTCCATCCCGAACTCTTTCGATCCGTCCGATTGCGGACTCTCCCATCGAACGTCCGTTCGCGCGGCGCACCGAGGACGTCGTCTCTTCATCGGAGGCGGAGGCGGAGGCGGAGGCGGAGACGCCGACGGTGGAGACGGCGCCGCCGTCTCCGACGCTCGCGACTCCAAATACGTCGCCACCGGATTCGGCGACGCCAAGGTCCCATCCGCGAGTTCAATATTCTCCAACGCGAGCGCGCGCAGCATCAACTCGCTCGCGCCGTCCAACGCCGCGCGCGCCTCGCCTCTCTCCTCTTCGCTCGCCTCTTCGCGCGCGAGCGTCGCCGCCGCGCGCAACGCCTCCTCCCACACCACCCTCCCACGCTCGCTCGACGAAAACGCATCCGCGCACGCCCCCCACTTCCCATCCTCCTCCGCCACGCACCACGCCGTCCCCGTCTCGCCGAACGCCGCGCACCCTCGCGCGTCGCACCTCCGTCCATCCTTCGTGAACGTCGTCCCCGCGCCGTCGACGACGACGGACAGTCTCGCGACGACGACGACGACGACGAAAACGAAAAAAACGCGTCGTCGAGTCGTCCTCACCGTCCGCATTCGCGCGTCGCCGTCTCGCCATCGCCGTCGACCCGACGAATCAATGAATCACGAATCAATCACGACGTAAACCGACGCGCACCCTCGGGAACACGAACAGTCTTTTTCACACCCTCGCCTTCCGGACTCGACCGAAGCGTCGAGCCATTCATCGTGCACGTCCACCTCGTGCGCGCGTGCCTTAGACGACGACGGAGACGATCGCGAGGGGAGGGGGTCGCGAGAGGCGCGCGTCGATCGGTCGACATGGATGATGGCTTGGAGCGGGCGTGCGTCGCGCGCGCGCGGGCGTGGATGCGCGGACGACGACGACGACGACGCGATGATGATGTGGATGATGGTGATGATTTTGATTTCGACGACGACGGCGCGGCGCGGGTGGAGGCGTGGCGCGCCATCGTGCGAGAGGAACGCGCGAAGCGACGAAAAGTGTGCGGGGGCGACGATGACGCGCGCGAGGTGGAGGAGGAGGAGGAGGAGGACGACGAGGACGTGCGTGGAATGAGCGAGGACGAGGTGGAACGCGTGTTGCTCGCCATGCAAGAGGCGACGGCGCGCGAGTTGGAGCGAGAGGAGACGGCGCGAGCGGTTCGCGTGCGCGAGGATTTGGAGAGGGAAGAGGCGGAGGAGAGCGAACGGTTGGCGCGCGCGGTCGAGGCGTTCGAGCGGTGGACGTTTCCGGGCGATGACGGCGGCGGCGGCGGCGAAGGACGAGGAGAGGAGGCGCGCGAGACGCGAGGCATCGGCGACGACGAGGAGGACGTGTTGTGTCCGGTGTGCGCGACGAGACGGGTGATGATGAATAGACACGTGTTGTTTTGTGCGTGTGGAGGGTTCAGAATCACGCGCGCGGATGAAAAGGTGGGGTTGGCGTACCTTCGTCGACGTTTGGCGGAGACGTTTGACGCGCACGGCGATCGAGGGTGCGGACGACCGAGCGAGCTTCGATTCGACGTGCGCGACGCGTACGGATTGGACGCGTGCGTGGCGACGTGTGCGTCGTGTGATTTTTTAGAGATAGTGATGTAGTGCATAGCGTAGCGGCGTTGGTTTTTGTTACATGCGGGATTTTTTACGTCTCGGCGTCACGACGAACACAAGGCTTCAACCTCGTTCTTCGCCGTCTCGATCAGATTTAAGACGTCCTCGTCCGAGAGTTGATCCTCCTCGTTCATCTTTCGAACGTAGTGCGCGACGTTCTCGTCGCTGTATCCGAGCGCGACGCCCACCAAGGCTTGTTCAAACGCGCCGGAGATTGTCTTGGTGGCTTGCGCGCCGATGGACTTGAGTAGTTCTGCCTTGTGTTTCGCGACGTTTCTGTACACGATGGCGGTGACGCCGCGCGCGTACGTCGGTTCGCCATCCTTATCTTCACCGTCGCGATAACTCGCCTCCGAGACGGCGATCGAGAGCGAATCATCGTTCTCGAGCATGTCTTCCAACAGCGTCGCCGCGTACGGCGCGCGAAGACTATCCTCCATTCCGCACGGCCAATCGCTCACGATTTGCACCAACACGACGTCTCGATGTCGATGTTTCAGCGCCAACAGCTCCCCAGTCGTCTTCACCGCGAGTTCCGTGGGATCTTTCACCACACGTCGCGTGTGCGGTCCCTCCCCTTTGGTCCAAAAATCTGGATTGTTCGTCACCGCCGTCTCCAACATCTCCAACGTCAACGCGCGCCGCACGCGTTTCACCACCGTCAACGCGTCATCCTCGATCTCAATCTTTCTCGCAAACGTTTTCGCCGCGCGCTTCAACGTTTCACCATCCTCTTCACTCTCTCCTCGCATCAACCGTCCATCCTCTCGCGTCAACGCTCCCGCCACGCCGACGCGCGCCGGATTCGTCCCGCCTTGGTCTAAAATCTGCGCGCGCTTCCCCTCCATCTCCCCCTCGATCATCTTCCTCCCCCCCGTGCTCATGCCGATTCGTCTGACGACGAACCATCGCACGACCTCGGCGTGCGCACCGTCGTCGCCCTCGTCCCCCGCGCCGTCCCCGCGCCGTCCCCATCGCTCGTTCCCATTCGCCGATTCCGCGGTCACCATCAAGAGGTCACCCACCTCGCTCATCGCGAGCGTCTCCCTCGCCTGCGCGACGAGAGGATCGGTCGCGTTGACGGACCCATTCGTCGTCGTCCCGGACCCCGTCGTCGTCGTCGGGCCCGTCGTCGTCGGGGAATTTTGTCGATGTGGGGGCGCGTACCGATCGAGCGCGGAATTGTGCTCGCCGAGCGCGTTCGCGCGCGCGTTTCGACGCGATCGGAAGACGCGATCGACGACGCGCGCGTCGCGCGAAGACGCGCGCGAAGACGCGCACAGAGGCGCGAGCGCGCGCATCGATTCGTCGTGGATTGAATGAATGCGCCGTGGAATGACGCGAGAATGACGCGCGCGGCGTCGCGTCGCGCGCGCTCGCTCGCGCTCGCGCTCGCGCTCGCGACGGTGGGTATCTCGAGTCGCGTCCTCGCGCGCGCGTGCGCGGCGGAGACGGCGCGAGCGACGCGTGAGGTGCAAACGATGACGGCGCTGCGGTCGTTGGGCGTGGCGCCCGAGGCGTGGACGCGCGCGACGCGCGTGGACGAGGCGCGCGGGAGTTCGCGCGCGAGAGAGCGCGTGGTGAAAAAGGCGTTTCGTCGACTGGCGCTGCGCGCGCATCCGGATAAGCGACGAGGGGGTGCGAGCGAGGTCGGGGACGCGTTCGAGGCGGCGGCGGAGGCGTACGAGACGGCGCGCGAGGCGACGATGACGACGAGACGACGCGCGATGCGTCATCGCGCCGTCGCGCGAACGTGTGCGATGGTGTCACGAATAGAATCGTTCGTCATCGATCGCGCGCGAGAGATGATGACCGCGACGTCGCGGGACGGCTCGGCGGGCGCGCCGCGCGCCGACGACTCCGAAGACGCGTCGACGGCGGTACGCGACGACGACGGGGACGACGACGATTCGAACGCGAAACCATCGAACGAAGAATCGTTTTGGACGCGCGCGATGCGCGCTTTAGGTGAGGACGACGACGACGACGACGATGACGACGACGAAGAAGTAGAAGTAGAAGACGACGAACGCCTCGCGCGCGCGTTTTACCCCGGTCGACGCGGCGAGCGCGAGCTCTGACCGCTCGCACTCGCGCGCGCGACCTTCCCCCACGCACAATTTGTACATTCATTTCATCAATCCATCATCGCGCGCGTCGCGGACGCGACCTCGACGACGTCGTTTCCTTAATTCTCGGCACCCGGCGCGATCGACGCGCGATGACGACGAGGACGCGCGGCACACGCCGCCGCGCGATTCGGCGCGCGTCTCGTCGACGGTTCGGAACGCGCGACGAGAAATTACATTCGCTAACTCTCGCGCGCGCGCTCTCGCGCTCGCCTCGCGCGTCGTCCCGCGCGCGCATCCATCGCGCACCGCCATGGCGTTCCGCCGCGTGCGACGCGAACGTTCCCCGAGCGCCGACGCGATCGACGCGCGCGAGGGGCGACGCGAGGGGCGACGACGAAGGTTGGATGTTGATTTTGATCTCTTCGACGACCGTCTCTTCGCGCTCGAGGAGATCGATCCCGCGCGCGAAGGCGGAGATGAAGACATCCGGGAGGCGATCTGGAATGGAAAGCAGTGGGCACCCGGCGCGGCGACGCCCGAGACGACATGCGAGACGTGCGCGCCCGTGCGGGATGCGTCCGTCGCGTATACGTCGTCGTTTGCGAGCGTGTTGAACCCCGAACCTGGGATCGTGGTGAGCGCGCGCGCGGGGTGCGCGTCGTGCGTCAAGGTGGCGGCGTCGCAAGGGCAGAACGTCTCCGAGCGCGGCATGATGGCGACGACGGCGCTGCACGAGGCGGCGGCGGCGGGAAGCGAGGAGGTGGTGAAGGTCTTGTTGGCACACGGTGCCAAGGTGGACGCGAAGGATAAGGAGGGGAGGACGGCGCTGTGGCGAGCGTGCGAGGCGGGTCGAGCGGCGTGCGCCGAGGCGTTGTTGCGCGCCGGCGCGGATCGCACCGTGGACGATTTGCGAGGCGTGTCGGTGCTGCACGCGGCGAGTACACTGAGCGCCGGAAATCTGATGGGTCGCACCGTGATCGAGGCGGACGAAGAACGTGCGCGAATGGTGCGAGATCTGGTGACGCACGATGCGAACAAAGACAGGTTCAATATTGACGTGGGAACCGTTTGCGAGGAGACGGCGCTCGTTTGCGCCGCCAGGAGCGGCGCCGCTCGCGTACTCGAAACGCTTCTCGACTTCGGCGCCGACCCGAGGATCAGAAACACTAAGCATCAAACGGCATACATGGTGCTCCAATTCGACACGTACCCGAGTACGGAGCCGTACGTCGCGGCGGTGAAAGAAAGACTCTGGAAGTCGACGGAACTGCTCAATCTGATTAGCGCCATCGAGATACACATTCCACTGATCCCGCGCATGTATCTCGATCAAGGTGCGGCCGCACACGTGAACGACGAGATTAAGCTCTCGATGGGCACAACCACGCCTTTGATAACAGCATGCAAGTACAGCAGAGAGCTGACAGCCGAGATGCTCGTGGACGAATACGGCGCCGGCGTGAACGTCGCCAATTCTTCGGGCGACACGCCGCTCACGGTCGCCGCGGCGAAGGGTCACATCCGCATCGTGGAAATGCTTCTCGCTCGAGGCGCGGAAATCAATCCGGACGGCGGGCAAACTCCGTTGATGCTCGCCGCAAAATATGGCCACGTGAACGTCGTTCGAGCACTCTTGGACGCCGGAGTGCGCACGGATGAAGAATACGCGCACAGCGCCGTGTTGGCGAGCTGCGAGAATGGCCACTTGGATGTCCTCCACCTGCTCATAGAACGAGATGTCGATCTCTATGTTCCTCACGGAAGCCCTCAGAGCGGGGATGCCTTGATGTTTGCCGTCTCGGGCGGATACAAAGACATCGTTCGCGTGCTCTTGGGCAACGGCGTCGATGCCAATGCGAAATCTTTTAGCCAAACCGCGTTGACGATGGCGATAGAAAATTGTTCGTTTGACATCGCAGAGTTGCTTATCGAGGGAGGAGCGGATGTGAACGAGAGAGCGAATCCCCTCGCGTACCGCACACCGCTGGTGAATGCCGTTCGAGCGGGCTCTTTGCGCATCGTTGAAATGTTATTACAGCGTGAAGCGAGAATGGACGAGACGTGCGAACGCGGGCGCACGCTGTTGATGATGGCTGCGCACTATGGCCACGCCGATATCGCAGAGAGGCTCATCGAAAGCGGCGCGGACATTCACATCCGATCGTATTCGCATAAGACGGCGATTGATTACGCAGTCGAAGCGCGACACGACTCCGTCATCAGTCTGCTCGAGGCGAAAGGCGCGGTCTCCAAACCCGGCCTCTTCTTATCGTGCGGCGCGGCGTGGGCGTGCAAGGAGCGCATGGCGGCCATTCGCACACTCATCGGGACAAACGACGACGACGACAAACAAAGCCTCCCCGATGAGTTCGTCGACGCGGTGCACGAGCTTTTACAAAAGTTCGACGACGCCGTCACCGCGAATTCGAAAAACGCCGCGCTCGAGGCGGTGAGTGAGTTACTCGTCGCGATGGAAAATCACTCGCAGTGCCTCCCCGAATCGATCTGCATTGATTTCTGCGCGCTTTTACAGCAATTACACGACGAATGCGCGCATCCGCCGGAGCGCCGGCGCGGGTGGTTTAGCGACGACGACTCGGACTGAGACGCGCCTTTGTCGTCGTGAATAATAATACTGAATACAAATAACGATCAGAATGATCTCAAAGCTCCGCGTCGTCGGAGCTATTTTCGCCTCTCGAGCCCGCGATGGATCACAATCTCGAACGTCGCTCCGCGCGTCCGTCGTCGTTTGTTTCCTTTTCCACCCTCCCCGAAAAAGTGCGCCTCGCCCGCCGCCGCCACCGCGCGCGCGAGTCCGCGACGCGCGCGAGCGTTCGAGCGAGACCGCGACGAAGCGCGAGCGACGATCGTCATGGGCGCGCAGAGTCGCACGGGTAAGGCGCGCGCGAAGCGCGACGGCGTCCCGCTCGACGCCAAGACGAGGAAAAAGTTGGCCGCCGCCGAATCGGCCAAGCGTCCCGGGATCACGTACGCGCAGAAGCGCAAGGCGGAGAGGGCGGCGCGAGATGCGAAGAAACGTTCGGGTGACAGCGGGAGAGCGTCGAACGACGGTGAGATGCGACGAGAGACGCCGCAGTACGGACCTCTGGAGGTGAGGTATCGAGCACTGGCGAAAAAGTTGAGACAAATCGAGGCGTTGGAGGCGCGGGAGCGAGAGGGCGAGGGCATGGACGCGCAGCAGGTGAAGAAGTTGCGAAGGAAGGAGTATCTGGAGGCGGAGATGCGTAATTTGAAAAAGCTCATCTCCGGTGAAGAGGAGGAGGAGGAGTCTGATGATGACGACGAGGAGGACGAAGAAGAGGACACGTCGGAAGAAGACGACGAGGAGGACGAGGAAGAGTCTGAGGAGGAGGAGGACGAGGACGACGAAGATGAGGAAGAGTCGGAGGAAGAGTCCGACGAAGAGGAGGACGAGTCGGAGGAAGAGTCCGACGAAGAGGAGTGAGCGTCGATATAAAATGTGCACGTAGAACTTATAATACACGCGTGGCGATGAGACTGTCGATGAAACCCGCACTAAACTTCGTCTCGCTGAATAATTTACTACGTTCCCGCGCGCGTGCCGCGATCTCCTCTCGCTCACTTCTTCGCATGGACAACAAGTGTCCGAGAATTTCGGCGTACTCTTCGACGCTGTCTGCGGTGAATCCGGTGAATCCGTCCGGTTGGTCTCGGACAATGTCGAGGAGCGGCCCGCCGGACGCGTGCGCCACGGGAACCGCGCCCGCCGCCATGTACTCGACGATGCATATCCCGAAATGTTCGTCGATCATCGTGTGTATGCCCACGGAGGCTCGAGACAACTCTCGCTTGACTTGCTCGTACGACGCGTCGACGAGAAACTGCACGCTGTCCGCGAGCTCTAAATCCTTCACGCTTTGTTGTATGTCGGCTAAACGCTCGCGGTCGGCGTCGTCGCGACAACTGCCGACAAAGACGAGCACCGCGTTATCCATCTTTTGCGTTCTATTCTTGGACTTTTTCATCGCCTTCCAAGCGGCGAGCTGCATGACGTGCGCCTTTTCCGGTCGAAACTGTCCGACGCTCACCACGCGCAGCGCCACCTTGTCCTTCTTCACCGGCTGACCCTTCGCGCTCAATCTGGGCCGCGTGAGCTGCAACGTCGACAAATCCTCTACGTTACACGGTGGGTACACCACTCGCGAATCCACCCCCCAGAGCTCGTCGATGTGTCCCTTCGTCCACGTCGAGTTCACCATGACGCACGAACACGACTTCCCGCACCATCTGTACACCACCGCGAACGCTCTATAGTACAAAATCTTCAAACCCGTCAACATCTTAGACGACGTAAACCTCGCACTGTTGTTATACATCAATCTCCCGCTCGCCACGCGCTCGATCATGTCGCTCGACACGGTGGGATAGTGCACGTACGCCGCCGTCCGGCATCCGAAGAGATATTTAGCGATGGGATACGTCGACGCGTGTCCGATGGTGTCGATGAACACGTCCGGCGTGAACGCCCACAACGCTTCGAACCCCAACCACGCGCTTCCCACAAACTGACCGAAGATTGTGCACCTTCTATGCGTCTCCGCGCGAGCCCACCGCTCCCTCGTCAATCGAACCACTTTGATCGGTCCCTCGAGCGCGATTCCAAACTTTTCCTCGGCCCGCGCGATCAACCCCGCGCCGTCCACGACCGCGTCCCCCCCATCGCTCGCCTCACCCGTGGACACCGCCGACGAGTACACGCAGCACACGACGTCCCGTCTCGAACTCGCGAGGTCGTCGTCCCCGTCCTCGTCCCGACGTCCGCGTCCATTCCCATTCCCATTCCCATTCCCATTCCCATCGCTCTCCCGTCCCTCTCGCGCGCATCTCTGCGCCGCCGCGATCGCCGCGAACAACACGCGCTCACCCCCACCACCGTCCGCGCTCGACGGATGATAAAACCCCAACACCGTCCCCGCGCGCGCCTCGCGCACCGTCGACGACGACGACGATCCCAACACCGCGCGTCGATTCCTTCGTCGTCCCTTGGCGCTCGTCTTCAGCGCGTTCGCCAGGTGCACGAGGACAAGCGCGAAGAGCGTCCACGCGAGCGCCACCGCGCGGTGGTTCCCACTCGCGAGCTCGTCTCCGTCGTCGAGCGTCATGATATCGAGTCGAGCGGGGTGGCGTCCGCATCGAATGACGAGACGCGCCGGGTGCGGAATGCATCGACACGTCACTCATGCGCGCGGTGACGGCGCGCGTCGCCCTCTCGCGCGCGCTCGAACGGCGCGTGGAGCGTGCGTTCGCGCGTCCGTCGAGTCGCGGCGCGAAGGGGCGGGTGGGGAAGCGGTCAAAGCTCGCGACGCGTCAGAGTCTCGGCGGCGGCGGGGACATGTCCCGGAATGCGGACGACGCCTCGCGCGTCACCGTGCGGTCGATCGAGACGGCGACGGAGACGCAGAGGAAAGATGTGCACGTCGTCTTGGTGACGCCGAAGATTCCGGGGAACACCGGGTGCATCGCGAGGACGTGCGCGGCGGCGAGAGTTCCTCTGCACTTGGTCGGGCCCTTGGGCTTTTCGCTCGACGACGCGCAGTTGAAACGCGCGGGCTTGGATTATTGGAAATCGGTGTGCGTGCGCGTGCACGACGATTGGGAGGCGTTTTACGCGTATTGGCGAGGGTTGGAGCGTCCGGGACGATTGGTGGCGTTTTCAAAGTTTGGCGCGAGACCGCACGCCGAGGAGGGCGCGTACGCGCCGGGCGATTGGTTGCTCTTCGGAGCGGAGACGACGGGATTACCAGACGCGGCGATGGAGGCGTGTAAAGCCACGGGAGGCGTGCGAAGGATTCCGATCGACGAGACGCACGTGCGGAGTCTCAACCTGAGCGTATCTGCTGGAATTGGCGTGTACGAAGCGTTGCGACAACTCGACGGTTCGCCGACGGGCGAATGATGAAGTCAACCGAATGAACGATTCGACGTTCGATGTAATTCTACTGATGATGACGACGATACACGCAATGCTATGAACCTACGACCCGAGCTTGAACGCGTCGGCGATGAGGGAGTAACAATAGCCAACCTTGAACCAGTTGATAAACTCGAGCCAGCGATTCGTCTCGACGCTTCGATAATAAATGCGCGTCACCACCTCGAAGAACGCCACGCTCAGCGCCCCCGCGACGACGTCGTTGATTCCCAGCGCGCCAAAACTCAACGTCATGACGTTGGCGAGGTAAAATCCGAAATACGCCGAGATGGCGCGCCAGAGCGTCAGTCGGTAGGATTTTCTCTGAAAGTACAGGTTGAACCGTCTGGGCAAGGATGTGAGCACGGACACCAAGCGCGTCTCTCGCTCGGCGCGCGTCGTCACGCGGTCGCCACGCGATGAGGACGTCCTTCGACGCGTCGATGACGTCGCGCTCCGGGCGCGAGACGCGCCCATGGCGCCGCGAGGCGAAGGGGCGTCGTCGAGAGGCGATGCTTTGGGAACGAGCCGGACGACGTCGCGGCCGTTCGCGCGGGCGAGGATGGACGAATCCGGCGCGCGAGACGTCGAGGACGTCGCCGTCGCGCGTCGTCGCGCGTCCGCGACGCGCGCGGGAGGCACGCGAGGCGCGGCGGTCGTGGATGACATGGCGAGCTTTGAGGAGGGTTGCGTCGAAAAACGCGGAAAAACCAACGAATATCGATACATCGTCGCGACGCTAAGAGCTAGAGTAGAGAACGTACAGGTGATCGCGTTCACCCATTTTGAGGGATAAATTAGCCTTGGCGTAGAAGTCACCGTCTCGCTCGACGTTGTCAATGACGTCTTCGAGCTGGTGCGCGCGTTCGGTGGCGCATCCAACCTCCTTGGCGCTCAACGCCTGAAAGTGGACGTGAAAGTGGTAAAACTGCGGTGGGTAGTGCACGTACACGCGCATGTCCTCCGCGCGAACCCCGTACACGCGCGCGATCACCTCGCGCCCCTTTGAGAGCATCGCGCGCAACGCCGGCAAATGTCTCGCGCGCACGTCCCGCAGACTCCTCAGATTCTCATCCATCGCGATCGCGAGGCAGTACAGATCCACCACGCTCGGATGTCCCATCCACGTCTCCCTCGCCGTCGTCGCGCACTCCGGATGCGTCGTCCACTTCGGATCCGTGTTGAGTAAAAACTCGTCGTCGACGTGCAACAACCGCTCCTTTTCCTTTTCCAAACTCAAAATCTTCCTCACCCACGCCGTCGCCTCTCGAGGTATGCTCGAGATGTACCGCTCGTGCGCCTCCTCGTACATCTTCGGCGTCTCTCTGACGACGATGACGCGCTGCGTCGAGTTTCGAGTGACGTGTTTCCGTAACAGTTTCTCTCGCGCCTCCGCCTCCGCCGACAGACACCCCGGATACAACACGTCGCACTCGACGTCCCCGTCGCCCTCCTCCCCCTCCCGCGCGCGTTCGACGTCACCGACGTAATACCCGTATTCGGCACCGCTGTACGGCGCGCGCGCGCGGAGACGCACGCGACGTAAAAGCGCGCGAACACCGTCGAGGTCGTGGGGCAGCGGCGAGCGCTGCAACTTGACCAACGCGTCCTCATCGCATCCATCGAACGCGCCGAGGACGACGACGCGTCCGTGAACGTCACGACCGTCGTTGATGACCTCGCGCGCGCGAAACGAGGTCAAATCCGCGAGCGCGTGCGGCAAAGACGACGCCATGACGACGAATGACGACCACGTCCCGATGATGGCATCGTCATCGATCGTCATTCCTCGCCGCCGCGAATGTCCGTCGTCGGTGCCGTCGTCCTCGCGTCGCCGCTCTCGCGTCGCGCGCATCCCACCCGCGCGTCTTCGCGCGCGCGCGTCGCCGCCCCATCGAGCGCGACGTCCCCGACGTCCCCGTCCCCGTTCGGTCCGAGTCAGCAGCGCCGAATCGCATCATCACCGTCATCCGTCCCGCATCGACGCGCGGCGACGACGTCGACGCGCGCGATGGTCGTCCCCGCGCTCGCCGACGTGCTCGCGTCGCACTGGGCGCTTCCCGCGCTCTGGGCGTCGTGCGCACCCGCGGTGGCGCTCGCGTACATCAATCCGATCTACGCCTTTAGCGTCGGATACGGCTTGGCGGTGGCGTTCGGGACGGCGTTCGTCTACGCCGCGCACGTCGCGTCCGGTGCGTACACGACGACGGCGTTGGCGTGGCACATGGCCGGTGGGGCGGCGTACGGCGTGCGTTTGGCGACGTTTTTGTTCGTGAGGTCGGTGACGTGGGCGGAGTGGCGCGAACGCGCGAAAAAGGCGCCCGAGGCGAAGGCGACGGGATTTTTGAAGCAAACGGTCGTCATCGCGCTGTGTTCGGCGTTGTACGCGATGATGACGTCCCCGATGTTGTGGCACGCGCAAAATGCGAACGCGATGAACGCGGCGAGGTACGGCGTCGTCGTCGTCGTCGGTTTGGCGACGCAGTGGGCGGGCGTCCTGTTGGAGGCGGCGGCGGATCACCAAAAGTACAAATTCAAGGCGACCGAGCGCGGGAAGACGCGATGGTGCGACGAGGGCTTGTATACGCGTTGTCGACACCCGAATTATTTGGGTGAATTGTTATTCTGGATCGGGACGTACGTCGCGGGCGCCCCTGCGATGCTCACGCGGCCCGTCACCTTTATCCCGGCGACGCTCGGACTCGCGTTCATCGTCAAGCTCATGCTCATGGCGGCCAAGCGCGGGGACGCGAAACAATCGGAGAAATACGCGGATAACGCCGAGTACAAGGCGTGGTACGACGCCACGTGTTCGCTCGTTCCCGGAAATTAATACCGCTCGGTGAAATGAAATGCGTACAGACGGCTCGTCATATTAAAATTGAATCATTCGTCTCCCCGCGCTCAGAGCTTCCCCTCCTTGCGGAGCTGTTCCTCTAATTCTGCCACGGCCTTGGCGTCTTCCTCGCTCAGATTATCCAAATCAATGTTCGCCACGTCCTTCTTCGCGTCGGCGCCGTACATGGCGTCGTCGAACTTTTCCGGAAAGGCCACCTTGGCGATCGTCCCGAAGATGAAGATCGCCCCAACGACGGCACCGTAGAGGGGCAGACCGATGTTCAGGGCTTTGAGGAACATGGTGTCGAAACCGGTGGTGTCGATGCCGGCGAGATCGGCGACCGGAACCGCGCGCGCGGTCGTCGAACGCGGTGCGTCCCGACGAGTGGATAACGATACGCGGCGCGAATCGATGCTGGAAGAGGCGCCGCGACGCGCGACGGACGCGCGCGCGGGGCGGCGCGCCACCGCAGAGACGGTGGCCGTGGCGAGAGAGACGCGGGGTGCGCACGCGTGGGCCATGGCGATGTGTGACGACGTCGTTTGAATGCATTCGATCGCGTTTCTGATATTTTTTCTCCATTCGGCAGCGGCGACGATGATTCGTCGATTCGGTCGTTACAATCTAGTGAAGTGAGCATTTGGTGACGCACTATTGGTCCGTCGCCGCGCGTTTAGCCGCGGCTTCGGCTTCGATCTTGGCGTTGAGCGCGGCGTAGTCGACAGGGGCGCCGCGGCGGCGTTTGGACGGCGCGGGCGCGTCATCCATCGGCGGCGCGTCTTCGGCGGCGCGCTTCTCGCCTGTACCGTCGGCGGGCTCGGCGGTGGCGTCGTCTGCACCACCGCCGTCGGTTTCCATCGCTTGGCGCTGTTCTTCGGCGAGACGCTCGAGAAGGGCGCGGTGTTCAGCCTCCTCCTCGGCTTCGCGTTTTTCACGAATCTCTCGGCGCTGGCGTAGTTCCTTGTTAAATTCAGCCTTGGACTTTTCAGCGTCGTACTTTTCGGCGTTGGGTTGGAAGAGCGTGCGCACGTGCGCGGCGACGGAGCGACCGAACGCGGAGACCGGGCCACCTTGGATGCGGTAACCGCCCTCGAGCACGGAGATGACGCGTCCCTTGGCGTGCGCGTTGGCAATCTTCATCAACTCAGACGTGAGCCATTCGTAATCTTGTTCCTTGACGCCTAAATTCACTGGACCTTGAATGTCATCCTTCGCGTGCGCGTCGAAACCGGCGGAAATGATGATGAGTTCGGGTTCGAACGCGTTGATGGCGGGTAAAATTTTTCCTTTCCACACGCGTCTCCACGCCGCGCCGCGTTCAGACTTTTTCCCGGTGCCCTCCATACCGACGTCCAGCACCCACGGTTGCTCGCCCTGCGCCGTGCTGACGCGGTTTTCGGCGTCGACGTGCATGGGATCCTCGACGACGCCGTCCTCGTCCCACGTCGCGGCCTCCTCCGTGTCCAATTCGTACTCGCCCTTTGTGCTCTTCGTCGGTCCCGTGCCCGGGTAAAAGTGGTGCGCGAGCTCCTTGCGTCCATATCCGTGCACGGAGGCGAACATCACCTCGTCAGGATCGGTCTCATCGAGCCACGGACGGTACATGTTCATGGAAAACGTCCCGCTGCCGATGGGCAGGGCGTACCTGAACTGCGGCGCGCTCGGGGCGGTGTTTTGCACGCACGCCTCGGTGCCGTTGCCGTGATGGACGTCGAAATCGACCAATGCGATGCGACGGAGCTTTTTGCGGTGCACGCATCGCGCGTATGCCGCGGCGACGGCGACATTGTTTATCAAACAGAATCCGTGAGAACCAGTGCCGATGGGATCGCCCGGAGTGCCCACGGGCCCGAGAGGTCCGCTGTGGTGGCCCGGCGGACGAACGGCGCAAAACACCTTGTTGGTTTCCCCGGAGACGATTCGCTCAACGGCCTCGATCGTCGCGCCCGCCGCGGAGAGCGCGGCGTTGAATGATTGCGAACACACCGCGGTGTCGCCGTCAATGGTACCGATCGCGCGCGGGGCCATGCGAATGTCGGGCAACTTGTCGCAAATCCTTTGCACCTTTTTGAGGTATGCATACTCGTGACAACGAAGCACGTCCACCCATGCCGCGGGCTCGACCTCGGAGACGTATTCCACGTTAAGGCTCTTGAAATCTTTACCTCGAAGCGTGCCGTTCGTCTCGTTCAGTAGCACGTTGAGACGATTGACGTTTTCCGGCGGCGGCTCATCCGCGGGAAGACGCGTAATCGGCGGACACGAGTGATGTAAAAAACACGTATCCGGCGCGATGATGACGCGCTTCAAATCTTCGTCCGCGACGCTTTCGACCGTGGTTTTGAAGTGCTTCGCGATGGCCGGTCTCCCACGCGCCACCGCGACATCTTCGGGCGTCTGTTGCTGGACGTTTGTATCCTTGGCCAACGCGGGTTGCGCCTTGAGCAACAATTCGACACACTTCACGTCGCCGCCTCGCACGGCACAGTGCAGCGCGTTGTCCCTGTTATCGTTCCGCAGCGATGGATCGGCTCCACTCTTCAAGAGAAAGTCGACGACGTCACTGCGACCGTACGACGCCGCCCAGTGAATGGGACGATTTCTCGTCTTGTCTCGCAGATTGACGTACACCTCAATGGTGTCCTCCTCGTTCGGTGGCGTGAAATCGTTCACGAGCGTCTGTACGATGGCTAACACGCCGTGCTGCGACGCAACGGAGAGCGCGGTGCGACCGTAATCGTCCTGCGTGCACTCGTTCTCCACGTGTGGTAACAACGCCTTGACCGCCTCAACGGCGAACGCCTCGTGCTTCTCAAATCCGCTCATCGCGCACGCGATGTGCAACGGCGGCGATCCCTCCAGCGTAACGTACGTCTTCGCCTCCGCCTCTAACAGCGCTCGCAGGCACTGAATCGACCCATACAACAACGCGACGTGCAACGGCGTGTGTCCCTCGCGGTCTTTGCCGTCGACGTCCACTTTTTGTCCCGGAGCGAACGCCCCGACGGTGCGGTACCCCTCCTCCTCCTCGTCCTCCTCCTCCTCGGCGTCGGGATTGAAATCCTCCTCGTCGGATTCATCTTCTTCGTCTTCCTCGCCCTCGTTCTCGTTCTCGTTCTCGTTCTCCTCGTTCCCGTTCTCATTCTTCTCTTCGTCTTCGTTCGCCTCCTCCGTCTCCGCCGGCGGAGGCGCGATCAACGCCGCGAGCGTCTCCGCGTCATCCGTCTCGCAACACGCGTGCAGAGGCCTGGATCACGCGCGCACACGCGTCATCGATCATCGTCAGTCTCTCCGTCGCGTCTCTCTCGCGCGATGCGTCGAGTCGAGAGACATTCGAACGCTTTGGATTCGCAACCCCGAGACACGAATGCGCGCTCGTTCGCGTCGCGTCGCGTCACGCACAGCGCTCTCGGTCCGTCGTCCGAGTCCGAGTCCATTCCGAACATGTCTTCTCGTCTCACGCGCGCTCGTTCGCGCGCGCGCGTCTCCGAACGAGCGCGCAGTGGCGTCGAACGCGACCGGGCGAGAGCTCGGGGACGCGGGCGACTCGACATTTCTCATACGCGAGAGAGACGGCGAGACGAGGGCGAGCGTGGCGAGGGCGAGACGTGCGTCGCGTGGGGTAGCGCGTGGAAATCAATTCAAATCACTAATCGGTGCGTGTGGGTGTCGCGCGGTCTCGGCGAAGGAGAAGAAAAGGGTGTCGGCGTCGGCGTCGGCGTCGGCGTTTTACTTTTTCTTGCCGGTGACGTTGAACATGAACTGAATGATGTCTGCATCCTTGACGACGTATGCCTTACCCTCCTGGCGATACTTGCCCGCCTCCTTGACCTCGGCCATGCTCGGTTTCGTGGCGATGGCTTTGAAATCGTCAAAGGCAACGACCTCAGCCTTGATGAAGCCGCGCTCGAAATCAGAGTGAATGACGCCGGCGGCTTGCGGCGCGAGGGCGCCGTTATACACGGTCCAGCATCGCACCTCCTTCTCACCAGCGGTGAAGAAATAAATCAGGTTCAACTCTTTGTATCCCTGGGTGATCATCTTGGGAAGCGCGCTCTTGGATCCTTCGTTATCGGCATAAAACGCCTCGACGAGCGCCGAATCATCGCCTAAATCGAACAACTCTTGCTCAAACTCCACCGAGAATGGAATCATGATACCACCGCCGTGTTCCTTGACCCAGGCGTGAATCTTCGGCAACCACTTATTCTTTTTGCGCACATAATCCTTCTTGCTCAGGTTGACGAGGTAAATCATCGGTTTCGTCGTGATGAGCGTCGGCAACTTTTCCTTGATCATCTCCACCTCGGGCGTGTTCCACTCGCCCGTGCGAATGGCTAGATTCTTCGACAACATCTCCTGCACGCGCTCCATCGTGGATTTAAACAGCGCCGACAACTTCATCGTCGGATTCTTCTTCACGGCCAACTCCTCGTCCGCGACCGCGCGCTTCACCGTCTCCATATCCTTCAGGCACAACTCGGCGGTGATTGTTTCCAAATCGCGCACCGGGTCGATTTCGTCGTCGACGTGCACCACCTCCGGATCATCGAACGCGCGAATGACGTGAAAGATGCCATCCGTTGCCATAATATTACTCAAAAACGCGTTCCCGAGTCCCGCCCCGCTCGACGCTCCTCGCACGAGGCCCGCGATGTCGGTCACCATCAAAAACGCCGGGTACTCGCTCGCCGGCTTCCACATGTCGCACAAATAATCGTACCGTTCATCCGGCACCGGGCATCGCGCCTCGTTCGGATCGATCGTACAGAACGGATAGTTTTCCTGCGTCGGTCGTTTTTCGCGTCCGTCGTCAGTCGTCTCGAAATCCCATCGCGCGCGAACGAGCCGTCGGTGTATCCCACGCACCGCCGCGATCGACTGCTTGGTGAGAATGTTAAACAGCGACGATTTCCCGACGTTGGGAAGACCGACGATGCCCATGCGGAGGTTATTCTTCACGCGACCGAACTTGGCCGCGCCCACGTCCTCGACCGGGGTCTGATCCTTCTTCGGAGGCATGGCGAACGTCGCGCGAGGCACGGCTCGCAGTGGCGGCGCTTTTTCAGCGCTCGAGCGCGGGGACACGGATGCGCGCCCGTCACTCGTCGACGGCGTCATGTCGCTCGCGCGCGCGCGTCTCGACGCGACGAAAACGGTCGCGCGCGCGTGTCGCGTCGCGTCGTCGCGTCTCGCGTCGACGTCGACGTCGAGCGAGGACGCCATGAGACTCGGGTCGAATGGAAATGCCGCGCGCGTGCGCGCGATGGATGACGAGAGTGCGGCGCGGTTTCGAACGGTGGCGCTGAACTGGGCGAGGAAGAGGATAGGCATGATGATGACGTACGATTCGGCGACGGAGGAGGCGCTTCGACGGGCGTTGCGAGATGCGTTCGGGGCGGATGAAGGCGTACGCGTGGGCAGACGCGCGAAGAAGCGGTTCGACGCGTTGCGAGAGGCGATGCGACGATCGAGCGGTGGACGCGCCGTCATAGGCAACGAGACGAATGTGGGAGGTATTCTCGAGAGCGGTGAACGCACGCGAGGACGGTTGGCGGCGAGTGAGACGCGAGATGCGATCGTTGCGAGCGCGTGGGACGACGACATCGAGTGGGGCGCGCGGCTGAGCAAACGGAAATTACGACGCGTGGAGTCGAGTCTGTCGGTACATTCGGCGAGGGCAGACGGCGACGTCGCGAAACCAATCGAGGCGCCTCGGTACGACGAACTCGACGCCGCGGTGTACGCGGTGATGCGAAGTCCGATGACCATGGGCGCTTTGAAGCGGATATTTTACGAAACGCGCGACAGATTGGGAGACGAGTTTCAACCGAAAAGCGTGTTAGATTTCGGATCCGGACCGGTGCCGACGACGCTATTCGCGGTACGTGCGGTGTTTGGCGAGCACGTGGGCGCGTACGGGGCGAAGGAGGTTCGAAGAGACGGTGATATCAACGTCGCGTTCGTCGATAGTAATCCGGGCATGATGCGTTTTGCGAGACGCGTCGCCGGGTACGCGAAAAACATAGAGGAAGAGCGGCGAGCCGCGGAAGCATTAGAGAGATTGAGCTTACAGAACGCGATAAGCGAGGAGGACGAAACGGTGGACGAGGAGAACGACGAGGATGACTTTGAGCGTTTCGTGAAGGAAATGGAGGTGGACGAAAACGGAGACGAGATGCTCAAGTTGGATTTTTCAGACTTTGAAGCTCGAGACGAAAAGCCCAGCACTCGACCGGCGAGCGCGCTGCGTTTGAAAACGCCGCATCCGTGGCACGAGAGCGAAGGCGTTCGGACGAGCGCGAGCTTGCGCGGTGCGAACAGACGCGGCGGTTTTGACGTCGTCGTGTCGTCGTATGCGCTCGGAGAAATTCCCGATTCGCACGTGACGAACGCGCGCGGTCGCGTGGTGCGAAACCAGCGCCAACGGGACGTGGTAATTCGTCAGTTGTGGGATAAAGTCGCACCGGGCGGCATCTTAGTCATAGCCGAACCCGGGACGCCCAAGGGAAGTTTACTCGTTCGTCGCGCCAGGGCGATGATTCTCGAGGTGGCTCGACGAGACATGGAACAGAACGCGCGTCGACTGGAGAACGAACCCAAAGACGACGACATCGGTGCATACGTCGTCGCGCCGTGTCAACACGACAAGGCGTGTCCACTCAAGGATTCACACAGCGAGGATGGCTTTTCGACGTGGTGTCACTTTCCCCAGCGAACCGCTCGCAGCGCCTACGTGCGAGAGATGAAACACGGATCGAGACCGTACCAAGACGAAAAGTTCTCCTACGTCGTCGTGCGCAAGATGCCTCGCGCCGTCGCTCGCGATCGAGCGCAGCGCGCGGCGCAGAGCGCGCACGACAGACGAGACAGCGGCGGGCTCGACGCCGACGTCGACGAGGACGCCGCGCACGAAGCCATCGCGCGCGACTCCTCCGACGATTGGTCTCGCGTCATTCGTCAACCCATGAAGCGAAAAGGCCACGTCGTCTTTGAACTGTGCACGCCAGAGGGCGAGATCGAGCGCGCGACCGTGGCGAAATCCCACGGCCGACCCGAACTCATCGGCCGAGACGGATACAAGTACGCCCGAAAGCTCCGCTGGGGCGACCTCTGGCCCTTCGCCAACCGAACCGTCATCAAGCCCGGCGATCAGCGCGCGTTCGAGCTCGAAGCCGCGAGATTCGAATTCGAGTACTTCTGCGAGCTCGCCTCGCGCCTCCCGAGCGACGTCGCCGCCGCCGTAGACGTCCGCCGCCTCCCCGCCGACGACGCCGACGGAACCGGTTCCGGTTCCGACGACGACGACGAAATCGACATTCTCGCCGACGACGGTCCCGACGATCTCCACGACCTCGACCTCGATCTCCTCGAGCGTCTCACCGCCGACGACGTCACCGACGACCGTCGTCCTCCGCCCCCGACCTCGCGCGCGGCGTGAGCCACTAGTGTCTACTCATGGAAATAGAGAATCTGTCCGACCGACCGCTCTGATACGACGAGTCACGACTCATCAAAGAGTCCCCCCCCCCGCGCGCGTCCCCTTCGGTCGGAGGGATGCCCTCCGACGTCATCGATTCGGCGCGCGCGACGGCACACGTCGACGACGCGAGACGACGCGAGACGACGCGAGCGACGTCGAGGACGAGGACGAGGACGAGTCGATCGAGCGCGCGTCGCGTCGAGAGAGCGTCGAGAGAGCGTCGCGTCCGTGGTCGTACATCGAACGGGATCGCTTCGAACGCATCCGTCGCATCGAACGCGTCTCGTTCGCGCGCGCGCGGGGGTTGAAAACACTCCGGGCGCGGAAGCGGACGATCGCGCGCGGGTGCGTTTCTCCTTTGGTGCGCGGAACCGGCGCGAGGCGAACGGGCGGACGGAGAATCAGCGTCGGATCGCGGGAGAGAATCGACGATCGACTGAGAAAGAGAGAGGGGGAGAGAGAGAGAGAGGGAGAGAGAGAGAGAGAGACGATGGCGACGCTCAGCGTGCAGGATCTCGCGGCGGCGGCGGAACAGGTGGAGGGCGGAACGAGCGAGGGCGACGGCGGGGCGGGGGCGACGACGGCGGCGGCGGCGGCGGCGGCGGCGAGAAAGAAGAGGTCCGCGGGCGAGCGGAGCGGCGGGAGCGGAAGCGTGGGAACGCGCGGCGACGGGTCGGAGGACGATGGGTCGCGAGGGCGCGAGGTGAACGACGGGAAGAAGGGCGCCAAGGTGAAGAACGGCGGCAAGCGAGCCAAGTTTAATGACAAGGGTGAACTCTTGTTGTGGTACTGTTGCTCGTGTAAACAAAGTTTGAAGCCTGAAGACTTCGATCCCGGGTTGGAGACGTGTAGAGTGTGCCTGGCCAAGCGCCGAGCGAAGGATCGCGCAAAGAAGCGGTTGAGAGGTTTGCAAATCAAGCACCACTTGTTGAGCGCCGACGAAAAGGACGTCGCCGCGTTTTTGTTGGGGCTGTATCATCCCGCGCTCGGGAGCAACCCAGGAAACCAGTCGACGCAGATGCACGTGCAGGCGACGCCCGAGTGCACAGCGTTCGTCAAAGATATGCAAGACATTTTGGAAGATACGACACAGAGCCAAGCTGACGAGATCATTCGCGCGTTTTTTGGTTTGGATGAACATGGCAACAAGCTTCATACAGAGCTTCCACTCGAGAACGAGGATGTGCCGTGCGACGCGTCGTGCAAGAGTGAGAAGAATGAAAGCAAACGCGCGCGCAAATCGAGCGCGCGTCTATCAACCCAACAAAAGCAAAGCCTCGAGAAGAACTTAAAACGAGTATGCAAGAAGTACGGCGCACTGCTCGCGAACCCCAAAAAACAGACTTGGGTGCGGTTCGCGAAGGAAGACGAGGTTGAAGGTAGGGCTGATTTGCCGGCGCAAGGCATCAAGTTCTCATCTCCCGTGCACGAACAACGCGTCGAGATCGGCACAAACGAAGAACAAGTGGGCGACGTGTACAACTCCATCATGCAAGGCGTAGATCCCGCGTGCAGTCACTTTCTCTACGAGTTTTTGTTCGCCGACGAGGCGCCCTCGTACAAGAAAAATGGTCAAAACGAAGACGTCGAATCCAATTCGAGCGAAGGCAGCGCTCGCCTGTCGGACGACGGAGATTTGGGTCTCAAAGGGGTTCAAAAACCCGCCCTTTTCGAACCAACCTTGGATGAACAACTCAATGGCAATGCTTACGTTTTACACGGCTCGCTCGTCATGGGTTGGATTGGAAATTCCCGCACTGAGAAGCGAGAGCTCTTGGCGCAACGGAACGGTATCCTTCCCGACGATTTACAACCGCAAGCGCTGTCGCGCGGAGGTCAAATCTTTGACGCGCGCAATCCTAACGCCTTGTTGCCACTCGACGAGACGGGAGAATTATATGGGTTCTCGGACGAGCTTGCCTTGTTCCCTGTGATTGATTCTTCGCGCGATGACATTCGCATTCAGCTTCCTCCCGGCGCGTTCAGCGAAAATCTGGGCGTCCGGGCGTTGCACGACGGCAACTACATTGACAGCGAGATTCGAAAGAAGCGCAGAGGCGGTTTCGAGTTGATGTTGTTTCCGAATGGGAGATCGCGTCAGCGCAGCGATGTCATCCTCCTCGGCGCCGTGCAGGTGCAATGTTTCGTTCGCAGCGGTACGGCGAAAGAACTCCCGATTGGAAACAACTTGGAATTGTTGATGATACCGAGCGCCATGCATGTCACCGAACTTCAACAGGGCATCGAACGCATCCACGAGACGGCGGGTCCCACCGAGGCGCGACAGTTTCTCTCCTCGGTGGCGTACGTACTTCAACACGGTGATCCGTACAGTCAAAGATTTGCCTTTGTGCTCGAATTGGCGTCCGTGTTGGAGCTCCCGAAGACGTTGGATTTACTCAATCGCATCAGCGCCCTGGCGAAAGCCTCCTCTGGTTCAAGCGAAGATTGTCTCTCGAATTGCCAGAACGGCGACGCCGGCGGCAAGCTATCCCTCGGCACGAATGCCGCGCACCTAATGAGAAACATCGTCGCGCGACCGTTCCTGTGCCTCTGCGCCGTGTTTCTCCAACTCTTCGTGATGATGTCCTTCGCGTCGGTGAACATGGCGACGCAATACCGCTATCTGCTCACGATGGTGGTGGCCGCCGCCTGCTCCATCGTGCCGACGCGCGGCGCGCTTCGCGTCGAAGCCTGCGCCGGCGTCTTCGTGGCCCTCTTTGACGGAGCCAACGCGTCGCTGTTGCGCACCGCCGGTGCGTCTTTACACTCCACGTACGCGTTTGCCCTCTTCACCGCCTTCGCCCTCAGCGCGTTGCACGCGCACTCGTACGTCGGCATCATCGCGTCGCTCTGCGCGTCGCACGTCTCCTTTTGGTCTCTGGGCTTCCGCCCCGACGTTCTGTCGACGCTCGCGGCGTCCTTACCCTCCGCAGACGCCGACGTCGTCCCGAGACACGCTTTACTGCTCTACCGACTCGTCGTGCACGCCGTCTTCGCCGTCGTCGCCCCGTTCGCGACGGCGACGCTTCTCTTCGCCCCGCGTTTCCGCCTCGACGCCGGCGGCGGTGGTACACATCGACGTCGACGTCGAGACCTCCCACCGCGCGCGTGAGACTATTCGAGTCCCACTTTACGGACGCATTTTGTAATCCATCAGTACGCAGCGCCGAGCGTCCCGCGGATGCCTCACACCTCGCCTCTCGATCGTCGATGCACCGGGCGTGTGCGCGCGTCGTCGTCGTCATGTCGTCGCGAAACCGCGCGAGACCGACGGTGGATGCGTCGTCGACGTCCTCGACGTCGTTCATCGCGCGCGCGCGTCGAGCGTGGCGCGGGCGCGTCGCGGCATCGCGCGGGACGGCGGCATCGGCGGCATCGGTCGTCGGGACGAATGCGCGTCGTGACGGCGACGAGGACGATTCGGGTGGATACAAACGGCCGCCGGATGACTTGACGCAGTTCACCGAGCGACCGCACAGTCCGAACGTCACCCTGTCTCCCGATCGTGAGCGATTGTTGTATCTACACAAACCGCCGCCGTTGCCGAACGTGGCGACGTTGGCGAGGGAGGAGGTCAAGTTGGCCGGGGTCAGAGTGGACGGGGAACAAAATTCGTCGAGTCGCATGGGACATCAGACGAAACTGAGCGTCGGGGCGTTGCCGACGAGGGAGGAGGAGATCGGGGTGAGCGTGGATTTTGAGGGCGCGCCGGAGGGGGCGTTGTTGAATTACGTGAGTTGGTCGCCGGACGGGACGAAGATTGCGTTTACGACGCGGTCGAGCGGGGAACCTGGACAACCGGAACGCGGGCCTCTGACGCTGTGGATCGCGTGTGCGAAGACGTTACAGTGTCGCGTGCTGTTACCGGATCGCGGGTTGAACACAATCTTTGAATCGTACAGTTGGTTGAACGACGAAACCATCGTGGCGAATTGTATTCCGGAAAATCGCCCGAAGGAGGCGCCGAAGCGACCGCAAACGCCGTTCGGGCCTCGAGTGCAAACGAATCGCGGTGGAAACGTCGCGCAGGCGCGCACGTACGCGGATTTATTGAAGGATTCGCACGATGCGGATTTATTCGATTATTATTGCAAATCCGAACTCGTGGCGGTGAACGTCAACGACGGGTCGACGAAACCGTGGGGTGACGCGACACCGAAGATTCACACCCGCGTCGATCCGTCGCCGGATGGGAAATTCGTCCTCGTCGAGACGATTCAACGTCCGTACTCGTATTCGGTGCCGTGCGGACGGTTCCCAAAAAAGGTGTGGGTGGCGAAATCGAATGGCGACGTCGTGCGCGAGGTGGCGGATTTGCCTCTGGCGGAGAACATACCGATCGTGCACAACGCTACGCGTCAAGGACCTCGAGCCGTGAACTGGCGCTCGGATAAAGACGCGTCGTTGTATTGGACGGAAGCGCAAGACGAGGGAGACCCGAGAAATGACGTGTCCCCACGCGATGTGACGTATTCCGTCGACATGAGCGTCGATCCCTCGGCGACGCCAAAGGTGATGTTCCAAACAGATTTTCGGTACGGTGGCGTCGCGTGGGGTGGCGACGACTTGTCGTTGTTGTACGAGAGTTGGTACAAGACGCGTACGTCGCGTGTGTGGGCCACGTCTCCGGGAGATGAGGATCCAAACGCCACCAAGCGCATGCTGTGGGAACGAAACTACGAAGACAGTTACAACGCGCCGGGCTCGTTCGTCACGCGTCGAGAAGAGAACGGATCCTACGTCTTGGCTCGCATCGTCGGTCCGACGCCTTTGGGCGAAGGTAAACCCACCGGTCCGGGCGTGAAACTTCTCTTGGAGGGTGAAGGCGCGAATCCCGAGGGCGACAAACCGTTCATCGATTTATTCGACGTCGACACCGGCAAAAAGCATAGATTATGGGAGAGCAAACCACCGTACCTTGAGCACCCCGGAAGCTTGATAAGCGACTACGGTGGCGCCGCCAAGGCGCCCATCACGTTAGAAAACATGCGGGTGCTCTTCTCGAGAGAGAGCCCCTCGGAAAACTCGCAATACTTTTCTCTTCAGATGAATGCCGACGGAACGCCGGGCAAGGAGACGAGAATTTCCGATTTCCCGCACCCGCATCCTCGACTCAAAACGCTACCGAAAGAAATCATCAAGTACAAACGCGATGACGGCGTCGAGTTGAACGGCACTCTGTACACGCCACCAGGGTATGACGCCGAGCGCGATGGTCCGCTTCCTTTGCTCATGTGGGCGTATCCACGCGAATTCAAATCCAAGGAAGCGGCGTCGCAACTCCGCGATTCTCCTTACCGTTTCACCGGCATCGGTCCATCGAGTGCGCTGGTGTGGCTCGCTCGCGGCTATGCGATTCTGGATGGGCCCGCCTTGCCGATCATTGGTGAAGGCGAAGGCATCGAACCGAACGACACGTACGTGGAACAACTCGTTTCCGGCGCGCGTGCGGCTGTCAACGCGGTCGTGCAGCGAGGTGTGGCCGACCCGGAGAGAATTGCAGTCGGTGGTCACTCCTACGGCGCGTTCATGGCGGCCAATCTCCTCGCGCACGCACCGGATTTATTCGCGTGCGCCATCGCTCGAAGCGGCGCGTACAACCGCACGCTCACGCCGTTCGGATTTCAGTCCGAAGAGCGCACGCTGTGGGAAGCGCAGGAGACGTACAACGCCATGAGTCCGTTTATGAACGCTCATAAAATTAAAAAGCCCATCCTGTTGATTCACGGTGAAGAAGACACCAACAGCGGCACGCACCTCATGCAATCGGAACGTTTCTTCGCCGCGCTCAAGGGTAACGGCGCGGAAGTGAAACTCGTCATCTTACCGCACGAGTCTCACGGGTACCGAGCGAAAGAGAGCATCAATCACATGCTCGCCGAAACCAGCGAGTGGTTGGACACGCACACCGCGCCCGGGGCGAAGAAAGCGGCAGAGGAGCGCGCGGAACAGGCATCAACGGTGGAGGAGAAACTTTAAATTCCTAGTTTAGACTACATGCAAAAGCGCGTTGACGACTAGCGGCACATTTCACACCCTAATGATAATCGTCCATGCGACGCTCGCCGTCGTCGCTGTCGAAAGAATCGTCGCTCCACCCGCGTTCGGACTCCGTCTCCTCGGTGTCCGGGTAATCGTTTTCAAAGTAATCCTCCGCATTGCTGTCCGAGTCTCCGTAATCGCTCTCCACGTTCTCCTCCCAATCGAACGCGTCCGACAGGTCCTTCACTCGAATCACCGGCGTCGTCTCATCGTCCTCGTCGTCGTCCTCGACGTTGTCGTCGTCGTCCATCACGTACACGTCGTAGACCCAGTCGTCGCCCGCCTCCTTCGCCTCTTTCGCCTCCTTCGCCTCCCTCTCACCCAAACCCTGGGGCACCTCCCCCGTCGTCTTCGCCAGGTACTCCCGAACCATGGGCGCGTAATTACACATCAACACCGCCTCCGCCTCCTCCGCGCGCTTGATGTCTTCCTCTCCCGCGTGCGCGTCCCCGTTCGAGTCGACGAGCACGTCCACCACCCTGTACGCCCCACCACCCTCGCCTCCCAGCGCCAACCGCTTCGCCGCGCCGTACACGTCAGCATTAACGTCAACTTTCGCGCGCTCGCGTTTCCGTCCTCCGTCATCCGGAACCGCGTCGACATCCGCCGCTCGGTCGTCGCCTCGCGTCACGCCCGCGGCGACGCGCGCGCACCTCTTCCTTCTCTTCCCCCTCGGTCTCCCCTCATCGCGCGCTTCCGCCCCGTACGGCGTCGCCGCCGATCCACCCTCGAGCACCGCGTCTAGCGCGCTCGCGAGCGCCGACGCGCGTCGTCGCATCGCCGCGCGCGCGTCGTCCTCGTCGTCGTTCCCATTCGTTCCCGTGCCGTCTCCGAGACCGTTCCGACCGCTCCCGCGCGCCGACGATTCGATCTCCAGCACGAGCGACGACGCGGACGCGCGATCGCGTTTTCGTTTCACGCGAACCATCGTGCGCATGGCGCTCGCGACGCTCGCACGAGTCGCGCGCGCCGACGGACCAACTCTGCGGGAGTCGGTCACTTTTGAGCGCGCGCCCGCCCCGACGCGTCGCGGGGCACACCGACCACACGACCACCGAGGGTCACCGACCGAGCGCGCCAATCTAACGGAAAAAATATTTCGAGGCGCGCGCGCGTGCGCGAGCGTGCGCGAGCGGTCGCGCGGGCGCGCGCGAGCGCGTCAACTCCACGCGAGCGAAGACGCGATCGATGTCTCAGCGCGCGAGTTGCGGGCGACGGAGGGACGCGCGCGAGGTCGAGGATGCGGTGCGCACGCGCGCGCGCGGTCGGAATGAATATTTAGCGGCGACCGGTCGAGCGTTCGACGTCGCGGGACGGGCGCTGGGGGGCGAGACGAGACGCGATGGCGACGGTAGATATGGACGCGGACTCCACGCGAATGCCATCGGAGAGGCACCTCGAGGCGACCCATCGCGCGCGACGACGCGACGAGGGAACGGGGATGACGTCACAAGAGCGCGCTCGCGCGTCGGCGCGCGCGACGGGGGCGCGGAGGCGCGCGCGCGGTCGGATGGTTATGGTCAGCGATCACCGGTATGGGTAAACAGTGAGGAAGACGAACCGACGGGTGATTTCACGCAGCGGCGCGTGTGGTTGGGACGACACGCGTTCGACATCGACGGGCGGTACGAGCCGATGAAGATGATCGGAAGAGGCGCTTACGGCGTGGTGTGCTCGGCGCGAGATCGCGTTCGCGCGAGACGAGGCGAACACGAGAGGGTGGCGATCAAAAAGTTGACAAATTGTTTCGATTCACCCGTCGAGGCGAGACGCGCGCTCCGTGAGGTGCACCTGCTTCGACGTTTAAATCACGAAAACGTCATCAAACTGTTGGACATCATGATGCCCGTGAACGAGTGTGGTCTCACGGACGACGTGTATCTGGTGTACGAACTCATGGACACGGATTTACATCAAATCATTCGAAGCAAACAGACGCTCCTCGACGAGCACTGTCAATACTTTGCCTATCAAATCTTGCGAGGATTAAAGTACGTGCACAGCGCCAAGGTGTTGCACAGAGATTTAAAACCGAGCAACATTTTGCTCAACGCCAACTGTGATTTATGCATATGCGATTTCGGTCTGGCTCGAAGCATGGTGGAGCGCGGTGCGATGATGACGTCGTACGTCGTCACGCGATGGTACCGCGCGCCCGAGCTCTTGTTAAACTCTGAAGAGTACGCCGCGTCCATCGACGTGTGGTCCGTCGGATGCATACTCGCCGAGATCATCGATCGAAAACCCATCTTTCCCGGGAAAGATTTCATCCACCAGATGCGTCTCATCATCGAGACGCTCGGGTCGCCGAGCGAGGAGGACGTCGCCTACATCTCCTCGCCGTACGCGCGAAAGTACGTCGCCAGTCTTCCTCACAAACCAAAGATTGACTTTTCCACGCTCTATCCGAGCGCCAATCCACTCGCCGTGGATTTACTCGAGCGCATGCTCGTCTTCAATCCACAGCGTCGCATAAGCGTCGACGACGCGTTGGCGCACCCGTACCTCGCCTCGCTCCACGACGCCGCCGCCGAATTCGTCTACGCGCCGGATCCCGCCGATCCCGAGTGCGCATCCATGGACGATCCGGACTCCTACATCCCGGACGAGTTCTTACAAGAGGCAATCTTTCGTCAGATGCGCGCGATGAAGACGGCCATCGCGTGACGACCGCGCACCGTTCCGTTCCCTCGCGATTTCGCCGCCTCGTCGATGAAAAAGATGATTGTGATGAATGAATGAATGCGATGCATCGAATCACGTGACACGACCGCGCGAGACGACGACGCGCGTCTCGGCTCGGACATGTCGGAGGACGGCGCGCGCGCGGCCACCACCGTCATCGCGGGCGTCGCGTTCGCCGTCTCCGCGTTCGCCGCGTCGCTCGCGGCGCTTCGCGCGGTGTCGACGACGAGAGATCCTTTTTCATCGTCATCGTCGTCGTCCGTGAAAACGGAGGATGGAGGGCGACGCGCGGCGCTCGTGTTGATCGCGCACCCGGACGATGAATCGTACTTTTTCGCGCCCACGGTGCAGGCGCTGAAACGGGCGAACGTGGAGACGCATCTCGTGTGTCTGAGCGACGGCGGCGAGGGCGGGGACGGGGAGACGAGAAAAAAGGAACTGTTGCGCGTCAAGGAATTTTTTGGATTGGAGGGGATGTGCGTCGTGGAGACGGATGATTTACGGGACGGGATGGATCGCGAGTGGCCGGCGAAGACGGTGATGGCGGTGTTGGACGCGTACACGGAGGGGGCGCCGGCGACGTTTGATTACGTCGTCACCTTTGACGCGGGCGGGGTGTCGGGACACGCGAATCACATCGGTACGCACCGAGGCGCGAGGCAATGGATTGAGGAACGTAAAAACAGCGTCGTCAAGGCGTCCGATGCGGGGAAATGTCCGCAAGTGTGGGTGTTGGAGACGACGAATATCGCGCGAAAGTTTAGCGGCGCCGTGGATTGGTTCGCGTCCTACGTCGAGTGTTCGATGGATTCGAGGAGAGTTTTCGTGCCGAGTCCGTCGCCGCTCGAGGTGTTGCGCGCGGTTCGTCTACACAAATCGCAGTTTGTGTGGTATCGGAAATTATTCGTCGCCTTTAGTAGGTACACGTACATGAACACGCTGCGGAGAATCGATTAGCAAAAGCTGGAAAAGTGTTATAACAGCAGTATCGGCGAGCGTCGCGCGCTAGATCCTAGTTTGTTCAACTCTTCTAGACGCATCTCAAACCCAACCTTGTGCGACCGACCGACTCGGTGGCCAGTCGCGCGGATCTGCGATCGGTAGACGCCAAAAGCCGATGGAACCGTCGTAAGAACCGCTAAAAACAGTCGTCGCGTTTCGACCCGCGCTCGTCAACACGCGCACGGCGTCGTTGTGAGCGCTAAACACTCCGACGCACTCGAACTCTGTCTCTGGCTGTACGCCCCAAATCCTCACAGTTGTGTCGTAAGAGCCAGAGACTAAGTGGCCGCCCATGACGCAGAGCGCCAAAACGGCTTCACTATGTCCGTTGATGATGTGCTTGCAACTAAAGGTTTCTAAATCCCAGACTCGAATTGTCTTGTCCCATGAACCGCTGTAAAGGTGTCTGTCATCGACCGTCAAAACGCGAACGTTATCCACGTGACCCTTGAGCTCGTGGACGCACTCAAACGTCGCCGCGTTCCACACGCGAACGTTCGTGTCGTCTGAGCCGCTAAACACGAATGGCCCAATCGAACGATTGCTCGACGTCGCGAGACGACGAGGGAAACAGCTTAATGCACGAACTGCATCGCGGTGACCTTTCAAGGTTTTCACCAAATCTTGACCGGCCGACGGACCGACGTCCGCCGAGTACGCCGGCCACACGCGAACCGTTCTGTCGTACGAGCCGCTAAAAACATAATCGTTCACCGTCACCAGCGTGCGAACCGGCCCGTTGTGACCGCGAAGCACTTTGAGTAACTCTAAAGATTCGATGTCGTACGCCCGAATGGTGTTGTCGTACGAGGCCGTGTACAGGGTCGTGTCGTTGTACACTTGCAGCGCTCGCACCGCATCGGTGTGCCCTTGGAGAAAGGTGATACGACGGTACGTGCTCAAGTTCCACACGCGAACGGTACAGTCGTACGAACCACTAAATAGTTTATCGTGCTTGACGCACACCGCGAGGCACAAGACCGGGCGCGTGTGTTCTTCCAACACTTGCACGCACCGTCTGCTTGCGATATCCCACGCGCGAATGGTTTTGTCCGCCGACGCGCTAAACAGCGTCGTAGCGGTGGTATCCACGCCCCAAACAATCTCATCGTGACCTTCTGCAATAGTATACACGGAGTGTTGATCGGAACCACCTTCTTCATTCGCTTCTCCCCCGTTCGAAGCGACCGCGTTGCTCAAACCGACCTCAGCCATGGGCAAACCGGCAAAGTCGCTATTCTGTCTGTGAATGTCCACCATGGCTTTATCGTGCAGAGGCGCCAGCGGTCTGAGCGTGGCTATCTCTGGCGGTGCCCACGTTTGAATCGCCGTGCGAATGGCCATGTTCGGAATGAACTCAAAGTGACGCAATCGCGCCCCCGTCACCGGACACGTTCGATGACCCTGATCGAGCCAGCGCTGAATTGCCGGTCTATCATACGTGTGCCCCGTCGCGATCATCACCGGATCTTGCATCAACTCCATCGTGATCGGACACTGAAAGTGCGCCGGAACCTCCACCTGCGGCCCATTCGTCCCGCACTTCCCATCCTCTCCCTCAACATCCTTCCCTCGCGCGTCCCTCGCCTCGGCGCTCGGACTCGCGTCCCTCGACGCCGTCGTCCCATCCCGCGCACCGCCCGCGTTCCCGCACTCCATCGCGCAGGCGTCGTCCTCACTGCTTCGCATCATCGTCCGTGCGACGTCTTCGCGTCCATCGACGACGTTGATGGCGTCCACGGCGTCTTGAAACTCGTCCGACGTCTCGCTCCCGCGCCCGTCTCGCGCCGTCGTCGCGTCCATCATCTCCGAACCCGTCGACGCCATGCGCGCGCACCGCTCACGAATCCGAACGCTCGGGCGATGTCCGTTCGACGTCTCGAGCCGCTCGCGCGCGTCCGAAAGCGTCTCACGCGCGCGCGACGTCACGAAACAGCGCGCGCGTTCAGATCTACCAACGAACTCGCGAATCCGAAAACGAAAACCGACGTCGCGCGGCGCGCGGCGGTCGAATTCGCGCGCGAAAGACGCGAGGCGAGGTGGAGGAAAGTCGTACGCGCGTGATGCGGCGCGCGGTCGAGATCAGCGCGCGCGGATCGACGTGTGACGACGGAGAGGAGACGCGCGGGCGTGGATCCCCCAAAAGTGGACCCCCGTGCCCCACTGGTCACGACTCGTCGTATGGTACTGTAGACACTTTACACCCATCTGTGACAAAGCCGACGTTTGGTATCTCGAAGGCCGAGACATTCGCGGCACGAGGCGACGCGCGACGACGACGACGGCGACCGTCGCCGCGCGACGCGACGCGAGACGACGAGCATGCACTCTCTCGATGACCTCGGGACGCGCGCGCGCGCGCGCCGATCGCGTAAAAGAGGTCGGGCGGGTTGGAGAAGGTGGAGCGTCGCGGCGAGTCTGTCGGCGTGCGCGGCGGTCGCGGCGGCGACGACGACGTGCGTTCGGTGGTGGATGGGAACGGGGAGGCCGTTCGAGCGCGCGAGAGCGGTCGAGACGGTCGAGAGCGCGAGCGGGGCGAATGGGAGGGTGCGGATGGAGGATGTGTGTGTGTATTCGCCGTCGACGACGGAGCGCGCGAGAGCGGCGTTGCCGAGATTGGCGTCGACGTGGGAAGGGACGATTTCCGTCGCCGTCTTGGCCAACGTGAGCGATGCGAGGGAGGTTGTGTCCATGGCCAAGTTACTCGGGGACTTGGAGGGCGATCGGGATCGCGTGGTGATCACCGTGGTGGAAGATTTACCAGAGTTTCGAGCGGGCGCTCGATTTCCCGTCAATTACCTGAGAAACGTCGCCAAGGCGAAATGCGTCGAGAAATTGAACGCGAGGTACGTGTTAGTGCACGACGTTGATTTTGAAGTGTTCACCACTGTTCCAAAATCTACTTTTCTCGCCGACGTGCGTCGCGTGTTGACGCCCGGCGCGCGTCGAGCGCTCGTCGTTCCGGCGTTTGAGCTTCACGCCGTCTGGTCCAGGAGACTCAACGTCAAGCGAGACGAGATTCTTCGCGCGCGTCTGTCGGAGAAGCGGCACGCTCAAAACGGTTTGTTTCAGAACTATTACGACGTGGACGCATTGGTAGAAGATTTGGACGCGTCGTCGTCGCCCATGCGCTTGTTCGAGATGCTCGTGAAGCGCGATCAAAGTTCGAGCCGCGTCGACGACGTCGACGCGCGCGCGCTCAATCTGACGCTCCCGTACAGTACCAAGGAAAAGCTTCGCCGACTTGTGTACGAGCGACGACTCGCGAGTGGGTTTCAGACCAAGTATTGGAGTGTCGCGCACGGTCCGACGAATTACACCGCGTTTTGGGAGGACAACTCCGAGGGCACGTACCGAGTCTTCGATCGCGCCGCGAACGACAGACATCCTTGGTACTTTGAACCGTACGTCGTGTTACGCGCGGACGAGGCGATCGATTTCGACGAGAGTTTTGTCGCGTACGGATTCAACAAAATCGCGTGGATCACCGAACTTGCCGCGATCGGTTTCGAATTTCATTCGACGAGAAACGCGTGGGTCGTGCATACGAATGCGCATCGAACGCGCGCGACGGCGCGTCTCGAGGGCGAAGACTTAGCAAAGTGTCGCGCGAACCCGGCGTCTTCGACCGATTTTCGACTCGCGCGAATCGGACACTCGTGCATTCCGGCGTTTTTACGTCGACTGGAGTGCGCGTACGGATTCTCTCTCGACGCGAACGTATCCTTCGACAGTGTCGACGTCCGGAACGACGTTCGGTTTCGACTCGAGAGGGACGACAACATCGTCTGTTTCGCCGGGTGTCTCACGGATTTGGAGGACGCGACGCGCACGCCAAGCGCGGTGACGATTCGAGGCGGGAGGTTCGTCGACGTCGCGCCCGGTTCCGACGCGAGACGGCGCAAGCGAGGTCTGTGCCAACGTTTTGTGGTTGAAACAGGAGTGAAAATTACAAGACAAGCTTGAGGAAAAGCTTGAGGGGAGGACTAGTCGCGGGCTACGGGGACAAGACTACGCTATCGAAGATACATGGAAGGTGAGAACGGGGCCGTCACCTGTTCGGGAAGTTTCTTCGACCGCGTGGGTGTCCCGCACCCCGCGCCAGCCAAGGCGGCGACATCCGCAGCGTCGACGCCTCGCAAGAGTTCCTCGGCTTGTTCGTACATGTTCACGTTGGTGCGATTCACGGCGCGCATCAAATCCACCGCGTCGACGTTGCGCGCGACGCCCGTGGAATCGTCCGGCATTTTATTTTCTTGATCGCCTCTGCGGAAGAGGTGCGAAAGACGCGTATTTTTCGACCGTCTCGGCTTATCCGGAGATACGAAGGCTTGCAAATCTTCGATCGAGTTGATTCCCGGCATCTTGGGCATCTGAATCGACGACGTCGTCTCGAGCGCGATGCCCGAGGGAAAACTCACTTGACGACGCGTCTTCGAGACGCTATCCAAACCTTCCATGGCGGCCATGGCGACGCCCGACGGGAGGACGGACTTGGTCGGCGACGTGACGCCGATGCCGTGGTAGGCTCCCTCGGGCGTGATAACCGCCTTCTCGAGCACGGGCGACGTCGTCACCATGGGCGTGTTATTCGCCGTGTTGGTGAAATCAGAAAAGATGGAGCTCACTCTGAACGGACTTCCGCTCGACGCGTTCACATGCACATCAGAGTATGGAGACGCAAACATGTTGGCGTCGATGGCGCTCGGAGTACGACGCGGATCGCCGGACGGCGGCGCGTCGTCGTCGTCGCTCTCCAACGCCGGCGCGTCGAACATGCTCGCGCCCGCGCCGCCCGCCGCATCGGCGGATTTTCTCCTCTTGAAGTGATCGCCGGCGACGTGAAGATGTTGATTATGGTACATCGCCGCGTGCGCCGCGCGCGTCGCCCCCGGCAACGCCGTCGCCTTGCGCGTGTTCTTCTTCCCGGCGTGATTCTTCGCCGCCGCCCTAGCGCGCGCCTCGGTGCCTTGCTCCGCCGCCGCGAGCGCGGGTAACCCTTGACTCAGCGCCTGGTCCACCTTACGCTTTAACGTCGAGTTCCAATGATTTTTAATCGCGTTATCCGTCCGTCCCTTGAACGATTTTGCAATCTCCGCCCATCGGTTCCCGTACTCGGCGTGCGCGACGATGAGCTGTCGATCCTCCTCGACGCTCCACTCTTCGCGTTTAATCTCCGGATCGAGATGATTGTACCATCTCTCGCGACACTGCTTTCCGATTCGCCCCGGGAGTTCATCCGCGATTCTCGACCATCGTTTCGGACCGAGCGCGGTGACGAGCTTGATGATTCGCGCGTCCTCCTCGGGCGTCCACGGTCCCTTGACGAGCTCAGGATTGAGCACCTTTTGCCATCGGTGCAGACACTGCACGTCGGTGCGACTGTCGCTAAAGTACACGGCTACGCGAAGATGCAAAATCAAAACCGCGCGTCAGTCATCGTCTCCCCTCACCACCGCGCGTCGATCGAGACCCTATACGCGCGCACACCGTCGCGCTCCCTCATTCTCTCGCTCTCCCTCCCTCGATTCCATCTCGCGCGATTTCAAACCATCACCAAAAAAAAACGTACCAATCTTCTTCCAATTCTTCCCTCCGTACACTTGCACCGCCTGACGCAACAACTCATCCTACGCGCCGCGAACGAACGCTCGTCAGTCACCCCCAAACATTCACGCACGAATCACGCATCACGCAATCAATCAATCACGCGTGCACTCGATCGATCCACCCCCGCGTCCCCCCCCCCGGTCCTCCCGTTCCCCCTCGCCTCCTTCGCGTCGTCTCGCGGCGTTTAAAAATTTCAAATGCGCACCTCCTCGGGCGTCCATCCACCCTTGGCGCTCTTCCGCGTCGGTCCCCCGATCTTCCCGTCCGCGAACGCGCGCGCGGTCGTCGTCGTCGCCGCCGCCGTCCCATTCGCGGACGCCGCGCGCGATCGCGCCCGCGCGCCGACGTGTCCCCGCGTTTTCCCCGTCGTCCCACCGCGCCCGCGTCTCTTGCTCGCCGTCGCGCCCTTTTCGTCCCCACCCTCACTCTCGCCGTTCGCGACATCGCGCGCGCGCGCGCGCGACGGTACCGGTCGTCGCGAAGACGTTCGTCGTCCTCCGCGCGTCATGATGACGCGCGCGTTCGCTCGCTCGTCGCTCGTCGCTCGTCGTCCCGAGGGATGATGAATTGAAATTTCAAATTCCCCGCGTCGACGAGTGCCGTGCCGGCGGGCCGCCCGGGGGGGGGACTGATTCGAGGGTGGTGATTCGAGAATGCGTGGGTGGTCATCGTCATCAGTGTCGACATCGTCGTCAGCGTCCTTCTCTATGAGGATGTATGTATGTGGTGGCGAGAGAGTATGTATTCTCATACCGATAGTCGACGACCCTGTACTGTATGGAGGCGTCCGCGTCCGCGTCCGCGCGGCGGTGGCGTCGAGTCAATCAATCGGCGCGCGCGATGATTGATGATTTGACTCGAACCGACGACGGGAGAACGAGACGGGCGAACGGGCGCGATGACGATGGAACGCGGCGCGGCGTCGACGTCTTTTTCTTCGCGTTCGTCGTCGTCGCGCGACGTGGACGACGACGCGTCGTCGTCTTCACCCACCGTCATCGCGTCGTACGCGGTGGATGCGTGCGAGGAGGCGAGACGAGTCGTCGCGCGATTGACGCTCGAAAACGACGCGCTTCGTCGACGACTCGTCGTCGTCGCGGAGGAGGCGGAGGCGGCGGGGAAAAAGAATAATGCGAACGCATCGTCCGCGGCGTCCGCGGCGTCGGCGGACGGCGGCGAGGACGACGCGCGACGAAAGGAGCGCGAGGAGATGGACCGACGGCGCGATCGCGAGGCGCTCGCGCGCGCGCGCGAGGAAATTTCGCGATTGACGCGTCAGATGGAGCGCGAGCGAGCGCACGAGCGGCGCGAGCGCGCGGTGAAGATTGGAGAGATTCTCGAAGAATCGAACGCGCGCGAGAGAGAGGCGAGACGCGAGGCGGAGGGGCGCGCCGAGGCGAGGATGGAGCGGTCGGTGAAACGAATCGTGGCCCGACACGATCGCATGCGCGACGAGTTGCGAACCCAGGCGAGTGCCTCGGATGCGCTCCAACGACGACTCGAGGCGGTGACGGCGGAGGCGACGCGTCTGCGCGAGCGGGCGACGGCGGCGGAGGACGCGGAGCGCGAGCGCGACGTCGTGGGAGCGATGCGAGGGAGGGAGATGCGTCGGGCCGAGGCGAAGATTCGGGCGCTCGAGCGAGGCGTGCGAGAGGTGTCGAAGGCGTACGACGCGGGACGCGAGGCGTGGACGCGCGAGCGAGAGGCGGCGAGACGGGCGCGCGAGGAAGAGGTGGGACATCTGCGACGGGCGTTGGAGGTGAAGAGTCGCGAATTGGACACCGTGCGACGATTGGCGAAGGAGGTGGTCTGTCACTACGAGGACGCGTAGCGTCGGCGCTCGCCAATGTACCAATGTCAATTCAATTCTTTCTTACTTTCTATTCTTCGTGTACAATTGTGACGCGCGCGACGCGTCATCGCCCGCGCGCGACGTTCGTCGGTCGCGTCACCACGCGCTCCGACGACGCGCCGCGACTCCGCGCCCGTCGTCGCCGTCGTCGATGAACTCTCCTCCACCGCGCGCCGTCGTCTCCGTCTCCACGACGCTTCCGTCCGGGAGCGTCCGTCTCTTCACCGTTCGCGTTCGTCGAACACCGTTCGCGTCGATCGTCGTCGTCGTCGTCGTCGAACTCGACCACGACGCGCGCGCGCCGCCGCCGCCGCCGCCGCCGCCGCCGAAAAAATCGTCGACGCCGTCGAACGCGAACGCGTCTCGGTCAAACATCGACCGCCGACGACCGAAGACGCCACCGACGTCGCTAAAGAATGGATCTCTCCCGAACGCACCGAACACACCCCCCACACCACCGCCGCGCGAGGATGAAAACATCGAATCGCCGAAAAAATCGTCGTCGCCGAATGTCTGTCGAAACACCTCGAACGGGTCTCGAAACATTCTCGAATCGAACGCCTCGCGCGCGTCTCGCGGCGCATCGTACGCGCGCGTCCGACGCGCCGTCGTCGTCCCGCGCGCGTCGTACGCCGCGCGTCGATCATCGTCGCTCAGAGTTTCGTACGCCTCGGCGATACGTCGAAACATCTCGCCGCCGGTCGGATTCTTGTCCGGGTGGTAACGCACGGCGAGGGCGCGGTACGCGCGTCGAATCTCGGCGGCGGTGGCGTCCGGGGAGACCTCGAGGATGTCGTAATACGACGCGCCGGCGTCGCGCGCGCGCGAACGCATGGTGACGCGCGTCCGCGTGTGCGGGGAATCGAGCGCGTCGCGTCGACGCCGACGCGCGCGCGGCGGCGTTTGGAAATGACTAGAATACAATGATAATGCGATGCGAGATGGATGGAGAGGGAGAGAGCGCCATCTATTCGGTGGTCGTCCCGTGCTCGGTTTCGCCCAAGCGTCGACGAATCATGTCGTAGAGCTCGGGATTGCCGTCGATGCGCGGCTGGAAGAGGGAGTCCTCGGCGACGAAGTACTTGTTTGACTTGAGCATTTTATCAATCATTCGATGCACCCAAGGCGCCATCGTTCGTAAGACGAAACGAACGACGGGGGCTGGGATGAATCGAAGCTTGACGTCGGCGTGGACGACGATGTCGCCTCGCGTGCGAACCGTCTTTGAGCCCGGAAGCGGCGGAAGCGCGCGCATGCGCATGCCGCAGTTGCCGACGAAATCGATTCGTTTACGCTTCGATGAGCTCGGCGGAGCGCCCGAACCGACGTCGTCGCCCGGTTTACTCGTTCGAGTCAACAGAATCGCGCACGATTGAGGGACTTCGGAGTCGAATTCCTCGATGTTCTCGATGTCCAAGTGCTTGTACGCGCTCTTTGGAGGTTGACCGACGAAACACGCGTCGATGACGATAATCTTGTCTCGCGCGCTCAGCGGCCACGGAAGCCAGACCGCGGAATACACCACTATGTGCATGAGACCACGGACGAGTAGAATGCACGTTTCGATGGCGTACACGTTCCACTTGGTCATCAAATCCCACTCGCGAGCGACGGCGACCAGTCGATGCGGCGGCGCGTCGAAAGTCGCGCTCAATTTGATGCTGTGTACCGTGCCACCCTTGAAGCGTCCGTAATAAATCACCAACCGTTCGTCAAGATCGGGATCGTCTTCGAAGGTTTCCCGCATCTCTATAACCTGTTCAGACGTGCCCACCTCGGGCTGCTGGCTCGCCAACCGTCTCGCCAACTCTCTCGCCATCTTTTCGTTTTCGACATCTTGTTTCGAACGATACGCGGGCGCGAGAGGATCCGCGGGAGGCGTTCGCTGACCCTCCATTTTCTCCTCGGACGTGCGAGGACTCGGTCCGACTCGACCGAAATCTAATACGTTGAGCTTACTCGTCGTACGACCGAGCTTCACCGCGCCGCGGTTGACCGCTTCGGGAAACTGCGACGACTTGGTCGCCGTCCACTCCATCGTGTCCGAATTCCGTCTCGGACGAGACGGACGCTCGTGCACGCTCGTGTCCGACGTCCGTCGATTCCCGAAATCCACGCTCGACGTCCGTCGACTCCCCATGTCCACGCTCGACGTCCGTCGACTCCCCATGTCCACGCTCGACGCTCGGCGACTATGATTCGCCCCGATCACGATATCCGCGTCGATCTCCGCGCTCGACTGACGACGCTTCTTCACCGCCTTCTTCGCCGCTTTATCCACCGCCTTCCACCCGTCGTGATGCTCCTCTAATTCGATATCGTTCAGCGCGATGGCTTGCTCGTAAATATCCCGCCACCGCTCGGCGCGTTCCTCCGCGGGCGCATCCACCCCCCACCGTCGCTCGCGCACCCACAGCGCAGCCTCCAGCTCACCGAGCGCGGCCAAACGATCGGCGTCATCTTTCCACGCCTCTCGCTCGATCACACCGCACGACGCCGTCGCTCGCCAGACGTCTCGAAATCGAACGCGCGCATCCTCGGTCGCGCCCTCGTCCCAATCGATGACGAACGCGTCGCACGTCGCCTCGTGAAACGCATCCGAGACGTCGCGAGCGACGACGTCGTCGTCGTCGCCGTCGACGTCGTCGGACGCGCGCGAGCAGCACGCGCCCATGACGGCGGTCTCGAGGCGCGCGATGGGGCGACCGATGATGAATGCATTCGTCTCGATGTCGTGTCGATGCGAACGACGGGTCAGGACTCGCCAAGGAGTCCCATGCCCGAGGTCGAGGTTCGCGCGCGCGCGCGGTCGACCTCGCGTCAGCCCCGCGCGCGCCTCCCGCGCGCGAGACAGCGACGAGGCCGAGTTCGTGAAATATGTCCGCGCCCTTCGTCGTCCGAAGCGCGCGCGCGGCGAGCGCGATCGCGCCGTGCGGCGCGAAGACGTCGTCCGAGACGCGCGCGCGATGCCGCGCTTACCCTCGCGCGCGCGCGGCGCGAGGCGCGGCGACGACGCGCGACGTCGCGAGCGGCGCGAGAGCGGGCGTCAAGGTGCGAAAGAATATTCGTCGCGGAGAGACGGCGACGCGGGGGGTGGACGCGTCGTCCGAGGCGAGAGAGACGCGCGAGAGACGCGCGGGCGAACCCGTGGTGGACGGAGGGTTTGGATAGTCCAACGCGGGCGCGCGGCGAAGACGCGCGATGAAGACGCGATGAAGACGGTGATGCGTCGAGAGAATCGGAGACTGACGGTGTGTGTGCGTGATGCGTTCGTTCGTGTGAGGATAGGTTCGGGCATCGAGCGATGCGGTGCCGGACTCGTTTCAGATGCCGGTGCGCGCGCTGGAGGGCGGGCACAAGGGGAAGGGATTCTTAGAGTTGTGGTTCGGGAGAGACGAAGCGAACGAGGGGAAGACGCGACCGGCACCGTACTTGCGTTTGGCCGCCGTGATCCCGTTCTTGATTCCGTTGATGGGTACGATTGCGTTCACGCACAGCGCGTACGAGATGTTGCCGCTCTTCAAACACGCCATGTTTTTGTTCGCGCCGGCGATGCAACTCTTCTACGGCAACTCGTTCATTCCGTTCATGACGTTCTTCGCGCTCTTCTTGCTCGTCGTACGCAATGAAAAAGTGCCGTACTTTGTGCGTTACTGCACCATGCAAGCCATTCTCCTCGATATTTGCTGCATGTTGGGCGGCTTGATCATGCAATACATGCCAATCTTCGTCATGGTGAGCTGGTTGGGCGAGTGGATGGAGCTCTGGATCTTTGCCAACTCCTTCTTCGCGCTGGGATACTCCATCTTCAACGCTTTACAGGGTTTAATCCCCGAAGCGCCGCTCATCAGCGAAGCCGTGTACGCGCAAGTACAAGAGGCTCGCGAGCAATTCACGGAGGAGGAATGAACGCGATTTCACCGAGAGAGGAGGAGAAGCGCGGAATAGACGAAACGCCACATAGCTTTGAATTGAACAGAGATTAACTCGATCAAACAAAATAGTGATTCATCCTCTCTCTCTCTCGAGCGCGCCACCGTTCGAGCGCGAAACGCGAGACCGATCGAGCCGTCCGAACCGCTCGACGAAGAGATATTTGTCCTTCGACGAGTAATGGATAATGTCGATCTGATCAGACCCGCGCCTCGCGCGAACCGTCGTCACTCGAAGACGCGTCCCCGACGCCACCGTCGAGAACGATGAACGTCCAGGTCGTGGAAGCGTCCCGCGCGCGTGCGCGCGCCAACGTGTCCGCGAAAGCGTCGCGAACGTCCGGGCGATCGGGACGCCAGACTCGCGTGACGTCGGTCGTCGCGCGCGCCCGAGGTGAGGCGACGGACGTCGACGCGCGAGCGGACGAGGTGAACCGTCGACGCGCGATGTTGGCGATTTTCGGAGGCGCGAGCGCGCTGAGCGCGGGGGCGGAGAGCGCGCGAGCGGACGTCGGGGGATACTTTTCCAATTTGTTGGTGGAGAAACCGCCGCCGCCGAAGAGAGAGATTCTTCTTCCCGACTTGGAGGTGACGCCGCTGACTCGAGAGGAGGGATACCGGGGCACGACTGGGGCGAACAAGTCGAAGGCGCAGATCGAGTTCGCGCAGTACATCGCGCCGATCATCGAAGAAAATGTCGAGTTGGATTTCGGCTCATATTTCCGACTCGCGCTGGCGGATTTGGGCTCGTACTTTGTCGTCGGTAAGAAGAACGGCTTGAACGGGAGCGTGCGATTCGAACTTGATCGTCCGGAAAACGCAGGTCTGCGACCGGCGTTCCAATCGATCGAGAAAATTAAGAAGGCTGTGGACGCGAAGACGACGCAACCCATCACGTACGCGGATTTGATCGCCATCGTGCCGCACTTCGCGGCGCGAAAGCAATTCAGAGCGGATTACGTCGCCGAGATGGGCACGGATAAGGATTATGAATTCTTGTTCATCGGCACGAACCCGTTCTTGGGGGCGAAGATTCGCATCGGTCGCCGCGACGCCGAGACGGCGGATCCGGAAGGTTTGATCCCGCTCGCCAACGCCAACGGCGAAGATTTGCTCACGTGGTTCCGACGCATGGGTCTCGGCCCGAACGAGCTCGCCGCTCTCGCGCCGTACCTCTACGAAGATCCGCAAAAGGGCATCGACATTGTCGGCCAAAACGGTACCTGCTCTCGTTTGCTCGAAGTGTACGAGACGCAACGCATCTTGGGTAAGCGCGCTCCCGGTCCGGCCGTGACCATCATCAAGAACCTCAAGCAACTCACGGATCAATGCATCACTGGAGGTCCGTTGAGCGTCGCCCCGGCGCAGCTCGACCCACTCTACGTCGACTACGCGTTCATCAAGGGTGGCGGGGAGATTCCGCGCGTTTCGGCGACCGCCGCCTACCCGAACTCCATTTACGATAGCGGGAGCAAGTTGGCTATGCAACTTCGCGCCGCACAAGCCGAGCAGCGCGCGCAAGCCGGCCAGTAATTATTTCTAAAAGCTGTAGCCGAGCGCACACGCAAAACGTAACATTGTCACATGATGAAACATTTTTCATTCATAAACGAATGCGCACTCCCGGACTCACCGTGTGTGCGCGCTAAGTGCGACTCATGACGTGCTCTGAACTCCATCACTCGCAGTTGCCGTCGTCGTCGCGCTAGTAACCCCTCGCAATCCCCTCGCTGCGTCTTCGCGTCTTCGCGTCTTCGCCTCAACTCGGCGGTGGATACTTTTTCACCTCAAGTTTCACCCTACGCTCGTAACTCGCCCTATCTGACGTGTACGTCGCGTACGCCTCGCTCTGCGCCGGCGATTTTTCGTTCGGGTTATCCAACAACTCCTGAATCCCCATTAAGACTTGCTTCACCGACACGCTCGGTTTCCACCCCTCGTCCTCATTCAAAATGCTCAGACACACCGTTCCGCTCGGATATATGTTGGGATGGTAAAATCCCTGAGGAAACTTACACTTCATCGGTTTCGCCGGGTACTCCTTCGGGAAATCCATCGTGAGCGGGATGAACGCGCCGCTCCAGAGCGTATCCTTGGGGCCGGGCACGATGCATTTCCACTTGAACATGTTCACCTCGCCGCTGGACGTCTTCTCCGGACGCGCGAAGAATCCCGGCGGGTGGTCCTTGCGCCAGTTTTTCCTCTCCTCCGCCAGTCTCGATTGCGCCAGGGACGACATGACGAGCGCGCGCGACGTTGACTGAGAGGGCGCCCGCGCGTTCCCATCTTTTCCGATTGGGCGCGCCCATTCGGCCCGCACACCTCGACGCGCGTCGCGCGCGCGAAACGCGCGTCGCGCGCGCCGACATGACGCGCGCGGTGCGTCTCGCGCTCGTCCTCGTCCTCGTCGCGTCCGTCTCGACGTCGTCGACGCGCGCGGAGGCGTCGAGCGAGTCGGTGGATTACAGAGCTCGACGCGCGACGCACGTCGACGACGACGTCGGAGGCGCGCGCGCGACGACGACGTGCGAGGACGACGTCGGGACGTTCTCGCTCGAGCGGTCGTGGCGGGCGACGGCGCACACGTCGGTGTACGCGACGCCGTGGGCCGACGACGTCGAGCGGGACGGTCGAGGCGCGGTGGTGGCGCAGACGACGAGCGGACGCGTGCGCGCGTTCGACGGCGGTACGGGAGTGGATTTGGAGGGGAACGCGTGGGGGGCGCGACATGGACGGTCGTCGAGGGCCGGAGTCGTTCGAGTGGGCGACGCGTGGGTGAGCGTGTCGCTCGACGGCGACGTCAGAGCGTTCGACGCGCGCGGGACGCGCGCTCGAGCGACGCTCGCGCCGTTGGCGATGGAGGAGAGATGGTACGACGCGATAGAAAGTCCGGAGTCGTCGCCCGTAGATCCGCGAGAGTCGGAACGGAGGCACGAGGCGAGGCATCGAGCGCCCGAGTCGGGCGGCGGCGAGCGAAGGTTGTTGGGACGGCTCGACGGCGAGGACGAAGACGCGACGACGACGACGACGAGCGCGGCGGAGGAAGCGCGAAGCGATCGCGGATGGGATGTCGGCGAAGACGCGTCCGTCGCCGAGGAGGAGGACTCGAGTCTGCGCGTCGTCAAAGACGGTCACGTGTTCGTGGACGCGCACGTGTTGTGTTCGCCGAGCGTCGGCGACGTCGACGGCGACGGTAAACTCGAAATCGTCTTCGCGGTGTCGTATTATTTCGACGCTCACGCGCGTTTCGACGGCGACGTCGACCCGTCAAAGTACGCCGCGAGCGGTTTGGTGATATTAGACGGCGAAAGTTTAGTCACAAAGCGTTCGGTGGTCTTGGATCGAAGCGCGGCGACGGCGGCGTTCAAGGCCAAGGCGTACGCGTCGCCGACGCTCGCCGATTTGAATACAGATGGGAGACGAGATATCATCATCGGAACGTACGCGGGCGTACTACACGTCGTTGACGGCGCGTCCGGCGAGCCGATGCGCGGTTGGCCGAGGAAATTAGGACAGATGGAGGCGCAGGTGGTCGCCGTGGACGTGGACGCGGACGGCGCGATCGAACTCATCGCGTGCGACGTGCGAGGAACGATGGCCGTGTTCAAATCCACGGGAGTGGAGGCGTGGGAGAAACACTTGAAGAGTAGAATAGCCGTCGCCGCGAGCGTCGGAGACGTTGACGGGGACGGATTATTAGACATCGTCGTCGGGACGACGTCCGGGGTGGTGCACGCGTTTCGCGCCAGGGACGGCGCGGGACGCGAACGCTGGCCAATCGACGTGGGAGATAAGATTCTCGCGCCGTTGGTTCTCACGAAACTTAGACCAAAGAAAACCGGCCTCGACGTCTTGGTCGCGACGCACGAAGGCGCGGTGCACGTCGTGCACGGACGAATGGCGTGCGCGTACGTCGTCAATCTCGACGAGAAGATTTACGCCGCGCCGCTGGTCACGTCCTTCGCCGGTCACGGCGCGTTGGACGTTGTTGTCTCGACGATGGAGGGTCACGTGCACGCGTTCAAGGCGCAAGGCTCGCGCTTTCACCCGACGGCTTTTTCGCCGCGAGACCACGTCTCGCGGTACGATTCCTTCGGCGTCGTGCTCCACGAGCGCGACTACCGCGTCATGCGCGGCTCGCGCGTGGACGTCTCGTACGAGATCATCGATCGACGCGCGCTCGATCACGCCAAGGCGTCGGTGACGTCCCACGCTCCGTACGTCGCGCGTTTCTCGTTGACGACGCTCGACGGTTTCGAGCGCACCGTCTCCGCGACGCACGCGCGATGCGGCAAGTTCACCGTTCGCGTCCCGATTCCATCGACGCGCGCGCGAGGCGAAATCCGCGTCGTCGTCGTCGACGCTCTCGGCGTCGACGCCGAGGACGCGTACTCGACGTCGTTTCACGACGACTACGAATCCGCCCTCAAATGGCTCGTCGCCGGTCCGTTTCTCCTCGCCACCGTCGCCGCGATTCGTCGCGCCGATCGAGACGCTCTCGAGCTCGACGTCCTCGGCGCCTCCATTCCCACCTCCACCCAAGGTTTGCACGAGGAATGAACGAAGAGCGGACGAGGAACCAAGGGTGGCGCGCGATGGAAGCTTCGCGCGAGGAATAGCGAATGAACGCGCGTCATTGAAAAAGTACAACGAATAGAAAGCGTCAGCTCGCGACGCCTCTCTCGTCTCTCGAACCGAAAGTCCTCCATCGACGACGCGCATGCCCTCGCCGTTTCTCGGTCTTCGCCCGCCCGCGCCCGCGGACGTCGCGGCGGCGTGCGAGCACGGACGCGCGCGGGGACACAATTATCCATCCGCGCTCGTGGGAACGTCGGACCGGGACGAGAGACGGTCTCGAACGCAGCGCGCGAGGTTGGACGCGAGTGGGAAACATCGGTGGGCGGTCGATCGCACGCGCGCGCGGGTCGGGCGCGGACGGAAGTGTTACGAGCGGGCGGAGCGCGCGTTGAGAGGATGGGAACACTTTGGTCTCGGGTGGACGCGCGCGGAGGGGACGAGCGGGACGGAGGTCGGGGACAGCGTGTGCGTCGTCGCGAGAGTGGCGGGGGTGTGGATACGAAATCCGTTGCGCGTCGTGGCGTTTCGAAAGCGAGAGGGGGACGAGAGAGGGGAGGTGGAGGTGGGAGGCGAGAGGGCGGTGAAGCGGTTTTCGTTCGCGCACGGGACGCTCGGCGGACATTTGCTCGCGGGGGAGGAACGGTTCGCCGTGGAGTTGACGGAGGATGGCGACGTGTTTTACGAGGCGTACGCGTTCAGTCGACCGGCGCACGCGCTCAGCGTGATCGGGTATCCGATCGTGCGTCTTTTGCAGAAGAGGTTTCACCGGGATTCGACGCGCGCGATGCGAAAAATTGTGGCGGGGGCGGAGTAGCTGTCAACTCGCTTCGATGAAATAAATAGGTTTAAAGCGTAGTCCTAATGGGTGGCGTTCGTCTCGTCCCGTCCTCGTCGCGCGGTTCACATCGAGTGCGTTCGACGAATGCGCGATGCGGTCAGAGACGCGTCGTACGCGGCGCGCTTGGCGGTGTCCTTCAAAACGGCGTATGCCTCGGCGACGCGCTTGAAGAGCGCTTCGGACGCGGGCCGAACCGCGTCGCTCGGCGCCTTGTCCGGATGAAACTTGAGAGCGAGCGACTTATACGCCTTCGTGACGTCGGCTTTCGTCGCCCGCGAGTGCAGCCCGAGCACCGAGTAGTGCTCGCAGCTCGTGCAACCGTTCTTCACCTTGCGCTTGGCCTCGCGAAGTTTGAGCGCGCAATCCTCTCCCATGTGCGGTTCGAGCTCCTCGAGATCCTTCATCGCCTGCGGCCAGTCTCCCATGGATAAATACGCGTCCGCGCGTCGCTGAAGAGAACGGATGTAGCCTTCGTCGTACGTTCGCGACACGCAGCACTCCATGACGGCGTCGCAAAATTTGCCCATGGCTTGCAGCGCCGCGGCTTTGTTCGCGTGCAGCACCGCGCGGAAAGCCGTGTCCTCGAACTCGATCGCCAAAGCTTCCGTGTACGCCTGAAGCGCTGAGTCGTACGATTTCGCGTGGAAGTTTTGATTTCCGCGCACTTTCAGTGCCTCGGCTTGCTGACGCAGCGTGTGCTTCTTCGCCGAGCGAGGAGACCGACGCGGCGACGCCCCCTTCGACGGCTTCTTCATCGGCGAGCGCGACGTCGACCGCGCGTGCTTTTTGGGAGTCGTCATTTTCGGCGATGACTTGACGTCGTTCGCTTCCGTGGCGGCGTCGCTCCTTCTCGATGGCGAGTAATCCGCGGCCAATCTCACGAGTTTCATGCGTTCCTGCTTCCACGCGGCTTTTTGCGCCGAAAACGCTTCGCGCTCGAGCTCGAGCTCCTTGACGACCGTGGTCAGTTTCGCTCTGAGCGTCGCCGCGTCGCCGTCACCGCCGCCCGCGCGAGCACGCGAGCGCTCGAGCTCTCGAGTCATCGCCTCGACTTCCTTGACGCGAGCCGCCTCTGATTCTCGCACCGTCCTGACTTCGGCTCTCGCGTCCCTCAACGCCTCCTTCAAGTCCATGTTTTGCGCCTTGACGTCGGCGTCCACCGCCGACGCTTCCACCAACTCCTTCAACTCGCGAACTTCATCCTTCTTCGCCGCGAACGCGCTCACCAACTTGGCGTTTTGCGACGCCATCTCGGCGAGCGCGTTTCGAGCCGACCGTCTCCCGTTCTCCAACTCTTGACACTTGGACGTCAACTGCGCCACCTCTCGCTCCGCCGCCTCGGCCCGTTCGCGCACGAGCTTCACCTTATTCTCAAAATCCGTCCGAATCGTCGCCTCGATCGCCTCCACGTCCGATCTCTTATACCTCGGCGACGACGTCCTCGCGCCTCCGCGCGGCGACGCCTCCGCCATCTCCGAATCCATCCCTCCGCTCGCCCCTCCGCTCACCCCGCCCCCCTCCGTCCCCGACGCCCCCTTCATCCCACTTCGCATCACCGCCGCCACCGTGCTCGCCGCGCGCGCGCGCATGCGTCGATCACCCTCCGCCTCGGCGCGCTCCGCCTCCGCCGTCGCCCTGACGACGACGTCGTCGATCCACGTCCTCGACGACGTTCTCCCCCCCCCACCGCGCGCGCGCGTCTCCTCGCGCGCACCGCGCAAAATCTCTCGCCCGTCTCTCACCGTTCGTCCGTCTCCCTCGCCCCCGGCACCGCGCGCGCGCGGCGTCTTCGCCTTCGATCCCCTCTCGCCGCCCGTTCGCGTCCCGAACGTCTTCTCCCTCGCATCGCTCTCACCGTCGACTCTCGGCCGATTCGTCAGATCCCGCATCGAGCGCGACATTTTTTCTTGCAGCGCGCGCTCGGCGCGCGTCGCTCGCGCGCGCGCGCGATCGATGGCGCGGTCGATGGCGCTCGGCGTCGAGGTCGAGGGCGACGAACCGTCGCGACGGTCATCGACGAACGCGGCACCGAGAGACGGCGAAACGCGAGGAAACCCGCGGGAGAGGACGTCTGCGTTCATGCTTCTCGATCGTCGCGCGTCTCGCGGGGAGGACGCGGCGAGGTGTGACGCGGGAGGCGGACGCGAGTGATGGGTGAGAAAACGGCTAGTTTCATGTTTTCGGGAGCGACACGCGCCGAGGCTATCGGAATTACATACGGGCCACGGGATGAAGGAATGAAACGGCGCGGGCGATCGGTCACACCTCGTTCGCGTCGTGGGCGTCGACGACGGGAGATTTGAGACCGACTTTGTCGAATTCTCGTCGCGCGGCGTCGACGACGCGCGGCGACGAATCCTTGAGGAAATTCTTCTCGCGAATGGAAAATTGTTGGGACACGGTGTCGATGGCGATGGATCTGAGGCTTGGACGCTCGGTGTCGTCTTTGGGGTCGTCGGTGGTGGTGGTGCCTCGCGCGGGGGGCGCGTCGTCGTTGAGAGACGTGTGCGAGAGGTTATCCTCCTCGGCGTCGTCTCGGTTGGATTTGAGCTCATTCTCGGACGCCGTCGCCGCGTGTTTCGGTCGCGCGTGCCAATCGAAGGGAAGACCCTCGGGTGGAAGATGGGACGATTTTGAGAATAATCGTTTACTCCTCTTCACGAGATGCGCACCCCACGTGCGCTGTGTTTGGAACCAGATGACGACGCCCAAGACGGCGACGAGGGTGACGATGAGTCGCGCGGCGAGCGAGTACCAAAACTTTAACCACGCGCTCAGCGTGAGCGTCGTGAGAAACATCGGCACCCCGTACGTGAACATTCGAAACGCTTTCCTCCAATCCGCCTCGCATCGCGTCTCCCAATACCGTTCAAACGAGCGTTTGGGTATCGGCGGCGTGTCCCCCGGCGCGTAGCCCAGCGCGAATCTCCGACAGGCGTATAAAAATTCCGCCTCCTCATCCTCACTCACGTACGTCTTACCGTTCCTCAATATATTACTCAGCATGAACGAACACAACACCATCGAGTTCAACATCAAGATGACGGTACACGCCGTCGCCGCCGCGTACGCCGCGATGAGCGCCTCGCTCTGTCGCGGCACCTGCGCCGGTTCGCTAAATTGAAATTCTACCAACGCCACCACGACGAAACCTGAGATGAGCGCGCTGAGATTACTCGTCGTTCGCAATTGTTCCCCCTTCTCCTCCACGTCTCTTCTATTCTTCTCCACGTATCGATTCCAAACCCACCTCGCGTTTTCGAGCACGCGCTGCTCGACATCCTGTCGCCGCCACTTTCGATTCTCCTCCCGATGCAAGTGCTCCAAGTGCCACCAATCCCGCTCCTCGACGCGAAACTCCATGTCTTCACGACGCCATTTTCGATCCTCTCTCCTCCACGCGCGATCCTCCTCGCGCCACGCGCGCGCGAGCGAGGTATCCAACGCCGTGAGGAACGCGGTCGCCGCTTCGGAGACATCCTCCATGGCGCCCACGCGCGCGCTCGACGCGACGCGACGCACGAACGAACGAACGAACGAACGAACGAACGAACGAACGAACGAACGAACGAACGCGCCGCGACAACCTT
>MDTE01067389.1_pt1 | contig 51805 bp, 52 predicted proteins | sample 811231 | NCBI WGS metagenome assembly MDTE01 (sample SAMN05326651, study PRJNA326480) | marine metagenome | isolation source: seawater | place: Indian Ocean: Red Sea | collected 2010 | reverse complement strand
CACGTTGATAGGCTGGGTGTGGAAGTGCGGTAACGCATGTAGCTGACCAGTACTAATAGCTCAATTGGCTTGATTTGTGCACTGAAAAAAATTTTTATCAAAATTATTTTTAGGTATTAACGAAATTTTTATTGTAAAATTTATATACCGTTTCGATAATAACTGAAAAAATTAAAGTAGATAATATTGAATATCCAAAAAACGGTAGGGCAAGTATATAGCAACTTAATATTCCGTTAAAATTATATCCATAAGAGCCGTTCAACCAAACACCGAAATTACTTAACACAAAAAATATAACAGCACCAAGAAAAGCTCCTGAAATTCTAAACATAATTGATTTATTAAAATGTTTAGAAATTAAACCGATTAAAATAATGCTTCCAGAAGTAAAAATCATAGTCAAGTGCAATCCTAGAATTAGATCAGTAAAAAGTAACGCAAAGACAACCGCAGGAATATATCTAATACCAAATACTGCTGGAATATAAAAGCTTAAAGCTAAAAGACTAGTGAAATTCGGAGGATGAGGAATAAATCTACTAGCAGAAATTGCTATTAAAACGCCAATAGCTATTTTTAAGTAATTCATTTTGCTAGAATATCATCCAAAAATTTCAAAACAAGTTTCTAATATTTATAATTAAATCCAATTGTGAAATACCGTTTTTCTTGATTGTAACCATGTGGTCTTTGATAAGTTTCATTAAATAAATTTTCTATTTTAATGTGTCCAAAAATATTATTATATTTCTTAGTAAACTTTAAGTTTACTATGTCTGTACTATCCATCTCTATAGTACTAAAATTAGAACTATGAGTGTCAAAATGTTTACCATAATGTTTATAATTTAAATTTAAATTAAATTCGTTTGCATCATTTTTAAAAAATGTTCTATTAAAGTTAAAACCATAACTTTTTTCTGGCCTCCGTAATTGATCTGATCCATTTTCTTTTTTTGATGAAAGGAATGTTGAAAAAAAACTATATCTAGTGTTTAAGGTTTTGTATTCTATAATGTTTTCGACTCCACTTTGATTTAAATCTATATCATCAGTGTCATTAATATATTTTCCACTAACATACTCAATATTATTGTTAATATTTGATCTAAACAAATTTGTTAATAATTTAAAATTATTATTTGGTTGAAAAGTTAAACTAAATTCATTAGTTAAGCTCTTTTCTGGTTCTAAATCTTTATTTCCTGAAAAACCAAAGTTATCTGTTCCATATAGTTCGTATAAACTTGGATTTCTCAAACCAGTCATCCTTGCCAGACCAATTGTAAATTTCTCAAATTCTTTATTTAAACTAAGTTTATAGGAAGAATTATTTCCAGACTGTTTATGATCATCATTCCTCACAAAAAAAGATAAAAAAGTATTTCTAAAAAATTCAAAACCAAAATTACCAAACACAGCAAAGTTATCTACATTACCTTTAGTTGAAGCTTGATATGATCCTCTATTATCAAACTTACCCCACTCATATTTATAATCTGCTCCTAAACCATATGAAAATTTTTGGTTTAATTTAAAAGAGTGATTATATTTCGAACCTACGACGTTACTATAATAATTATCTAAAGTACCTTTTTCATCATATTCTCTATCATATTTTGTATAATATAAAACAATATCAGCATTACTATTTAATTTAAAATTATTTAATCCAGATTGCAATGTCATCATTCTGTTATCACTTTTATATCCTGTTTGATTAGTTGATGAACCATCGTAATCAGCTAAAGTTTGTCTTAAATAAATTGTATTAAAAAACTTTGTCCCTGTTGAAATAAATTTCTCGTGATTTATATTAGCTGAGTAGTTTTGGACTTTATCTTTATCTTCTTCTGTTCCTTGTCTTGCGCTTATATTTTCTTTTTTAACAACTCCTAATTTGAAATTGTAAGTAGAATCATCATTAAAGAAAGTGTTATTAGATAATAAACTATAATTTTTATCTTTATCACCAGAGATATTAAATTTATTGACATAGTCTCCAGTTAAAATGATATTAATTGCACCTCCAATAGCGTTCGTTCCAAAGTGGGTCCCACTAGAACCAGGATAAACTTCTATTTGTTCTATAGTTTGAATAAATTCAACACCAAAATCGTGTAAGCCTTGAGTAGTTGATTGATCATTAATAGGAATACCATTTATCATTACAAGTGTATGATTTGAATCAGTGCCTCTTAAAAAAACAGAGGTTTGTTGACCTGATGGGCCTGATTGGGTCAGATTAATACCAGGAACTGTTTTTAAAATATCAACTACATCTACTGCTCCAATTTCATTGATTTTTTCTTTTGTTATAATGTATTTATTTACAAATCTTTCATTTAAATTAGATGAGTTAGTTAATCTTTTTTCTATTTTAATACATGGTGTAGAACTATTTGCCCATGAGCAATTTAAATATTTTTCTGTTTCATCAGAATAAACAAATTGCTGATATGTGATTATTAAAATTATACATATGACCAGCCTAAGCATAATTTCCTCTTTTTTTATGCCTCTGTCAATTTTTCATTGCAGAACTAGACTTTTCCTGGCCATCATTCAACAGTGGACTTTACTGGGTGGCGCTCCGACTTTACGGTTGCAGGTACAGCCAGTGAATTTCACACTGATTCCCCACCATGCATTTCAGTATTTCTTTTTTTTAGTTTTTTTTTTTTATTATGTCAACTAATAGTTGTTGAGTATTTAATTTCTTTCAATTTTATTTACAAACGTTATTTTATTTTAATGTACAAATTAAAAAAACCATTTTTAATTGCAGAAATTGGAATAAACCATAATGGTGATATTAAACAATGCTTTGAACTTATTAAACTAGCTCACAAATATGGTTTTGATGCTGTTAAATTTCAGAAAAGAAATCCAGAAATTTCTACTCCAAATTCACAGAAGAATATGATGAGACAAACACCATGGGGATATATTAGCTATCTCGAATATAAAAAAAAAATTGAATTTGGCCAGAAAGAATTTGATCAGATTAATAAGTTTTGTAAAAAGATAAATATTCATTGGTTTGCATCAGCATGGGATATCGAAAGTCAAAATTTTTTAAAACAGTTTAAATGTAAATTTAATAAAATTGCATCAGCAATGTTAACTAACTACGATTTATGCGAAGTTGTTGCTAAAGAAAAAAAACATACTTTTATATCAACCGGCATGTCCAATATAAATGAAATAAGCAAAACAATTAAATTATTTAGGAAATATAAGTGCAAATTCACATTGCTTCACTGCGTTTCGAGTTATCCTTGCCCCGATGAAAAGCTAAATTTGAATACGATAATATCTCTCAAAAAAAAATTTAAATGTCCTATTGGGTATAGTGGACATGAGACCTCAACCTCTCCTTCTTTAATTGCATATTTAATAGGAGCAGAGGTTATTGAGAGACATATAACATTGGATAGATCTAATTGGGGAACGGATCAAGCATCATCTCTTGAGGAGCAAGGAATAAGAAATTTGACATCGTTGATAAATAAGGCATCTTCAATATTGGGCAATGGTGTAAAAAAAAAAACAATTGAGGATAAAACGCTTATTAAAAAATTTAAATATTGGTAGTTATTTATAAATATTATTTAGACTCTTTTTAAGAGATTTTTGGTATCTCATTTGCATTTGCTTATCAATTTTATGATTATTTGCAGCATAGCTGACTGCGAGTCCAATTCTATCTATATTTGATTTATTTTTATGACTTCCATGAATAACTTCTGGATGATGAAAGATGCAATCTCCTTTTTTAAGTTTTGGGTAAACTTTTTGAAAATTTAGCTTTTTTAAAATATTTTCAGGTATTTTTTGGGAAGTTCCCTTCGCGTTTGAAATTGAATGTTTTATTAAACCTAGGTTTTGCGAGCCTTTATAATAACATACGCCACCATTATCTTTGTTGGCATCTGAACAAGCAATCCAAATGTTTAGAGCTTCTGCATTAATAATATTCCAATAATAATTATCTTGGTGAAAAGGCGCCGACAACCCTGTTTTTGCTGGTTTTAAAAAAAACTCAATATTTCTCACCTTCGAATTTTTATTAATTAATTTTTTTACTATTTGATTTAATTTCACATTCTTAGTCAAATTTGTTATTTCACCCTTGGTAAAGAATTCTTGAATATTATGGATTGAGTTTATGTCACCTTTATCAGTTTTGTGAAAAAACTTCCTATTTTTGAGTTTTTGCACTTTGTTTTTGATTATTTCTATCTCATTAACAACTTTATCAATGTTTTTTTCGTTTAAAAGTTTCTTTACTATTACAAATCCATTTTTATCGTAAAACAGTTTATACTTGCTTAAAGACACAAAAAGTTAATACATTAGTTTAATGAAATTTGCAATAATAGTACCTGCTAGAAAAGGATCAAAATCTTTAAAAGATAAAAATTTAAAAAAAATCAAAAACAAAAAGTTAATTGAATATACATTTAGTCAAATTGAAAAATTTAAATTTAACAAGTATGTTTTATCAAATGATACAAGAATACTTAAGCTTTCTAAAAAATATAAAATTAATAACGATTATAAAAGACCTGAAAGTTTATCAAAGAGCACATCATCGACTGTTGAGACGATAAATCATTTTGCAAATTGGTTAAAACACAATGATAGTTCTATCTCAGAATTGGTAATTTTACAGCCTACATCACCTTTACGAACAAGGGATGATATTTTAAAATCAATAGATATTTATAAAAAAAATAAGTTTTCTAGTCTTTTTAGTATATCAGAATCAATTGAGCATCCCTACGAGACGATAAATGTAAAAAATTTAAAGAGATATTCATGGTCCTATGTTTTGCCTAAATCAAAAAAGTTTTATAGGCGACAAGATTTTGATATCAAATCTTATTTTATCAATGGAGCTATTTATATTATAAATATAAGTAAATTAATTAAATATAAATCAATAATTACAAATAAACATGGGTTTTATGTAATGAATAAATCGAATTCGTTGGATATTAATGATATTGACGACTTTAAAATAGCATCAAAATTAATATGAATTTAAAAATAGATTGGAGTGGAAAATCGCACAACTACTCGTTTAGTGAAAAAAAATATCTAACAAACGTACTTGACTCAGATGTATTAACTCAAGGACCTCAAAAAGAAAAATTTGAAAAAAGTTTAAGATCTTATTTAAAAGTAAAAAATATTTTTTGTACTAGCTCAGCTGCATCTGCATTAGAAATAATTTCTGACTTATTAAATTTGAAAAAAGGCGATGAAATTATTATTCCTGCACATACATATTGTGCCTCCGTTATCCCATTTGCTAGAAGAGGAGCAAAAATAATTTGGGCAGATATTGATTTAAAGACAAGGACAATTTCGTTCGAGGATACAAAAAATAAGATAACAAAAAAAACTAAGGCAATAATTTTAGTTCATTTATACGGTTATGCTGTGGATGTAAAAAAATTTCAAAAATTAAAGAAAAATAAAATCAAAATAATTGAGGATTGCGCCCAAGCATTTGGAGCACAATTAAATAAAAATAAAGTTGGTACAATGGGGGATTTTTCTTGCTTCTCATTCCATGCTCAAAAAAATATGACAACCTTAGGAGAAGGAGGCGCTATATATGTAAAAGATAATCGTCTTTCAAAAAAAATACCAGGATTAAGACATAACGGACATGTCAACTATAATGCAAATAGAAAAGAATATTGGAAGCCAGCAATGGGAAATTTAGATCTTGATTTAAAAGGTACGTGGCCGCATAAGTTTACACTCTCAGAAATCCAGTGTGCTGCAGGATATTTATTAATTAAAAGAATAGATAAAATGAATCAATTAAGAATAAAAAGAGCAAAAAAATTTATTATGAGTGTAGATAATAATGTTTTTGATTTTAACTCAAACTTCAAAAGTAGTAGACACGTTTATCACCTCTTATCCGCAATGGTTAATAAAGATAGAATTTCAAATCATAATATAATTAAAAGATTATATTATCATTATGGTATAAAATGCGCAGTTCAGTATTATCCACTTTATAAATACCCATTATTCAAAAAAATGGGATTTTCAAAAGCTAAGTGTCCAAATACTGAGAAATTCTACAATAATATGATAAGTTTTCCGTTCCATATATGGATGAGCGACAAAGATTTCAATTATATGATAAAGTGTGTTAATGAAGTTACAAAATCTATAAAATAATTATGTATTTTCCAAATAAAGAAATAACCATTGAAGTGACAAATAGATGTGGTGCCAAATGTGTAATGTGCCCAAGAGAAAAAATGACGCAAAAATTAGATGTGATGTCTTTTGATGTATATAAAAAAACTGTGGATGATGCATTTAATTGTGGTGTTGAATTAATTGACTTATGTGGTTATGGAGATGTTTTTTTAGATAGAAATTTAATGGAAAAAGTAAAATATACTAAAGAAATAAATCCAAAGTCACAAGTTTACATAAGCACTACAGGTAATGCTATGATTGAGAAATATCATGACCAAATATTAGAGTATGTAGATATTTTAAAACTATCAATTTATGGTGTAACTAAAGATGTTTATGAATTAGTTATGGGTGGAATAAAATTTGAGAAATCATATGCTAATATTAATAAGTTTCTAGTTAAAGATAAAAGTAAAAAAGTTTTTACAATTGGAAATTTTATTCAAATGGAACAAAATCATCATCAGATGAAAGATTGGATAGAATATTGGGAGCCAAAATTAAGCGAGGTTTATGTTTGGAAGCCACATAATTATGTAGACGGGAGAAATTATAGAAAAATTAATAAAGATACACAAAATACTTGTGGAAGGCCCCTTGAAGGACCCTTAAATATTGCTGTAAATGGAAAAGCTCATGTGTGTTGTTTTGATTATAATAAAGAAATGGTTGTAGGTGATATTAAAAATCAAACTATTTCGGAAATACTTAATTCAGAAAAGATGAAATATATTCAAAAAAAACATAAAGAAAATGATTTTACAGGATTGATATGTGAAAATTGTGATCAACTTAATAAAGATGATAATGTTTTAGTTTATAAAACAAATCCACAAAGAGTTGTTGGACAGAGCAATAGCTCAAATTATATCTTTAAAAGTTAAATTTTAAATTTATCTTTCAATTTTATTATCGTTATTTACTTCAAGTTCTTTTTTATTTCTTTTGAAAAATGAAAAAAATTTAGCAATCAAGGTTTTTGTTTTTTGCCAATAAAATGATGCCGTTGTCATCACTGCAGCTATAGCAGCCAAAATAGCCTGAATTATAATACTACCTGTGCCAGGATCTAAATATGCGTATGCGTTGGTATGAAAAAATAACATTAGTATAAAAAAAAACAACTTCATCATTGCTTAAATTTATATTAAATCTTTATTTAGTCAATGAAATACAAAACTACCTTCAATATAATGTTCTTACTTGGTATTATTTTTATACCGCTAGAGTTTTTATTACAAAACTTTTATAAGTCGGAATTTATAATTAGTAGAATTTTTATTTACTTTATAGTATTTTTTATTGGAGTTGTTTTAATATTTTCTTTTAATAAGTATCTTTTAAAATTAGACAATATAAATAATATATTTTTTATTTTTGTCTCTGAAATTATTATATTTAATTCATCTAGTTATGAAAAATTATTACAATCGAATTTTCAAAAAATAATATCTATTGAGTTCTATTTTTTTCTATTTTTAATAATTTTTTTAATTCTGTTTTTTTTAAAAAACAAAAAATTAAATATTAAAATAGCACATTTTATAATATTATTTTCTATACTAAATTTAATTTATAATTTTTCATTAAATACATTTTTTAAAAATAAAAAAATTTTTGCTTTTGATAAGCAACAATTATTAAATTTAAGTCATCAAAATAAAATTTATGAGCAAATTTCAGAAAAATCACAATTTAATAATCCTAATATTTTTTTTATAGTGATGGATAGTTTTCAGGATTTAAAAAATTTAAAGAAAATTTATGATTATTATCCAAATAATTTTGTTGAATTTCTTAATAGTAAAAAATTTGAGATTAAAGAAAAAACTTACTCAACTTCAATTATAACTGCAGCATCTATGTCGAATATGCTCAACATGGTTAATAATTTCTATTATAATAAAGATAAAATTGATTTGGATACTTTCTCATTTCTGGAAAGTCAGTGGTTCAATAGTAAGAATAGTGTTCAAAGAATTTTAAAACAAAGAGGTTATAAATATTTTTATTATAAATCAGGTATTTTTGGACCTAAATGTCCTGAACTTGCAGATAAGTGTTTTGAAAGCAAAAATTTTTTGAAGGAGCAAGATATTTTTTTAATAAACAAAACACCTTTTTTGAGAGTTTATGCTAGGCTATTTGACAAGACAGCTTACTTAAAATTGAGACACCCTGAGAGATACGAGCTAGATGAGCTTACAAATGATATAGAGAAAAAAGATTTCTCTGAAAAAACATTTTTTTACATTCACAGTATGTTGCCTCATGCTCCTTATAGATATAATTCAAACTGTTCTTTACATAGTAGAATAGTAAATTTGTCAGATAAAAGGGCTACTGAAAAAGAGTATTTAAATCAATTTCAATGCGCAACCAAACAAATTGAAAATCTTATAAATAAAATTATAAAAATTGATACAGACGCTATGATAGTTATTGTAAGTGATACAGGATCATATGTAGGCTTTGAAAACCTAAATCCTGACATAACGCGGATAAACTTTAAGCAGCAAGAACAAATTTCATCTGTTTTTTTGGCAATAAAAAAAACTTCTTATTGCAAATATAATTTTGAAACTCCAAATGTTACATCAAATTTATTTAGATATATTTTTTCATGCTTGGATAATGAAAAGTACCCAGAAGATATAAAAAAAGTAAGTATTGTTGGTTATCCAGATTGGCCTAACTTTGATAAAGTAAAAATTTTAGATATTAATCAATTTGATTAATTTTTTTAATTTCATATTGATTATTATTTTCACCCCTCTGTTCTTGAAATTTCATTAAGAAAAAAAATATTGAGATAGTAAATAACAAAAAAAAGAGCAAGAAAATCATTGATAAGCCAAGTATTGCAACTGTAGTCCATCCAGGAGTTGGAAATGGGGTAAATAATTTCAAATAAAGAACAGGAATTGTCATCAAAATACAAAATATCATAACCAATAACGACATAACAATCAGTTTAGAAATTACTTCCTCATAAAAAATCGACAAAGATTTAAGACCATGAACTATCAGCTTGAGAGAATTAGTTTTTGTTTGACCGTCATATCTTTTTTTCCTATTACAAAAAACAAAACAAATATTCTTGTTATTTTTGTAAATACTTGCAGAAAAGTGAATATTTATTTTTTCAAGAACTAAAATTTTTTTAAAATGTTCTTTTGGAATGCAACAAAAATTTCCAAAATCCATCTTTTTCCCAACCAGAAAATAAAACAAAATTTTATAAATATTGTAAAGAATTTTAAAAATTAAATTATTTTCTCTACTTGCCCTTTTTGCGAATACTATCTTTTTATTATTATTATTTGAATTTAAAATTAATTTTTCTATATCATTTGGATCATCCTCACCATCAGAGTCCATAATAATTATAAAATCAAAATCTGAATTAATTTTTTCTAAATATCGTAAGCCTGTGAAGATTGATTCCTGATTACCTTTATTAAATTTATGAAATAATATTGTTGCAGGCACCTTTATTTTTTTTACAAAATTTGAATATTCCTCTGATGAACAATCATCTATGATAACCAAATTTAAATTATTTTTTTTTAAAAAGTCATTCGTATAGATTTCTTCGATCACTTGTTCTAAACATTTCCAATCGTTATAAACAGGAAGAATGATTGATAATTTCATAAAAATCTATATTACACCTATAAATGAAAAAAAAAATTGTAATTATTGGGGCACTTGGATATTTAGGAACTGAACTCACAAGGTTATATTCTGGCAAGAGTTGGTATCATAAAATAATTGCACTAGATAGTCGTTTTTTTTCAAATAGAGTTAATCAATTAAAAAAATGGAATATAGAATTTCATCAAGGAACTATTTTAGATAATGAATTCTTGAAAAAACATTTGAATGGAGCTGATATTATATTCCATTTAGCAGGTGTTACGAATGTTGCATATGTACGAGATGATACAAATGATAAACTTGATAATAAAATAAAAACTGTAGCTATAACTGGAACAAACAATATAATTAATAATTCACCAAAGAATTCTAAAATTATTTTTCCTTCTACCCATGTGGTTTTTGAAGGTTTAAAAAAACCAAAAAAAAATCTTACTGAAAAAAATAAAACTTTTCCGATTTTAATGTATTCAAAGAGCAAATTGGAAAATGAATTTGATATTATAAAATCAAAAAGAAATTATATTATTTTGAGACTTGGATCAGTCTATGGATTTTCTGGAGACAGCACCAGAATAAAAATTATGCCAAACTTATTTTCAAAAATGAGCGCACTGGGAGAGACAATAAATCTATTTTCTGGTGGAAAGCAATTAAAGAGTTTAGTCAATATTATTGATGTTGTTAGATGTATGCAATTTATGGAAGAAAATGAGCACATAAATAATGAAACTTTTAATTTAGTAAATGAGCAAACCTCAGTAAAAAAAGTTGCTTTAATTTGTAAAAAAATTAATCCAACTACGAATATTAAGGTTTCAAATGATAAAGTTCCTAATAATGGTTACACACTGTCTAACAAGAAAATATTAAAAACCGGATTTAAATTTCTTTACTCTTTAGAGAATTCAATAAAAGACATGATTGAAAAATGGAAATACTCAAAAGACCCTAGAAATTTAGAGCAAATATACAGCAGTGAAAATGAATTTTCTGATAGAAGAGGTAAAATATCTAATTATCATTTACCTGAGCCAATTAATTTAATCGGAAGTATAACATCAAAATATGGAAGTGTAAGAGCAAATCATTTTCATCCTATTCAAGAACAGAAAGTGCTTTTAATTAAAGGAAGATTTATAAGTATTTATAAAGACTTATTAAGTTTGAAGCCTAAAACAGTTACACACGTTGTCAATGAAGGCGATTTAATAGTAACAAAACCTTATGTTGCTCATGCTATGGTATTTACAAAAGACTCGATTTTCTTAAATTTAGTTAATGGAGAGAGAGAACATAAAAATTATGGTGTTACACATACATTCCCCTACCAATTAGTTGATAAGAAAATTAAAAAAGATTTAATCAGTTTTTATAAATTTGATTGCAGATGTTGTGGGAATATAAAATTAAAAAGAATAATTTCTTTAGGTTTTCAGCCTCTTGCAAATAATTTAATTAACAACAAAAAAAATAAATTTGATACATATCCACTCGAATTAAATTACTGTGAAGATTGTAGAAATGTTCAATTATCTGTTTCAGTTTTAAATAAAAAAATGTTTAAAAAATATTTTTATTTAAGTTCTGCATCTAAAGAACTAATTAACCATTTTCGTGATGCAGCATTAAAGTATAAAAAAGAGTTAAGTTTAAATTTAAATTCAAAGATATTAGACGTTGGTTCAAATGATGGTATAGGGTTGAAACCTTTTTATGACGCTGGGTATAAAAATTTAGTTGGGATAGAGCCCGCGTCTAACGTAGCAAAGATAGCTAATAAGAAAGGTATAAAAACGATAAACAAGTTCTTAAATTATAAAAGTATTCATAAAATTAAAAGTAAATTTGATTTAATACTAGCATCAAATGTTTTTGCCCATGGTGATAACCTGAAAGAACTAGCTGATTGCATGTTAAGACTACTTAATAAAAAAGGTACTTTAATAATCGAGGTCCAGTACTTAATGGATATGTTGAAAAAATTTACTTTTGATAATATTTATCATGAGCATTTTAATTATTGGAGCCTGACTTCGCTTCAAAAATTTTTCACTATTTTAAATGCGGAAATATACAAGGTTGAAAAGATAAAAACTCATGGTGGATCAATTAGAGTTTATATTCATAAAAATGGTAACAAGAAAGTTCATAAAAGTGTAAAAAAAATAATTAGTGAAGAGACAGTTTTAAAAAACAATCAAATTTTTTTAAAATTCAATAGTGAAATTAATAAAATAAAAACTAATGTTATATCTAATTTAGATACTTTTAAAAAAAAATATAAGAATGTATACGGTTTTGGTGCGCCCGCTAAAGCAACTACTGCCTTAAATTTCTTTGGAATAAATTCAGATGATATTAAAAATGTTTTTGAAGATAATAAATTAAAACAAAATAAAATTATACCTGGTACTAATATTAAAATAATAAAAACAAAGAAAAATATAAAAAGTGATGAATTATTAATAGTTTTTGCCTGGAATTATTTTGACAGTATTAGAAAAAAATTTCCGAATGTAAAAAATGTTATAAGTTTAAGAGATTTATTTAATGAACCTGCAAGATAAAATATAAAAAATAGAAATTAATAATAAGATTAATAAACTTATATATAAAGATTTAACACTATTAATCTTTTTTTCAAAATTAATAATTTCAAAATTATTTTCATTTAAATAATCTTTCCATAAAATGTTTAAATGGCTTTCATAATCTAGTTTTTTTAATTTTACGAATTTTTGATTATTTATAGAAAATTTATTATAGAAAATTTGCCATGTTAAATTACTTGGTTTAATTATTTTTCCATTTTTTTTTAAATATAAACCTAAACCTTTATAATTATAAAAATTAACTTTATAATCAATTATTTCGATAATATTTTCTTTTTTGAATAAACTATTTTTTATTTTTATTGGATTTGGTTTATAAACAAATTTTATTTTACCACCATGATTTTTATGAAAACTTGTTCCAATACCTTGTGCAATTATTTCTTCGTTAAATTTTAAATAAAAAAAGTCATTAGATATTAAATTTACCTCAAGGGTATCATTCTCATCTAAATTTACCTTGGTTATATATTTTATTTCATCGCCGTATTTATCTGTTACTACACTTTTTGGATAAAATATATTATTCAATTTATTTAAATCATACTCTCTCCAAATTTTATTATTTGCATCAACAGAAATATTAAATTTATTTTTGGAAATAGAATATAAATCAAAAAAGAATATTATTATGATTAAATTTGTAAAAAAAAATACACAAATAAAAAAAGTTAATTTCTTAGGTTCGTATAAGTCAACCGTTTTATCAATTTTTCTTGTGTTAAATATTGACTTAATATTTTCTTTTAATACTTGGTACTGGAAAAAGGATATTCTATTTTTAATCACGTTCGGAAATAAGCAAATATAAAAAATAATCAAAAACAAAAAAAGACCAAAATAGTTTAAATTAAAAACATAATTACTAGTTTCAAAATTTAAATATCTTAAAGGCACTAATATTCCACTATTTTGACTCCATGAGAGTGAGAATACTAAACACAAAATTAAAAAACCAAAGATATAAAAATCTTTATACTTGTGATTTATTATAAACATAAAAGGTAATATCCAATAAAAATATTGAATATGTAAATTATGACTGACTAAATAAATTATTAAAAATGTGAAGTAGATAAATTCGTAAGATTTAATTCTATTAAAGTTACTTATGTAAAAAAAAGAGAGGAGAATTATAAGTATAAAAAAAAATAAAACAGTTGTATTTGTTAAATTTAACTCTTTAATTAATATTGTATTGACAAAACCTAATCCAAAAAAAGAATAATGATGTCCACTTGTTATTTTTGTTGAAACGTAATTTATTATACTGTTAAAATAAGCTGGGTTCTCCAAAGAAGCTAAAATGTAATGAAAATTCAGAAAGAAAATTGAAACCAACATTACTATTACAAATTTTAATTTAGTTTCAGATTTGAGGAAAAATAAAGGTGCAAAAATAATTGCGTATGGTTTTGAGCATAGTGATACAGAAAGAAAAAAAGGTATTAAATATTTTGAAATTTTTGAGCTAGATGCAAAATCCTGCAAATAAGAACTCAGTAGTAGAAAAAATATTACACAACTATCTGTGAAGCCAAGAAAAGAGGTAAAATAAATCGATAACGGGTTCAGTAAATAAAAAAGGCAAATAGTTTCACTATTTTTGATCTGCAATTGTTTACAAAACTTTAAAATTAATAGAGAATTTAAAATATCAAAAAAAACTGACTGGATCTTAAATAAAGAACCAAAATAAATTTGTGAAAAATCTGATAATTTACCAACTAATATTATTAAATAAGTCGAGAATGGCAAGTAAGGCATTGGTGTTGGAAAGGAAAATAAGTCAAAATCGTTCTCTAAAAAAATATAAAATGATTTAAAATTTATGTTGTCTGAACCACCAAAAAAGAAAAAAGCATAAAAAAACTTCAAACAAATAGCAAAAAAAATAAATAAAAATATAATTTTTTTGTTTTCAATCATCAGTCTACTTTGCGATATATCAGTTTAATTTAAAGGTAAAGAATAAAACGTATTAAGCATAAATTAATTGCTTTAATTTAAAAATAATAATTTTTATTTTTTTTGAGCAAATATTGTCACTACAGATCCATAGAATGGAGGGGATAGTAATTTTTTATTATTATTAAATATTTGCAATATATGTTTTTTCATAAAAAAGGGTCCCTCAAAGAATGGATATTCAATTTTAATAATTTTCAAATCACAATCCCTTATTAATCTCATCAGACTTTCTGAGGAAAATAGAGATATATGGGTCTTATCGTGTAGCAGTCTGAAATTTGTGTTATATCTTCTGGCCATAGCACAATCAAAATCTGGGGTCTCTATAATTAAATATCCTTTATTCTTAATATTTTTGATAAGGCTTTTCAAATCATCTACTGGATTACTCATATGTTCAATAACATGGACTAATGAGATGACATCAAATTTATGATTATTTAAAGATTTTAATGAATTAAAAATTTTTATTTTATTTTTTCTTGCAACTTCTCTTGCTTTCTCGTTAATCTCAATACCAAATTTATTCCAATACCTATTATCAAGATTTTTTAATAACCATCCAAAACCACAGCCAACATCTAAAATTTTTCTTTTTTTAATAATTAAATTTTTTTTTAAAAAATTTGTGATTACTTTTAGTTGAGAAAGTCTATATTTTTCCTCTTTTATTAAATTTCTCACTTTTCCATCAGGATCTATTGGTTTGTTATAGTAATTTTTATAATTAATTTTTTTGGCTCTATTATATTCCAAATAATATTTATTATTTATTAGAATTTTCTCAAACTCCTTTTTAAGATTAATATTTCTCATATCTTGAAAATTGCATTGATTAATTTCAAATCTTTTGGCTCGTCTATTTGAAAGGAATGAATCTTATCTATTAAATAGAAACCAATTTTTCCAAATAGCCTACATTTATTTTTAAGAAATTTTTTTTTATCAAAAATATAAAAAGAACCATTTTCTAAATATTTTTTATTTAAATCTTGTCTCATTTTTCTTTTTTTATAATTGTAATTTGATTTTAACTTATTTTTTTTATATTCCCAAAAATTAGTATCATTCGTAACATTTGCAGAAAATAATGAGTCAAATTTCTTTAATTTAAATTCTTTGATTGCATTATCAAAATCACACTTATTTCTAATTGGAGAAGTTGGTTGAATAAATAAAATAGTATCAAATTTATATTCAAATTTTTCTAAAAATTTTATTGAATGAATAAGGCTTTTCTCAGAAGAAGTTTTACTTGTTGCATATTTGCTTGGTCTTAGAATTGTATCAGCGCCATTTTTTTTTGCATAGTTTAATATTCTTTGTGAGTCACTGCTCACAAAAGTTTTTTTTATTAATTTTGAATTAATAGAATTATAAATTGACCAGAATATAAGAGGTTTGCCATTTACTATTTTTAAATTTTTATTTTTAATTCCTTTCGAATTTTTTCTTGCAAGAATAATTGAAAAAATTGTTTTACTTTTCATAAACATTCAAATAATAGTTAAATTCATTTTATATATATATGAAGCTAAAAAAACCTTTATTTATTGCAGAAATTGGAATTAACCACAACGGCGATATGTCAATTATTAAAAATTTAATTGACAACGCTTGTGAAGCAAAATTTGATTGTGTTAAGTTTCAAAAGAGAGATATTAATTTAGTTTATTCAAAAGAAATTTTAGATATAGCAAGAGAAAGTCCTTGGGGCACTACTACAAGAGAACAAAAAGAAGGGCTAGAACTAGGAAAAAATGAATATGATCAGATAGATGAGTACTGCAAAAAAAAAAATATCCAGTGGTTTGCATCAGCTTGGGATATAAATAGCCTAAAATTTCTTGATCAATATAATTTAAAATACAACAAAATTGCCTCTGCTATGATAGTTGATAAAACTTTTTTAAAAGAGGTCGCGAATAGAAAAAAACATACATTTATATCTACTGGGATGTCTACTTACGAAAATATAGAAAATGCAGTTGATATCTTTAAACAATCCGACTGTAGTTATGAACTAATGCATTGTGTCTCAACATATCCTATGAAAGTTGAGGATGCAAACTTAGCAACAATAAATGATTTAAAAAAAAAATTTAATTGTGATGTGGGCTATAGCGGTCATGAGGCTGGACTCGCAGTTTCATATGCTGCATTAATGTTTGGAATTAGTTCATTAGAAAGACATATAACCCTCGACAGAAGTATGTATGGATCTGATCAATCTGCATCGATAGAACTTAGAGGAATGAGGGAATTAACAACTGTAATTAGTAAAATGATACAAGCAGTAGGAGAAATAAAGACTGGTCACATTCATGAAGATGAAATAAAAATTGCAAAAAAGTTAAGAGCTCACTTAAAACTTTAAATATGAGTGTATTACAAAAAGAATTTTTGAAAACTATTGGTCAAAATATTTTAACTCATCAACTCTTAACGAAAAGTTTTCCAGAAATAAAAAAAACCATAGAATTAATCTCAAGCTCTTTAAAAAAAAATTCTAAAATTATGTTTTGTGGCAATGGGGGATCAGCCGCAGATGCTCAACATTTAGCTGCAGAATTGTTAGTTAGACTTAGGCCAAAAGTAAACAGAAATGCATTACCCGCTTTATCTCTTGCACAGGATATTTCAACAATCACAGCTTGTGGAAATGATTATAATTTTTCAGAAATTTTTTTAAGAACATTCCAAGCCTTGCACAAAAAAAATGATATATTATTAGCAATTAGCACATCTGGTAACTCAAAAAATATTGTTAAAGTACTAAAGGAAGCAAGAAAAAAAAAAATTAAAACTATAGGTTTCTTAGGCTCAGGTGGAGGAGTAGCAAAAAAATTTTGCGATATTAAAATACTAGTGCCATCATATAATACTGCTAGAATTCAAGAGTGTCATATATTTTTAGGTCATTTTATATTACAACAAGTAGAAAATAAATTATTTAAAAAATAATCAATTTTATATTTCAACTGATAATCTTATTAGATGGTTTTGAAATCTTTAAGTTTAATTTTTTTCATTTAATAAAGCTAAAAATAGCTAATAAGCATCCAAATCTAATAATTTATCATACTTAAGGTTTCTAGTATCTTTATGAGTAATATATAATATAGTTTTACTTGATTTAAGTCTGTTTATTGTTTCAACTATTTTTTCTGAATTCTCATTATCTAAATTGCTAGTAATTTCATCAAATAATAATATTTGTTTATTTGCATACAACGCCCTTGCAATAGCAAGTCTTTGTTTCTGACCACCTGATAAATTGATACCATTTTGACCACAATAGGTTTCTAGTCCAGATGAGGTATTATTTATAAATTCGCTTAGGTTTGATTCTTCTACACATCTACTTAATTTTGCAACGTCTTCATTTGCTCCAAATAAAATATTTTCCTTAATTGTTCCATCAAAAATAAATATATCCTGCGGAACATATGCAAATAATTTTTTTACTTTATGTTTTTCAAGAATTTTATCCTTTTCAAAAAATTCCAATGAACCAGATTTAATTTTTAGTAATCCAGATATTATGTTTAAAAAAGTTGATTTTCCTTTTCCAGAACTTCCTGTAATTTTAATTAATTCTCCATTTGAAATAACAAGATTTAAATTTTTAAATATTGGTACTTTACTATTATAATAATAATATGTAACATTTTTTAATTCTATTCTATCAAAACTTGCAACTTTAAGATTATTATCAAATTTATTATCACCGGGATAATATTCGTACAACTCATCGTGAATTATAGAAAAAGATGTCCGGTAGAATTTAATATTAATTATAGAGTTTGTTATTGTATTTAATGATGGTACCATTCTAATAGCACACAACCCAATTAAACTAGCAATAGATATAATTTCAACAGTATTATATTTATCAAAAAAAAATATCAAAAAAAAAGTAATTAATCCAATCGCTGATACTTCTAAAATAACTCTAGGAATTTTTTTAGTAAAATTAAGAAAAAAAATTTTAAATTCATAAATATTTACGTCTTTTACAAAATTTTTTTGGATTATCTCTTCCTTTTCATATAAAAAGACTTCTTTTATTGAATATATTATTTGTGAGATTTTATTAATTATTTTTTCTTTTAATTCAACATATTCTCTTCCACTCATTTTAATTTTTTTAGAAAAGGAAAAGTAATAAATAGTTACAATTAATAAAAAAAAACCTAGTACTAAAACTGTCAATTTAAAATTTGCAAATAATAATAATGATATAAGAAAAATAAAAACAGAAGTTTCTCTAACTAAATTTATAAATGCATTTAAATATGAGCTAAAATTTGAAACTTCTATTGCAAGATTTCTAATTAATTCTGAGGATTTCCTTTTTAAATGGAAGTTTTCGTATGAAGATTTGATATATTTTTCAAATATTCGATTAGTTATATTTTTTTTTATTTTATATTCTAGTTTAGTTTCAAAATAAAATATCCAAAGAATAAATATATTCTTTCCTAAAAAAAATAGAAAAATACAAATTAAAAAATTTTCGACACCATAACTCTGTAATTCAATATTATTTGTAAACTGAAAATTACTTAAAAAATCTGATAATAGTCTAATTACGTTTTCGAAATCTATGACAATGGTTACGATTACTGGTATCAAGCCAATACCCACCATCTCCAAAAAAGCAGAAAAAATTAACAGAATTGTAAGTAAAATTAGTTGTGCTTTAAATTGATCTCCAACTACATAATTTATTCTTTTTAATTCATTAATAATTTTAAATCTCATATAACTCATAAATAACACCAAAAAAAAAAACATTAATATAATAATTTTAGATGAAATTTTTAAATTTTTTTAGCTCATTAAGTTTGCTACCTAATAGAAAAGAAATTCTTTTGTTTGATATTAATACAAAAGAACTAATGGAAAATATAAATCAAAATTATAATATTTTGTATACAAGGGGTGAAAAATATTATTTCTGGCCAGTATTAAAAACTATTCTAAAATTTAATTTTTCTTTACTTGGATATTACAAGGAAGTTATAGCATCGCTAAAACCAAAATTAATAATTACTACTATAGATAATGATATTGAATTTTATAAGTTAAAAAAATATTTTAAAAATAAAGTATTTATATCAATACAAAACGGACATAGAACAAAATTCAGATCATTCTTTTTTGATTTATTGAAAGATGAAACAAAACTATTTGAGGTGGATTATAGTTTTTTTTTTAATAAGGGTATTTCCAATTTTTACAAAAAATATGTTAAATCTAAAAATTATATTCTAGGATCATTTAGAAATAATAATGTTCCAATTGTTAGAAAAACGAAAAAAAGAATTATTTTCATATCACAATATAGAGACGAAACTCCATATTATGAAAAAATTATAAAAAACAATAAACTAAATAGAGATTTTTGGACTGAATACAATTTACTACCTCTTATAAATTACTTCTGCAAAAAACATAAAATAGAATTTGCCGTTTTAAGCTGTTCAAAAAAAAATGCTCATCTTGAAAAAAAATATTACGATAAAGTATTATTTAAAAATAATTATAAATTTATAATAAACAAAAAAAATGATAATTATAAAATATTAGATAATTCAGAATTAGTAATATTTATAGATTCAACATTAGGCTATGAGTCAATTGGAAGACAGAATAAGACTATATCATTATCTAGCAGAACTATTCTTAAAAATAAAAAAGAAATATTTCTTTGGCCAAAAATAAATAATCTAGTTGAAACGCCAATTAATCTCTACAATTTAAATAATAAGAAAAAATTATTTAAATTTTTAAAAAAAAATTTTGATCAAAAGAGAGAAAAATGGGTCTATGAAAATTTATTTTATATAAAAAATTGTATGAATTATGTTAGACGCAATCAAAAAGTAAAAGAAATAATTAATAAAAGTTTACAATGATCATAATAACTTCTGAACAGAATAAAAAAGATTTCTCAAAAGAAATACGTAGTACTAGCAAGGAAGTATTATATTTAGGACAATGGTGTAAGTCATTAGATGATAAAGATTTTTTTATCAACCAAAATATAATTGATTATCATTGGTGTGATTATAATAAAAGAGAAAAAGACTTAAAGTATATCGAAAATTTGTATGAAAAGATTTTAATTAATTTAACAAAAATTCTTAATGACTTTCATGGCACGAGTCTAGAAAGATCAGAGGCAGAAATTTTCTATGGATTATGGTTGAAAACTTACTTAATAGTTGCATTCGATAGATGGGAGATAATTGATAATTTACTTAAAAAAAATATAAAATTTGATTTGTACCAAAAAAAAATAGACAGATTTAAATTTCATAACGCAGATGAATTTATATTTAATTCTATACAATCAGATGATTGGAACGATTTTTATTTTCAAAAAATTTTAGGATTCAGATTAAATAAATTTGTTAACATTAAATATTTTGATCACAAAAGAGAAGTAAACTTTATAAGTTCTAAAAGATCAAATTCTAAAAAAAATATTTTCAAATTATTAGATTTTATATTTCATAAAATTTTCAGATACAAAAAAAATATAAATTTTTCATATTTAGATATAAATAACATTGATTATTTAAAATTAATTTTAAAAATTAAAAATTTTAGTTCTTTTGACAAAGAATTAAATGCGAATCCAAGTATGTCCTATGACTATAATATAAGAAAAAAACTTTCAATTAATATAAAAAATGAAAATGATTTTGAAAGATTTATTTTTAAAAATATTTTTTTGGATATACCAACAACTTACATTGAAAATTTTACAAATATTCACAATTTTATTAGTAAATTTCTAGTTCAAAAAAATAATCTGTTTCTTACCACACATGGTTATGCAAACAGAGAAGAATTTCAATTATTGGTTTCATTGTCAAAAAAAAAATATAAATCAAAATTATATATTATCCAACATGGATCAGGGGCTATTCCAAAATACAATACAGAATTAAATTTTTCAGAAAAAATTTCTGATAAATTTTTGAGATCTGGAATTAATAAATTCAATATCTCAAATCATAAACCTTTCGGTCAAATCTTTTATGAAAAATTAAAATATAATAAAAGTTCTAAGAATATTACACTTTTATTAAGTGGATTGCCTCGAAGAACCTTGTACATGAGATCTATACCTTTAAGCTCAGGTCTCAAAGATTACTTTTCAGAGCAAATTAATTTAATCAAATTAATTAAGAATAATATTTACAAAAATTTTTATATAAAATTTTATCCAACTAATTATTGGAACGAAAAAAATTATTTTTTGAATAACTTTAAAGATTTAAAATATTATGAAATGAATTCAAAAATAAAAAATATTTCAGAAAAAACCAAACTATTTATTAATACTAGTACTTTTACACCGCATAACCAACTAATTTCATCAGATATTCCGTGTATATTTTTTTGGGACAGAAAAAAATGGCTATTAACTTCGGATGATGAACATTTTCACCAAAATGTCCTTCTAAATAAAATTTACTTTGAATCTTCAACTGAGGTTGCAAAGTTTATTAACAAAAATTATGATAATATATTTGATTGGTGGTATTCAAAAGAAATAAGAGATATTGTTAAAGAATATCAAAATAGATACGCATATCCAATAGATAAAAAATCTAAAAAAATTTTTAATTTTTTAAAAGCATTAAACTAAACTACCGTCCTTTTCGTAGTTCTAACTGCCCAGCATTATTTTCATCAATATTAACAACTTTTCTCAGTGTTAATTCAGGTAATTTTAATTTTTTGAAAAAATTTAATGACCAAGCTAAATGGTCTTTTATTAGCTTGAAAAACCATTTCCAATTATCTTTTTCTCTAAACGCTATAAATAAACAAATCATAGGATAAGTAAAATTGTTCCACGGAAAAGTTGACATTAACAAATAATTTAAAATTCTTGGGGCATCTACATTATAATAAAGATCGCTTGTCTGAGAATTAAAACTAACCTTTTCTTGTTTGTATAGTTTATTTATTTTGTTTATTAGTTTAGTTTTAAGTTTTGTTTTAAATACTCTATTTAATAATAAACATATTAAGCTTAAACCACCACTCATTAACCCTATGGGTAAATGTAAATTTCTTTTTGCATGAACTCTCCAAACCTTCCAAAGAATTCTATATCTCCAAGAAAATACCTTGAGCAAAGGTTGCTGTGTATAATTTAAAAAGTGACTATTTTCATATGCATCTTTATCACTTATGCTTAACAAGTATTTTTCCTCCCCATCAATATCTTTAGGAACAAATCCATTTTCTCTAGCATATTCATATAATGGTGTACCTGGTAAAGCTTGCGCATAATTGATGCTAACTTGATACTCTAAATTTTTCTTAAAATTTTCATTATAATAATCTATTGTATTTATTAAAAAATTTGTAGTTTCATCAATTGTTTTATCAGTTTCACCTGGCATCCCAATAACTAATTGTACTATAGTTGCAAGTTTAGCTTCATGTGTCCATTTTAAAGCATTAATGTTTTGTTCTAATGTAATTTTCTTTTCCATTATTTTTAACATTTTAGGACTACCAGACTCAATTCCAAAAATACATATTTCACAACCATTATCTTTAAAAGCTTTTAAAACTTCCGGGTTAATGGTATGAGCTCTCACTCCTGCTACTTTCCATGAAAAATTCATTTCTTTGAATTTTTTTATCAATTCCAAAGTTTGTTCTTTATAAGAACCAAAATTTTCATCACCAATCTCTAGTTGGTGTACATCATATTTTTTTCTCAACATTTTAATGTGATCAATCACTTTATCATTAGGATTAACTCTATAACCTTTTTCAAATCTATGACAAAAAGTACATCTAGCCACACAACCTTTAGCTACAATAATAGTTGCAGTTTTACCTTTCGGTTTAAATTTAGGAATAAAAGTTTTAAATGAATTACCATGTGATGGCATATAATGATTAATACATTTTTCTTTTTCTAATATTTCCCAATTAGGAGTGAGTAAGTTGCTTGCACTTGGGGCTTTACCATATCCAGTGAATATAAATTCACTATTTTCATTTAGAAAACATATTCCACTTATTTTATTTAGCTCCTCATCTGATGGATTTTTATTTTTAATTAAATAGCTTATCAAATTATTTGTTATAATTTCTCCATCACCAATAATGCAATAATCAATTTTACATTTTCTTAATAAAATTTGTGAACTAGCTGCAAGATTTCCACCCACAAAGATCTTAGTGTTTTTATTTATTCTTTTTATTAGATTAGATAAATATTTTGTGTAAGCATATGCTGTAGATACAACAGCACTAATTCCAACAAAATCGAAATTATTTTCCTTAAAATAATTTAAAAGATAGTTTTCATCATATCTATGAAAATCGATATGAAGAAATTTTATTTCGGAGCACAGTGGTCTTAAAGCTTCAATAATTGCCATTGATCCTAATGGAGGGAATGTTGTGGGATCTGGCCTAATAGGTGTTGTGCAGATACAAATTTTTGTCATGATTTGATTGCACTATAAATATAATCCAAATTTTTTACATATTTAAAAATCATTTATTTTTTTATAATTTACGTTATTGACTTATATTAGTTTGTTAAATTAACCATAGATTAATAATAAACTTTCAAAAATTACAAATGAACAAAAAAACAGTTTTTAGTTACCTAAAAGACTACTTAAATAATAGAAATTCTTCTTTGTCAACTTTTGAATATATAAATCCTGGAGATTATGTTGGTTATAAAATTTTAAAATTTTTGGTAAATAGAAAAAACTTTATCACTGTATTTTATACAATAATTACAAATTTTCTTTCTCTTACGATACAAAATCAATATTTATTAATTAATAAAAATAAAAAAAAGATTAGTCCAAAAAAAATAATTTTATCATGGGGCTTTAAAGAAAATTTCGATAAAAATGGAAATTTTAAAGACAAATATTTAAACATAACATCAAATCAAACCTCAAAAGAGTATTTATGGATTATCATTTATCTTAGTAAAAAATTACCAAATAAAATTAAAAAAAACACTTTTATTTTTAAACAAATTCATAAAAAGTTTTCATTATTTAATTTTTTTTTATCTATTTTTAAAATTTATATATCTTCAAAAAAAAATTTTTTTCTCACACTAAAATCTTTGAATAAAAATTCTGTATTTGCAATAAATTTTTGGAGTTATATAAATAAAGGAATTAATTTTGACAAAACAAAAAAAATATTCATTGTGTACGAGGGTCAGCCATACCAAAAATATTTTATAGAAAAACTTAATAATCAAAATTTAAAAATATACGGCATTTTACACCACCCACCCCATTCATTATTGTACAATTTTTTTAAACAAAAATGTATTTCTCCAAAAAAATTAATTGTATCTGGAAGTTTGACAAAAGACATTCTGGTTAAAAAATACAATTGGGAAAAAAATAATATCATTTTGTTGCCTTCGTTTAGAAATAAAAAAAAAAGAAAAAATAAAAAGGAGATTTTCATATCTTCGAATATTTATGACAGGGCAAAAATTTTAAAGTATTTTTTAAAGACAATAAATCTATTACAATATAACATAAGTCATTTTAAAATTTCTTTACATCCTTATTTTAAAAAAGAAAGTGATTATAAGTTCTTTGAAAGGCAGATTAATCAAATAAAAATCAATTCTTCAAAATTCAATTATAAACCAAAAAACATTAATTTTTGTATCGGAGTATCATCAGTTATTGTAGAATTATTGGAGTCAGATATTAAAGTTATACATATTACAGAATCATCAACTATAGAGAAATATGATAATAGAGTATGGAAACATATAAATGTAAAAAAACTTACTGATAAATCCTTTCTTTATTGCTTAGAAAAAAAAAATACTATGCATAATATAAAAAATAGTAATTCCTACAAAATGATAAATAAATTATGAAAACAGTAATTTTATGTGGAGGAAAGGGAACTAGGATATCCGAAGAAACTATCAAAATTCCTAAACCAATGGTTAAAATTGGAAGTAAACCAATACTTGAGCATATTATGAATTACTATTCAAAGTACAATAGTAATCATTTTATTTTAGCTTTAGGTTACAAAAAACAAAAAATCATAAAATATTTCAATACAAATAAATTTAAAAAGAAGTGGAAAATTGAATTTATTAATACTGGTCAAAATACTCTTACAGGATCTAGACTTCATCAATTAAAAAAAAAGTTTAAAAAAAATGAAAACTTTTTTTTTACTTACGGTGATGGCTTATCTAATATTAATTTGAATAAGCTTTTAAATTTTCACACAAAATCAAAAAAGATCTCAACTGTAAGTATTGTTAGACCAGTCTCAAGATTTGGAGAAATAATTGTTAAAAAAAACTTAGTAAATAGTTTCAAAGAAAAACCGCAAATGTCTAATTGTTGGATTAATGGAGGATATTTTGTATTAAATTCAAGTATATTTAAATTTCTTCCCAATAAAAATCATATGTTTGAAAGAGAACCTTTGCAAAAGTTGATAAAAATAAAAGAACTTAATGCATTCAAGCATTTTGGTAAATGGCAATGTATGGATACTATGAGAGATAAAATTCTTCTTAATAAATTACTGGCACAAAAAAAAGAATTTTGGAAATAAGTTATTATGAAAATATTTAAAAATAAAAAAATACTAATTACAGGCAACACTGGTTTCAAAGGATCATGGTTAACGTTGTGTCTTTTAAATTTTAAAGCAAAAATATATGGCTTTTCCGATACAATTAAAACAAAACCATCATTATTTAAAGCTTTGAAATTAGAAAAAAAAATAGAGCAATACTGGGGTGATATTTCTAATTATAAAGCATTAAGTTCAGTTTTTAAAAAAATAAAACCAGATGTAGTATTTCATTTAGCAGCGCAATCATTAGTTTTTGAGGGATATGACAAACCATTGAATACTTTTAAAACAAATATAATGGGTACTGCAAATGTAGTAGATTTAATTTATAAATATTCAACTAAGGCATCTATTTTGATTACAAGCGATAAAGTTTATGAAAACCAAGAAATAGATAGAGGTTACACCGAAAAAGATATTTTAAAAGGTGTAGATCCTTACAGTGCTTCAAAAAGCAGTGCAGAAATAATTATAAACTCATATAACAAATCATTTTGTGATAAAAATGTCAAAGTTGTAGTCACAAGGGCGGGTAACGTTATTGGTGGTGGTGATTGGTCTCCAAATAGAATAGTGCCAGATATAATTGATGCATGGGTAAAAAAAAAAAAATTATTTGTTAGAAACCCAAAATCAATAAGGCCATGGCAACATGTGCTTGAGCCAATAAATGCATATATCAATTTAGCTGAAGCACTTTTAAAAAAAAATAAAAAAACTTTCAATGAGTGTTTTAATATAGGTCCTACATCATTTAATAAGAAATCTGTGAAAGAATTATTGATTTTGTTTAAAAAAAAAGTGAATTTTAATTTTCAAGTTAAAAAAGAAAAAAAAAAATATGAGTCAAAACTTTTAATCTTAAATAGTAATAAGATTAAAAGAATATTAGGATGGAAGCCCAAGTTAAATTTCAAGCAAACAATATTTTTAACTGCTGATTGGTATTTACAGTATTACAAAAATAAGCAAAACATTTTTCAATTTACTAACAAACAGATTAAAAATTATTTTAAAATAAATGAAACTAAAATTTGATAAATTAAAACAAAAAAAAAATATTAAAGGTAATGTAGTTAAATACTTAAATCCTAAGAATAAATATTTAAAGGTTATAAAAGAAGTTTATTTAAGTGAATTAAAACCAAAAACTACTAAAGCATGGAAAATAAATTTTACTTGCGATCAATATCTTACAAATTTAGATGGTGAATTCATTTTTTACTATAAAAAAAATCTTAATGAAAAAAAAAAAACAAAAGAAAATGAATGTTTACGATGCAGTATTTATACCAAAAAAAGTATTTTATGGATTTAAAAACAATTCGAAAAAGAGATCTTTAATACTTAATTCACTTGAGGTTGAGCATCAAAAATGTAATTTTGGCACCGCTGTTTTTAAATAATGAGAATTTTAATTATTGGTGGCAGAGGTTACTTGGGTTGGCAGCTTTATAATTATTTAAATAAAAAACACCATTGTCAAATTTCAAAGAAAAAAAATATTGTTGATGTATACAATTTATCACCAAAAAAAAATAAGTTAAAATTCGCTGTAATAATAATTTTATCAGGAAAAAATTATAGTCAAATTAACACAAAAAATATCCATGAGAGAAGAAAAATTGTCAGTTATTTATTAAAAAACAAAATTCAAAGTAATCTAATTATCTATTTTTCAACAAAAATGAATTATTCAAAAAATTTAATTAAAAATTCTTACGTAAAGAGTCATAGGTTAGCTGAAGAATATTTAAAAAAAAAATATGCTAAGAATAGTTTTAAAATTATTCGATTGTCCAACGTATTTGGTTTAAATTTTATGCCTTTAAAAAAAAATATAAAATCATCCTCAATCAATTTATTTATTAATGACTTAATTAAAAATAAAAAAATAAAATTAAAAACACCATATGCAAAAAGAGAATGGATCACTATTTCAGATTTTTTAAAATTAAACGAAAAAATCATTAATGGAAAAAAAGTTAATAAAATAAATTCAAAAAAAATCACTATTAAGAACTTTTATCGAAAGTTACATGAAGTAAGAAAAAGCGACGGAAATTTTAAAAACCAATTTGATTACCAAATTTTTAAAACCTTTAAGATCCTAGAGAAATTAAATAATAAAAAATAAAAACTTATTTTAGATCAAATTATTTTTTTTATTGTATAAATACATAAATTAAAAAAACTAAAAAATTCGTAGATATATTTTTTAAAAGAAGTACTTATTTTGATAGAATTTTTTTTTTTTGTGTTGTGGGCTATACAAAAAATAGTTTTAAGTTTTTCACCTCTGTATGAGGAATTGTAAACATACTGAGATTTTATAAAACTAAATTTATTAATTTTAAATAAATTTTCTAAACTTGTTCGAGTATGATGAGTTACATGGTAATGTAAACCAATCTTTTTTGAGAAAAGAAGCTTTAAAAACCTAGTTCTTTCATCCGGCACTTCTGCAAATACAAAGCCATCATTAGATAAAAATTTTTTTTTTATATTCTTAATAGTCTTTACAGGATTATTTAAGTGTTCAATTACATGAGTAATTATAATAAAATCATACTTCTTATTTTCATTAATTACATTATTTGACTTTCTCCATTTCATAGGGTCATAAATTTTTATGTAAACTTTAATATTTGAATTTGCTTCGATTATATTTTTGAATGACTTACTCACGTATCCATCACCACCACCGTAATCTAATATGTTTATCTTTTTGTTATAGAAGATTTTTGAGTTATCTTTAATAAAATTTGAAACTTTCTTGAAGCGATCAAATTCATTTTTTGCAAAATTAAATTGATGTTTAATTGAGTATTTTTTTAAATTTTCGTTATATTCACTATTAAAGTATTTTCGATAAAATTTTCTTCTCGTTTTGAAACCATTTGATGTATATAATTTTGTAGTATCAAATTCTGGATAATGCGATATCTGAATACAATTTAAACATAGACCTAGAAAACATTTAGCTGTTTTAAAACCACTTAATTCAAATGTAGAGTCAAATTCCCAATCAATTTCATCCTCAGATGTTATATTTTTCTTTGGACTAATTTGAAAAACTTTTTTCTTACATATATTACAAATTCCTATAGACATTAATTTATTTTTTAGCATTTTTTCATTTTAATGTTAATTAATAACTTATTTTGAATTTTAACTTTAGAATTAAATGAATATTAAAATAGTAGACAATTTCTTAAAAACTAATGACTTAGATTTTTTTTCAAAGTACTTAGATAAATATGAGAAAGTCAAACAAGACGGGTTAAATATAAATAAAATTGAAAATATAGAATTAATTAATAGTCTTAATAGTAGTTATCACTTAAAAGCGATAAATATTTTAAAAGAACTATGTCCAGAAAAAGTTGAATTATACGATTTTACTCAATACGCAGTTATCGAAACAGGTTCAAATTTTAAATTCCCAATCCATGACGATGATCCAAATAAAATTTTAAGTGGAGTAATTTATCTAAAACCTGAGAAAAATATTGGAACTAAATTTTATTCAAACAAAAATGGTGTTCAATTAAAAACTATAGAATGGAAAGTTAATAGGGCGGTTTTTTTCTCTCGAAAGGAAAAAACCACTTGGCATTCTTATGAAGGCAATGGATTAGAAAATAGAGTTGCTTTAGTTTATAATCTCATGACAAAAAATGTTAAAAAAGTTTATAAAATAGAAAAAAAAAATTATTTATTAGGACTATTAAGATGGAAATTGAACCCCTACTTATATAGATTTTTCAAAATTATAATTTGATTAAATTATAAATATATATTTATTAAAAATAAATTAATTATGGAAAAGAAAATATCTTTAATAGTCTTTAATACTTTATATTTTATAGATCGTATTATTTATAAATTTTTTTCAAAAAGTATTTTAAAGTGGTTTTCGTTTTTTTTAGAAAAAAATAGCTATGAAAAAATTATAATTAACAACATTGAAGTAAATTTTTTTTCTCCAAATTATATAATAAAATGGAGAATTAATTCATTTTACACTAAAGAGCCCGAAACTCTCGAGTGGATAGACGAATTTTCAAAAAAAGAAAAATTAATTTTCTGGGATATAGGTGCAAATATCGGATTATACTCAATTTATGCAGCTTTAAAACATACTAACTGCGAAATTATAAGTTTTGAGCCATCAACTAGTAACTTAAGAGTGCTAAGTAGAAATATTTATATAAATAGTTTAAGTGATAAAATTAAAATATTTAGCAACCCTTTACAAAATAATCAAAATCAAAATCAATTTTTAACTATGAACGAGTATGATTTTTTAGAGGGTCATGCATTAAATACTTTTGGTAAAAATATTAATTTTGAAGGAAAAAAATTTTTACCAAAAATGCGCTATAGCTTATTTGGTACATCTATTAATTATTTATTAAGTAATAAATTTGTTGAAGTTCCAGATTATATTAAAATTGATGTCGATGGGATTGAGCATTTAATTTTAGAAGGGGCTGATAAATATCTTGATAATGAAAAGATAAAAAGCATCTTGGTCGAGGTAAATGAAAATTACAAGGTGCAATTTGAAAGTATAATCAATTTAATGAAAAAGAAAAATTTTAATAAAATTGAAAAACGACAAGGGGAATCAGAATCAAAATTAAGTTCTGATAGTAACTTTTCAAAAACGTTTAACTACATTTTCAAAAGAAAATAAATTTTAACTTAAGCGAAAGAATGAATTTATTTTAATTTATATGCCAAATGTCTCAATAATTATTCCAACTAACAATAGTGAAAAGTATCTTCAACCTTTAACTTATTCAATTTTAGGTCAAACATATACTGATTTTGAAGTAATCATCGTGGATAACTTTTCAAATGACAACACAATAAACGCACTCAAAAATCTTAGCAAATTAGATAAAAGATTCAAATATTATCAGATACATAATAATGGTATAATTGCAAAATCAAGAAATTTTGGTATCGAAAAGTCAAATGGAAAATATATTGCTTTCCTAGACAGCGATGATTATTGGCATAAAGAAAAGTTAAAAGATTGTCTGAAATATTTTCCACAATACGATTTTGTTTATAATTTGATGAAAATAAGGTCTAAAAATAATTTTTATTATAACAATAAAATTTTGTATTCATACCAACTTTCAGATAAACCATTTATTGATATGATGACAAAAGGCAACCCAATTTCAACATCATCTGTCATTTTAAAAAAAAGTTTAATCAACGAAAAAAAATTTTTTTCAGAGGAAAAAGACTTTTTTGCTATTGAAGATTTTGATTGTTGGATAAAATTATCAAGAAAAAATATTAAATTTAAAATGGTAAACAGTGTTTTAGGCTTTTACAATATGAGTAATTATAGCTCTTCTTCATATGTAAATAACAAAAAAAATAATTATAATCTAAATAAAATTTATTTAAAAAACCTAAAATTTATTAAAAACCATAAAATAGAAAAAATTTCTAAAAATCATTTTAGGTATTTAATGGCAAATAATTGTCGTAATGTTAGGTATAAATTATTAGTCTACAAGAGTTTGCTATTTAAAGTAACTCCCAAAATCTCTAAATTTAAATTAATCTTAAAAATTCTTTTTTTTCAGTTTCTAAAAAATGATTAAAATTTGTTGTGTTGATGAAGATGGGAGATATGGTGGACCACAGTCTAGGATGATAGACGTATATAAAAATATTAACCTTAAAAAGTATAAGTATGATTTCGTGATTCCAAATAATGTTAGTAGATTTAAAAAAAAATTAAAAAAAAATAGAATAAAATTTTACCAGCTGGAATTAACAAGATTGTCAAGAGAATTAAGTCTTTTTTTAAAATATATTTTTTTTTTACCTTTTGAAATTTTTATACTGATTAAATTTTTCAAAGAAAAGAGATACAGTGCAATACAAGTAAATGGTGTTCCACATTTTAAAACTGCTATAGCTGCTAGATTATCAAATATTCCTGTAATATGGATTGTTGAAGATAGCTATTCTCCTAAAATTATCAAATTAATTTTTAGGCTTCTCGTAAAGTTTTGTAATCCGAAGATTATATATTTAAGCAAAAAGGTTTATGAGTTTTATTTAAAAGATTTATCTGTTTCAAGGAATAACTTATTTAAAATTATGTCACCAACAAATTCAAATTATTTTAAAAAAAAAAATATTTATAATCGAAAAATAATAAATATTTGTTCAGTATCAGGGATTATAAGTGTAAAAGATACTGAAACTTTTTTAAACGTTGCTAAAGAGGTTTTAAGAAAAAATAATAATATAAATTTCTTTTTTGCTGGAATCGGAACCAAAAGTGAAAAAAAATACTATAGAAAAATAATGAGAATTTATTCAACTATGGAAAAAAAATTTAAAAAGAGAATATTTTTTTTAGGCGAAAAATCAAATATAAAAAAATTACTAAATGATAGCGATATTTTTTTATTCACCTCAAAATCAGAAGGAGGACCAATTGCAGTTTGGGAGGCAATGAGTATGAAACTACCAGTAGTAACAACTAATGTCGGTGGTACATCAGAATTTATAAGAAATGGTTATAACGGATTTATATGCAGTATCAGTGACTACAAAGGATTAGCTCACAAATTATCAATATTAATAAGTAATTTTAAACTAAGAAAAAAATTTGGAATAAGATCTAGAAAAATAGTAGAGCAATTTTTAGACAGTAAAGTTATAGCAAAAAAATACCAGAAAGTTTATGAGTCTATATTTAAAAAATTATAATATTTTTAAGATTAAATATATATTTTCAGTAATTTTTATTTTGTTTAATTTAATTTTGTTCACCATCTCTCTTGACAAAATAAATTATCACAAAATTTACTTTGCTTTATTCGTTATTCTATCAACCTATAATTTTTTATTTTGTATTAACATAAAATCGTTCTTTTTCGAAAAATTTTTTACCTTTTATATGTGGACTGGATTTGTTTTCTTTTATTTTTTGCACATAATTTTTTTTGATCAAAATTATACATTTAGTATAGGTAATTTTAACTTTGATAATCCTTTGCACTTAAAGGAACTCTATTTAGTACTAATTTTTTTTAATTTAGGCATTTTAGTAAGTCTTATAATTTCTAAAAAATATTTATTTATAAATTATAAAATTAAAGATCTAAAATTTAATATCCTTATAGAAAAAAAAATAAACTATTTTTATTTAATATTTTTTTTTATCATTTTAATTATTTTTTTTTTAAACAATCATTTTAAACTATTTGACTATTATTTTTTTTCTGAGCCAAGATATAATAATTTTTTAGACTCTGCTTTCAAATGGTTTTTTTTATTTGGATTTACCTCACTGACTTGCATATTTTTAGACCTAAAATTAGTAAAAAAAAATATTATGAAATTATTTTATATTATTTGTTTTCAGGAGTTTTTATTTTATCTTTCAATTTTAAGTAGAGGATGTTTATTTAATTCTATAGCTATATTTTTTGCGTTGGTATCGAAAAATTTTATAAATCAAAAATATTCTATTAAGCTTGTTTGTATTACATTTTTTTATATTGTTTTTTTGTTTGTAATTAACTTCTATGTCTTAATAGATAAAAGAGGGAGTAATTCAAAAGATTTCCAGAGGTACAGGGGATTAGATAGAGTTTTAATCAACGAAACAAATGATAATTCCTTTATTAACATCTCAGCAAATTATTATTTTGGTAAAACTAATAGTCACATTACATTAAACAAGTTTGTTGATTTTCAAAAAGAAAATATCTCTAACTTTCCCCAAAGTAATTTTAAAAAAAAAATTGAACAACTGGTAATGATAGTAAAAAATAGAATATTTGGAATTGATAGTTTAATGGCAATAGTGGCATATGAAAAAAAGAATTTTACTTTATTTAAATTGTCTCTTGAGGAAAAATTTAATCCAGGAATAAGCAGTTTTTTCGATACGATAAGGCTTGAAAATAATTTAAATGAAAATACGAATAATTTAACCTTGCCCTCAATTGTTGGATTTTTATATTATTCTGGATCACATTTATTTGTATTATTTTCATCAATACTAATTATGTTAATTTGTAGTTTAATTGAAAAATTTAATATTTACTTGAATAATAATATTTATTTGTCTGCACTGATAGGACAACTCATAGCTTATAGATTATGGCATTTTGGATATGCTCCATTAAATTCATATAAATATTTTTTATCAATAATTCTCTCAATTTTTATAATTTTCTTCTTAACCAAAATTTTAGTTAAAAATAAAATTCTTATTAGATGAGGATAACAATTTTTTCCCAACATTTTTGGCCTGAGAATTTTAGAATTAATGATATAGCAAAAAAATTAAAGTTATTAGGTGTTAAATTAAACGTATTTACTGGTAAACCAAATTACCCCGATGGTGTAATTAGTGATAAATTTAAAAGTTTTTTCCCAATAGAACATAATTTTAAAGGGATTAATATTTTGAGGTTTCCAATAATTGCAAGAGGTAAAGCAAGCTCAGTAAACCTCATTTTAAATTATATTTCATTCGTAATTTCAGCTACTTTTTTTTCATTTTTTTTTAGAAAAAAGTTTGGAGACATTTTTTTTGTATATGGTACTAGTCCAATTTTTCAAGCAATGCCTGTTATTATATTAAAAAAATTTTTTAAAATAAAATTAGTATTATGGGTTCAAGATTTGTGGCCAGATAATCTCAAAGATACTGGCTATGTTAAAAATTTATTTATTTTAAAATTTGTTGATTATTTGGTTAAAAAAATCTATTTATCTTCAGATTTAATATTATGTCAATCAGATGCTTTTAAAAGAGAAATTAAAAAAAAAACAAGTACTAAATTAAAAATTTTATATAATCCTTCAAATTATAAATTTGATTTCAAATTAAAAAAAAAAAAATCTTTTTTTGATATTTATTATACGGGGAATCTTGGCTATGGTCAGAATTTTGATAAAATTTTAGAAACTTTCAAAGATAAAAAAGTTTTAAACGAAAAAATTAGATTGATAATATTTGGGAGTGGAAAAAATTTTTACGTAATAAAAAAAAAAATAAAAGATTCTAATTCAAAAAATATAATATTGAAAAAGGCTGTGAGCCCATCAAAGCTCAAAATATTTATGAAAAATGCAGATTGTTTTATATTAATCTTAAATAAAGGTCTTGGATTATCAAAAACAATTCCAGCAAAATTTCAAACATACCTTTCATTTGGAAAACCGATCATTTCAGTCAATAGTGGAATTGTGAGTGAGTTGATCCAAAAGCATAAATTGGGATTTTGGTTGAGTGACGTAAATACGAAAAATTTAAGAAATATTTTATTTAAATCTAAAAAATTATCTGAAAAACAATTAATTGATATAAGTAAAAAGTCAAAAAGATTGTTCATGAAAAAATTTGAGATTAATAGTACTTGCATAAAACTAAAAAAATACCTAGAAGATCTAGAATGAATGTATTAGTTGTTGGTGGAGCTGGATATGTTGGGGGTGTTATTGTAGATCTACTTTTAGAAAAAAAAAATTATAAAATTACAGTTTTTGACAACCTGCTATATGAAGATAGTTTTAGAAAAAATTGTAACTTTGTAAATGGTGATATTAGGGATAAAAAGTTTTACAAAAAAAGCCTGAACAAATTTGATGTTGTAGTATGGTTAGCAGCACTTGTAGGAGATGGAGCTTGCGCAATTAATCCTCAGTTGACAAATGATATAAATTTCAAATCACTTAAAAATTTATGTAAAGTTTATAATAAAAGAATAATATTTATATCAACTTGTTCAGTATATGGTGCCCAGAATGGTATTTTAACCGAGGAGTCGCCTGTGAATCCACTATCACATTATGCCAGTTCAAAATTGAAATGTGAAAAAATTCTTCAAAACAAAAACTCAATAATATTTAGACTTGGCACTTTATTTGGAGTTAGTGACAATTATTCAAGAATTAGAATGGATTTAGTAGTAAATACTTTGAGCGCAAAAGCTTTTTTCGAAAAAAAAATGTCTGTATTTGGAGGTGAACAATACAGACCACTGCTTCATGTAAAAGACGTTGCAAGAGCAATTGAAATTGCAATCAAAAATAGTAAAAAAAAAGGTATTTACAATCTGTCATATAAAAATATGAAAATCATTGATATTGCAAAAGAAATTCAAAAATATTTTAAAAATACTAAAATATTTAAAACTAAAATAAGATTTCAAGATGCAAGAAATTATAAAGTGAAAAACGATAAAGCCTTAAAAGAACTTAAATTCAAGGCAAAATATAATTTAAGTTATGGGATAAAAGAGTTAAAAAAACTATTGGTTGAGAGAAGAGTTAAAAATTTTAATGATCCAAGATATACAAATCAAAAATATCTTGAGATATTCAAGGACAAAATATTCTAATATGGGACCTAAAATAATTTCAGGTAGCAGAATTTTTGACAATAGAGGTTCTGTCAGATTTAATAACAATCTTTCCTTTGATAATATTAAAAGGTTTTACACAGTTCATAACTATAACAAAAATTTTATAAGGGCATGGCATGGACATTTTAAAGAAGAAAAATTCATCGGATGTATAAAAGGTACTTTCCAAGTCTCGGCTGTAAAAATAGATAAAAAAACAAAACCTAACAAAAAAAGTAAAGTATATTCATTTGTTCTAAATCAAAGCAATAATGATTTTCTATACATACCAAAGGGGTTTGCAAATGGATCTATGTCTTTAGAAGACAATTCTGAATTATTAATATTTTCAACATCTACTCTTAAAGAAAGTTTAAACGATGATTTTAGATTTAAAAATGATTATTGGAATCCTTGGATAGTCTATCAAAGATAATTTTATGAAATCAGTTCTCATATTAGGCTCAACCGGAATGTTAGGATATGGTGTTTTATCTTGTATGGTAAAATATAAAAATATAAAAATTGGCGCGTCAGTAAGGTCAAAAAAAACTCTAAGAAAAGTAAAAAAAAATTTTCCTTATAATAAAGTTGATAAATTCCATATTTTTGATGTTTTAAATTTTAAGGACAAAGAGCTAAATGAGTTAGTAAAAAATTACGATTTTATAATTAATTGTATTGGAATTATTAAACCAGAAATTAATATTTCTAACACTATAAGTTTAAAAAACGCAATTTTCATTAATTCAGTATTCCCAAATCTTTTGGCTGATACTACATTAAATAAAAAAATTAAAATTTTCCAAATAGCAACAGATTGTGTTTACTCAGGAAGGTTAGGTAAGTACAATGAAAAATCTGAGCATGACGATACTGATATTTATGGAGTTACTAAAAGTTTAGGAGAGATTAAAAAAAAAAATTTTTTTAACTTGAGAACCTCTATAATTGGAAGAGAATATTCTTCGAAAAAATCCCTTTTGGAATGGTTTTTAAATCATAAAAATAAATCAACTTTAAATGGTTTTGAAAATCATTATTGGAATGGTCTAACAACTAACACATTTGGAGAAATAATTTACACGATTATAGAAAACAATTTAAAAATTCCTAATACATTTCACATTGTTCCAAAAGATACTATAAATAAATATGATTTACTTCAAATTTTTAATAAAAAATTTAATACAAAATATAAAATTGAAAAATTTCGAACTCAAAAAAAAATTGATAGATCTTTAAAGACTGTTTACAAAAAGAAATTAAATCAAATATGGAAGTTGTCTAAATTTAAATCTCAGCCAAGTATTAAAGATATGATTAATCAAACTATATGAGTAAAATAATTACAATAATTGGTACTCGTCCTGAGATTATTAGATTATCTAGAGTAATACCTAATTTGGATAAAACAAACAAAAATATCCTAGTACATACCGGACAAAATTACGATTATGAATTAGATAAAATTTTTTTTGATGAACTCGGAGTAAGAGAGCCAGATTATTACTTGGGAGCAAGAGGATCTTTTCCAGAACAATTAGCTATAATATCTAAAAAATTAGAACAGATCATTATTAAAGAAAAACCCAATAAATTTGTTGTTTTGGGTGACACAAATAGTTCGCTCGGTTCTATTGTTGCTAAACGTCTAAAGTTAAAAGTATATCATTTAGAAGCTGGCAATAGATCATATTTAAAAAATAGCCCTGAAGAAATAAATAGAAAAATCATTGATCATATTAGCGATATTAATTTACCTTATACACAAAGAAGTTGTGAGAATTTAGTTTCTGAGGGAATTAAAAGAAAAAATATATTTATAATTGGTAATCCGATTTATGAAGTAATGAATTATTACTCAGAAAAAATTGGTAGATCAAAAATTTTAAAAAAACTGAATTTAGTTCCTAATAATTTTATTGTCTGTACTTTACATAGAGAGGAAAATATAGAAAATTTAAATAACTTTAAAAATTATTTATTTTTAATTAAAAAAATTGCAAAAACTTTAAACCTTAAGATTGTTTTTCCAATACATCCTCGTACAAAAAAAAAAATAAACAAGCTAAAAATTAAATTATCAAATCAAATTTATCTCACAAAACCAATGGGTTTCATTGATTTTTCTTGTATTGAGAAAAACTCAAAGTTTATCATCACAGACAGTGGAACAGTTCAAGAAGAAGCATCAATATTAAATAAATTATGTTTAGTTTTTAGAGATGCAACAGAGAGGCCAGAGACAATAGAAAATGGAGATACTCTTCTTATTAATAAAGATTTTCAAGATTTAAATAAAATAAAACAAGCACTAATAAAACCGATAAGCAGAAATGAAATTAAGGAATATAAAACTCCAAATGTGAGCAATATTGTATCAAATATTATTAATTCCGATATCTTAGTATGATATGTTTTTTTTTATATTTTTGATATTTTTAAACACAATAATATTTCTTAATTTAAAAATCATATCTAATAAAATAAAGATCTTTGATGTACCAGACAATTATCGAAAAATTCACGATTTAAAAATTACTAAAATTGGTGGAATTATATTTTTTGTTAATATAATTTTAGTTATTGCTTATTTAGAAAAATTTAAATTAAGTCAAAACTTAATATTTCTTCTTTTCATCTTTTCTTTATCATTTGCGATAAGCCTTATAGATGATTTAAAAGATATAAAACCAACCTATAGACTTGTATCTTTTTATTTTATCTTTTTCATATGGGTCATTATTGATCCTGATATGCAAATAGCAAGTTTAAAATTTATTACTTATAATATAGATTTTAATTTAGGGAAATTTACATATTTTATAACTCCATTATTTATATTAATTTTTTTAAATGCACTTAATTTATATGATGGTGTAAATGGACAATCTGCTTCATATGCACTCTTATTTTTAGTATTTTTTTATTTGAATAATTTAAACATTTATTTATATTTTTATTTAATTCCTTTTTTAATAATTTTTTTCTTTAATAATGTGAGAAATAAAATTTTTCTTGGAGATACAGGAATAACGCTCCTCGCTGTTTATATAAGTTATGTATTAATTAAAGATTATAATTTAAATCGAAACTTATATTGTGACGAAATTTTCTTGATTATGATGTTACCTGGAATTGATATGTTAAGAGTATATTTTACGAGATTGATAAAAAAAAAAGACCCTTTTATGAGTGATAATAGCCATTTACACCACATACTTTTAAGAAGAATATCTAAACAATACGTATTTTTATATCAATTTATCTTTATATCGCTTATTTTAATGTCATTTTATATTTATTCAGTTCCCTTTTTGATGATTTTACTAATAACTTTAATTATATATTCTTCAACTCTAATTATTTGTAATGCAAAGAATACTAAAATATGATTTTTGCTTAATATTAATTATTTCAATAAGTATTTTATTTTGGGATTCAAAAGATATTTTCTCTAATTTGAGATTCATAGTTGCAATAATTCCTTTCATTTTTTTTTTTTATTATAAAAAAAATTTATTTTTTGAAATAAAAGAAAATTGGAAACTAATATTTATACCTACGTTTTTGATTTTAAGCCACTATTTTTTTTTAATATTAATAACAGGAACTGAATTAAATTATTTTTCAATATTAAAATTATTTATTTTATTTTTATTTTCAATTTCGATATTTTTATCATTAAATAGTTTGAAAAAAAATTTTATACTATTTATTAATATATCTATTATCTTAATATTTATTTTTCTCGTTTACGATATTTCCGTAAATTTGCTTAATAATAAATTTTTTGAGGCTTTGTCAGTTAAAAGGTTTGAAAGTTGTTATCATGGTTTTTTTTCAGAAATGTCCTTTATTTTTAAAGAGGAATCTCATTTTGCAATTATCATGTCCCCTCTATTGCTAACATCTATATTCATATATTTAGAGGAAAAAAATGATTTTAATCTTATCTTACTTTTAACTGTAATAATCTTATTATTTACCATCTTGTTTGCATTATCTCTGACATTTATTATTAGTTTTATATCATTTTCAGTTCTATCAATCTTTCTAGCTAAAAATAAAAAAACAAGAATAATATTTCTTTTTCTTATTATCTCTTTTTTTTTTACGTTAAATATCCAATCAAATTGTGCAAACAAATTAATCAACATTACATATAATGTATTAAAAAATCTCGACTTTAAATATATAGATAATCTTATTGTAAAAGTACAAACCTATAATCAATCAAAAATTACTAATAATCCAATCATAATTCACACAGGTTTAAGTAGCGGGGTGTATGTTAATGCCTTAAAAATTGCAAAAAATTCAATTTCAGATTTTCCTTTAGGTGTAGGTTTCGATAACTATGAATATTCGTTTTTTAGGTATGTTGATATTACATCTAAAGATTCATCCAATTTAAAAGAAATTACAAAAGACCTTCGTAAGTTAAATTATAATGATGGTTCAAACAATTTCGCAAAATTTACAGTTGAATTTGGATTTTTAAGCATATTTTTTTATATAATATTAATAAGATTCATTTTAAATAAACATATTAATACGCCAATGAAAATATTTATCATTTCAAGTTTAATTACCCAAATTTTTCTAAGAGGTGCTGGATATTTTAATGGAGGATTTTTGATTCTATATTTATTTGCTTTTTATTTTCAAAAAACTAAATGAATAAAAATAATATTTATAAATCTTTTCAAACAATAATTATAATTATATGTTTACTTCTAATTTTCAAAATTCTTTTTGAGGAAGAAGAAATTAAAAATATTTTAATTAATTTAAATTTCTATAAATTCCTTCCTTGTATTTTGATTTCTGTTTTTATTACCTTATTTTATAGTCAACTTATTTTTAATATTATATTGGCGACAACAAAAATAAAAATTTCATCAAGAAAATGGTTATATATCTTCTTAAACAGTCAATTTTTAGATACCATTCCTTTTGCAGGATTTTTTTACAAAGCTATAAGATTAAAAAAATATAATTTAGAATATAAATATTTTTTATATAGTTATTTGTTTATTTTTACGGTCTGGATAATCTTATATCTTTTTTTCTTTTCTATTGACAGTTTATTATTATTCTTTTTTTTTGAAAATAATGATTATGTATTACTGTCCATTATTTGTATTTTGCTGGCAACTTTAACATTATTTCTTATTAAACTTTTAAATTATATATTAATAAAAATAAATTTTAAAAAAAAAATTTTTATTAAATTAAAATTATTAATATTTTTTATAAAAAAAAATATTTTAAAAATAAAAACTTCAAAAATATTTTTAAAATATGGAATAATGATTCACTTATTTGAATTTGTACTATATGTTATCGTTATTGATTTCTTGCAACTTGATTTAAGTATTAGAACAATTTTTGTAATATTTTTCGTTAATAGTGTTATAGATTTTTTCCCTTTAACTCCAAAAAATATAGGTTTCTCTGAATTAATAACCGGTGGTTTATTAAGTTTTATAGGTTTTAATTTCACCTCAGGTGTTATATTAAAATTATTTGTAAGAGTTTCATCACTGCTTTCAACAACGGCTCTTTTTTTTCTAAATAACATCTTCTTCAATGATGAAATCTAAAATTTTTAAATATTCTATAATTTATCTATTAATAATTTTATTTTTAGGTTCTATTTGTTTAAGTTTTCTTTTTGGTGTTAAAATTGGTTTACTAAGGAAAGATCCCTTATTTTCAAAAGTTATAGAAGTATATAATTTATCGCAAAATTTCAAGTTAGAAATAAATAAAATTTTCAACAAAAAAAGAATTCAAGCTGTTTCAAATAGTCTTGATTATAAAGATAAAAAAAATAATTTTAAATTGAAAAATAATCTTGAAATATTTAATGGAAGTGTACCAAATCAATTCACTATTTTGACTTCACTTTCTGTATGGGAAGATGATGAAGTAAAACATAAATTAGTTTTCATATCGGATAAAGAAATCATACATGAAATAAACTTACAAGAAATTCAGACAGTCTCAAAAAACAATGATATTTATAAATGGCCGCATGGTTTAATCATAGATGATGAGCATTTTATTTATTATAATTTTGATGGAGGAAACAGTATTACAAAAAAAGATATTTGCGGAAAAACTATATGGACCATAGAAGGGAACTTTCATCATTTAATGTCGTTAAATGATGAATTTATCTGGGCGCTGAGGAAAAAAAAATTCGGGGATTATGACATTGCTGAAGAATTTGTTAAAATAAACAAATTTTCAGGCAATGTAGTTTATTCATTTAATGTTAGAGATATTATTGTGGCTAACCAGCCGTATGATTATTTTTCAATAAAACAAAGAGATCTATCCAGTTTATGGGAATATGAACCATTTCATTTTAATGATATAGACGTTTTAACAGGAGAATTTTCTGATTATTTTGAAAGTTTCAATCAAGGCGACTTAATGATTAGCTCGAGATCCCTTAACTCAATATATATAATAGATCCAAATACTTTGAAAATAAAAAAAATATTATTTGGCTTAACTAGGAGACAGCATGATCCAGATTGGAACAAAGGTTATATTTCAATTTATGACAATCAAACTGAGTGGAAAGACGGTAAAAGATATGAAAAGAGTAGGATTGTAAAAGTTTTAGGTGCATTGGAACAAAACTTGGAAACATTAAAATTTGATGTCGATTTTATATCTGATGCTAGGGGAAACCATGAAATATTAGAAATCGATAATTTAAAATATACGTTGATAACATCTCCATATGAAGGCAAGCTACTTTTATTTAAAAATGAAAAAAATATATTTACATTATTTAATAAACAAAAGAGTGATGTCTTGCCGATTTCAAATGGAAAAATTCTAAATAAGGAAAATTTTCAATATAGTCTTAATTTATGCAAATAATTAAACTAACTATACTTATAAGCTTTGTTTGTATTTTTCCTGCTAATGCATATATAGGACCAGGTATTGGCGCAGGTATCATTGCAACAATTATAGGTTTCATACTAACAATACTTGTCGCATTATTTGTTATTATTTTTTATCCAATTAAAAAAATTATCTCAAGAATTAAAAAAAAAAAAGAAAAGAAATGAAAATACTATTCATATTACTACTTTTAATTGCATTGATTGAATTTATTTTTATTTTTAAGATAAAAGAAAAATTTTTAAATTTATATTATTTAAATTGCCAATTAATCAAAAAAATTAAAGCTATAATTCAATCTGAAGATAAAGAATTTTTAGAAATAAAACATTTATTAATAAATGTTTTAAAGATTTATGTATTAATTTTATATCCCTTCATGCTTTTAACATTAATTTTTTACCTCACTAACATTTTTTTTGAAATAGACATTATTAATTATACAAAAATTTTGCTAAATACAAAAAATATAATTTTAATGTTTATCGTAGGGATATTGTATTATAAATCAAGAAGCGTTTTATCAAAAAAAATTTGAATTATAATTTATTTATAAGATTATTTCATAAGATAGTTATGAAATCAAATAATATTCAAAAAACATTATTTGATTTAGAAAAATTTTTTTTCGTTAGCAAGGATCAAAATATAAATATAAAAAGTCTATTTATAACTGGTCTAGCTAGATCAGGAACTACGATTTTGTTAAATACACTCTATGATACTGGCAAATTTGGTAGTTTAAAATATTCAGATATGCCGTTTGTGGTATGCCCTAATATTTGGTCAAAAATAAATTTTGTGAAAAAAGGCAATTTCAAAAAAAAAATAAGAGCACATGATGATGGGATTGAGTTTAATATAACAAGCCCAGAGGCCTTTGAAGAAGTTTTTTGGAAATCTCAAACTAATTTGGAGAGTAAAAATAAATTATTAAAAAATAATTATAATGAAAAGACCATTGAAAATTTTAAAAATTATTTATTTTTAGTATCATTAAAAGATAAAAAAAAAATTTATTTGTCCAAAAATAATAATAATGTTGAAAGAATTAACATTTTAAGTGATCATCTAGAAAATAAGTTTATTTTTATATTATTTAGAAAGCCAATAAATCAAGCTTTTTCATTATTAAAACAACATAAACATTTTACAAAACTTCAATTAGAAAATTCATTTGTGTTAGAATATATGAATCTACTTTGTCATAATGAGTTTGGTTTAAATCACAAACCATTATTTGATAAAAATTTTAAATCAGATTTTGACAAAAATAACATAAATTATTGGTTAGATTATTGGATATTTATCTACACAAAAGTCGTCAAATTTATAGAAACAAAACAAGATCTTTTTTTTCTAAGCTATGAAAATTTAAAAATGAATCCTGAAATACAGCTAAATAAAATATCTAGAATAATAGATGAGAAATTTGAGTTTAAAAATTCCCAAATTTTTAACAAATACGACGCAGAAATTCCATATAAAGTAGACAATAAAAAATTAAAGATTGCAAATGATTTGTACAGCTTTATAAAAAATTACGAAATTTAATTTCGAGAACTTCTGTATAGTAATATATGATTAAATGTTGTGTCAATTGTGTAATGGATGAGACAGATCCAAATATTTTTTTTGATGAGAGTGGATATTGTAATCATTGTCAAAATTATTATAAAAACATAGAACCTTTTCTTAATAACGAAAATGAGAGAAGAAAAATTTTAGAAAAAAAAATATTTGAAATAAAGAAACAAAATAAAAATAAAGAGTTCGATTGTGTCATTGGTGTAAGTGGAGGAGTTGACAGTTCGTATATGCTTCATTTAGCAGTAACTAAATATCAATTAAGACCACTTGTATTTCATGTTGATGCAGGATGGAATTCAGTTGTTGCAATTGGCAATATTGAAAAATTAGTAGATAAGTTAAATCTTACACTTCATACAAAGGTCATATATTGGCCAGAAATGAGAGATCTGCAATTGTCTTTTTTTAAAGCCCAAGTACCCCATTTAGATACCCCACAGGATCATGCTTTTTTTGCCTCAACGTATAATTATTGTGCAAAATATAAAATAAATAACATTTTAAACGGAGGGAACTTTGCAACGGAATGTGTAAGAGAGCCTTTGGAATGGCATTATCATGCATCTGACCTTTATCATTTAAAGGAGATACATAAAAATTTTGGTAAAAAGGAATTAAAAAAATTTCCTTTATGTGGCATATTTAAATATAAACTTTATTATCGATACTTTAAAAATATAAAAGTTTTACAACCTTTAAATCATATAAATTACAACAAAGATTTAGCAGTAAGAACATTAGAAAAAGAGTATAACTGGAAGCCATATTCTCATAAACACTATGAATCTAGATTTACTAAGTTTTACGAGGGATATTGGTTACTAAAAAAATTTGGTTATGATAAGAGAAAAGCTCATTTTTCTAGTTTAATTTTAAATAATCAAATGAGTAGAGACAACGCTTTAAATCAATTACAATCAAGTCCTCTTACAAATGAGGAAATAAAAAATGAAAAAAATTTTGTAGCTAATAAATTGAATATAACAGAGCATCAATTAGACGAATATTTTAATGGTCCCAACAAAAGTTTTAAAGATTATAAATCACATTATAGTATTATTAACTTTTTTACTAAGATTGTTCAATTTTTTGGAATTGAAAAAAGAGTAATCCAGTGATTGGTATAATAGACTATGGTCTAGGAAATCTTAAATCTTTTTCAAATATATTGAAGAGATTAAACTCTGAGTTTTTAATACTTCAGCACAACAAAGACTTTGATAAATGTTCGAAGTTTATATTGCCAGGTGTGGGTTCATTTGATGAAGCTATCAACAAACTTAAATCAAAAGACTATTTTGAAAATCTTGAGTATCAGATCATAAACAAACGAAAAAAAATACTTGGGATTTGTGTTGGCATGCAAATTTTTTTAGATAGAAGTGAGGAAGGAAGTCTCGAAGGCCTTGGATGGGTAAGTGGTGAAGTAAAAAAATTTTCAAATCAGAATTTTAGAGTACCACATATGGGATGGAACAAGTTAAAAGTACAAAAAAAAAATGAATTATTTAAAAATTTAATCGACCCTGAATTTTACTTTTTACACTCTTACTACTGTCAATTAAATAATTTAGATCAAAGTATCTCTTTAACCAATTATTCCATTGAATTTTGTAGTAGCTTTGTCTATCGTAATATTTTTGGAATTCAATTCCACCCAGAAAAAAGCCATGAAAATGGAATACAATTATTAAATAACTTTATTAAATTATAAAAATGTTGAGACCAAGAATTATCCCTTGTTTACTTATTGATGGTGAAGATGTAATCAAAACTGTAAATTTTAAAGATGGAACTTATATTGGTGACCCACTCAACATAGTAAGATTGTTTAATGAAAAAAAATCAGATGAAATAATTATAATTGATATATCTGCTTCAAGGTTAAAAAAAAATCCTAACTACGTCCTTATAGAAAATATTGCAGAGGAGTCAAGAATGCCAGTCGCTTATGGAGGTGGTATTAAAACTGCAGAACAAGCATTAAGAATTTTTAATTCTGGAATTGAAAAAATTTCTGTAAGCTCCCTTTTTTTTGAAAATAAATTAGAGATAAATAAAATAGTAAAATCTGTGGGTTCTCAAAGTTTAGTAATTACATTAGATATTAAGCGATTTAAGAACAAATATTCTATATTTACAAATAATGGTGATAAATTTGTTACTAATAATATAGTTGATGTAATTAAAGAAGTGCAAGATCTAAATTTTGGTGAGATTATCCTAAATAATATTGATAAAGATGGAACAATGTCAGGCTATGATAATGATTTAATAAAATTGATTTATGAGAATAGTCTTATCCCACTGACAGTTTTGGGCGGAGTAGGTAAAAGAGAACATTTAGTTGAGAGTATAAATAAATTTGGAAGTATTGGATATGCATGTGGGAGTTACTTTATATTTAAAGGTCCAAGAAAAGCAGTCTTAATATCTTATGATAATAATTTTAATTTAAACTTTGACAAATATTAATCTTTAAAATATAAGACACCCGCCTGGTGATTTTTGCGTAAGTGAAATACCCGATCCCATTCCGAACTCGGCAGTCAAGGCTTATTGCGCCGATGGTACTTTATCTTAAGATATGGAAGAGTAGGACATTGCCAGGCTATCTTAATAAATGAAAAATATCATTGTTGTTACTGGAGGAGCTGGATTTGTCGGATCAAATTTAATAGAAAAATTAATTAAGCACTCTAATGTAAAAATTATTTCTATAGATGATTATTCAAGTGGTAATAAAAAAAATCATATCAAAAATAAAAGGGTTACATACATTAATGGCTCAACACAAAATATAAATAGAATTTTGACAGGTAAATCGAAGTATATTCAAACCATTTTTCATTTTGGAGAATATTCAAGAATTTATCAAAGCTTCAAAAATTTTAATAAATGTTTAGAGTCTAATATGCAGGGCACAAAAGCTGTAATATTGTTTTGTCTAAAAAACAATATCAAATTGATATATTCCGCGACATCTGCTTCATTAGGCAGAAAAGGAAAAGATGAGAACCTATCACCATACGCATTCACCAAATCAAAAAATTTAGAACTTTTAGAAAATTTAAAAAAATGGTTCAAATTTAAATTTGAAATTATATATTTTTATAACGTGTATGGTCCAAGACAGATTGAGTCTGGTGAAAATGCTACAGTAATTGGAATTTTTCAGAGACAACATAGAAAAAAGATTCCATTAACTATTGTAAAGCCAGGAACACAAAGAAGAAGATTTACTCATATAGATGATACTATTAAAATTTGTCTACGTGCATGGAAATTAAAAAAGTGCAAACATTATGCAATATCCAGCAAAAAATCTTACTCCATTATTGAATTAGCAAAAATGTTCAAATGTAAAATGAAATATCTGCCCTTCAGGAAAGGAGAAAGATTTGCTTCAAAACTTACAAAAATGAATTTATCAAATATAGTAGATATAAGTTTTGGCAAAATTAAACTGAAAAATTACATTAATGAAATTGTATCTAAATCATCAATTAAAAATAAATAAATTTTTTGAGTATTTAGTTATTTTAATTCCTATATTTTTAATTTCTGGTCCTTTTTTATCAGATCTATCAATATCACTTTTATCAATATACTGTTTATTTATTCATAAGACATATTATCAGCATGAAAAAATTATAAAATTTTTTTTTTTTTACTTAATTACATTTTATATTCTAATTTTAATAAGTAGTTTTCTCGCAGAGGATAAATTTTTATCTTTAAAAAATTCTCTTTTTTATTTTAGATTTGTTCTATTTTCAGTCTGTTTTTTTTATCTTTTAAAAAATAACGAAAAAATCTTATTAAAACTTTTTTTTGTTTTAATTTTATGTTTTTCGATCCTTATTTTCGATGGATTTTTCCAAGCATACTTTAAATATAATTTAATTGGACTTAAGATAAACGAGGAATATCTTGGAAGTAGAGTAAGTAGTTTTTTTGGAGAAGAATTAATCCTCGGAAGTTATCTTACAAGATTGTTCCCAATAATAATTGGATTGGGTTATTTTTTTTTCAAATTTAAGAAAGGTTTCAATTTTTATTTAATATTTTTTATTTTTTTAATGGAGATCATAGTATTTCTAAGTGGAGAACGAACAGCTTTCTTCTTATTCAACATTACATTATTTCTACTTATGGTGCTACTCAATGACACTAAAAAAATTAGTATCTTAAGTATTTTGATTGTTTCAATAGTAGTTACAAGTTTAATAATTCATGATGGACCCTCAAAAAAAAGAATTATCAATGAAACAATTAAAGATCTAAAACCAAAAACGTATAATTCTGAGTTTGTTATAATTAACAGGCAATATCATGAACATTACTTATCTGCTGTAAAAATTTTTAAAGATAATATTTTATTTGGTGTTGGTCCAAAAAACTTTAGAGTCATTTGTAAGAATCAAAAGTATAATTTTTCAGAATACACTTGCTCCACACATCCACACAATACTTATGTTCAACTTTTATCTGAGACCGGTATATTAAGCTTTATATTAATCTTCTCTTTATTTTTATTAGTAATTATTATTTTATTTAAACAATTTTATTATAAATTCTTTAAAAAAGAAATTTTTCTTAGTAATTTAGAAATTTGTATTTTAATACATATTTTTATTTCATTGTTTCCATTTACACCAACTGGCAGCTTTTTTAATAATTGGACATCAATTATTTATTATTATCCAGTTGGTATTCTTTTATGGTTATTTAGAAATAAAAAAATATTATAAAATTTTATTTACATTTCTTTTTTTGAAGTATAAATAGACCACTTAAAATTATGAAAATTGCTAGTTCTTTGAAATCTCTAAAAAAAAGAGACCTTAACTCAAAATTAGTAAGAAGAAGAGGTAGAGTTTATATAATTAATAAAAAAAACCCAAAATTTAAAGCAAGACAAAAATAATTTTATGGATAACGAGAACCATAAAAATACATGGAATAATTTTACAAAATTTGTTCTTTGGGGAACAATTTTTGTTATTGGTGTTTTGGTTTTAATGGCAATTTTTCTTTTATAAATGAAAATTGGTTCAATCAAAGAAAACGTAAGTATAGAACAACGTATTGCTATTACTCCAGAAATAATTAAAAAATATAAATCACTAGATTTAAATATAATTCTACCCAAAGGATATGGAGAACATTTAGGTATATCTGATCAAGAATTTATCAGTGAAGGAGCTGAAATATTGGATGATGAAGAAAAAGTATTATCAGAAGCGAATATAGTATTACAAATGAATTTACTAGGTGAGGAAAATTTTGAAAAATTAAAAAATGAACAAATTTTAATAGGTGTTTTAGATCCTTACTTAAATAAAGAAAAAATAAATAAACTTTTAAATAAAAAAATAAATTGTTTTTCTCTTGAACTCTTACCAAGAATTACCAGAGCACAATCGATGGATATACTCTCATCTCAAGCAAATTTAGCAGGTTATAAAGCAGTGATAGATTCATTTGCGTATTATCAAAAAGCTATACCTATGATGATGACTGCTGCAGGAACAATACCTGCAGCCAAGATTTTAGTAGTGGGCGCAGGTGTGGCGGGATTACAGGCAATTGCAACAGCAAAAAGGATGGGCGCAATAGTTTATGCAACAGATGTTAGATTAGCATCGAAAGAGCAAGTTGAAAGTTTAGGTGGTAAATTTCTTATTGTTGAAGGTGCAGAAAATTTAGAAACAGAAGGTGGATATGCCAAAGAAGCATCAGACGAATTTAAACAAAAACAAGAAAATTTATTAAAAGAAACATTAAAAAAAATTGACATCGTTATTTGTACTGCCTTGATTCCAGGTAAAAAAGCTCCTGTGATTATTAAAAAAGATATGATTCAAGTCATGCAAAGTGGATCTGTAATTTATGATCTTGCAGCATCTCAGGGAGGAAATTCTGAACTCACAAAAGTAAATGAAATTATAGACCATAATGGGGTAAAAATAATGGGAGATAGTAATATTTTAAATAAACTTCCAAATTCAGCTTCAAATTTGTACGCAAAAAATATGTTCAACTTTGTTAGTAATTTATATGATAAAGAAAACAAAAAGATTAATATAAATCTAGAGGATGAAATTATAGCGAAAACTCAAATAAAATAATTATGGAAATAGACCCTTTTATATTTAGATTTAGTATATTTATATTATCAATTTTTGTTGGTTATTATGTGGTTTGGAGCGTAACACCTTCTCTTCACACACCTTTAATGTCAGTTACAAACGCAATTTCTTCAGTGATTATTGTAGGTGCAATTATTGCAGCTTTAGCAAATAACTCAGATAAAATTTTTGATACCTCAAGTATATTTGGATTTCTAGCAATAATTTTAGCTGCGGTGAATATTTTTGGTGGATTTTTGGTAACTCAAAGAATGCTCCAGATGTATAAGAAAAAAAAAAAATAAAATAAATTTATGTCAGCAAATCTTTCCGCAACATTTTACTTAATTTCTGGAATTTTATTCATTTTAGCACTTAGAGGTCTTTCTTCACCAGAAACATCAAGACAAGGTAATTATTTTGGTATCGCAGGTATGGCGATAGCAATAATTGTTACTTTCTTATCAGTTGGAAACTTTGGCTCTGGCTTTATTTACGTTTTGATATTTTTAGTGATCGGAGGATCTATTGGTGCATTTATAGCATTTAAAATCCCAATGACTGCAATGCCAGAACTTGTTGCAGGATTTCATAGTTT
>MDTE01187699.1_pt1 | contig 51828 bp, 37 predicted proteins | sample 811231 | NCBI WGS metagenome assembly MDTE01 (sample SAMN05326651, study PRJNA326480) | marine metagenome | isolation source: seawater | place: Indian Ocean: Red Sea | collected 2010 | reverse complement strand
TTGCTAAATTAATTGGCGGCGTATCGACCATTTTATGAAGAATTGTATTACCCGCAATCAATAGTATCGGAAGCAATACTGGCAAAAGGGCCAAACCAAAATTTGGTAATGTTTTATCGTCAATATGTGATATCTCCTCGAGCTTGGCCAAAGGAGAATCAGGAGAATCTCGCAAAGGCACATGCCACTTGCTTTTTCGATTCACCCAAGTTGCATAAACATAACCTCCAGCACATGCAATACTTCCAACGATTAATCCCATTACAATCATCAAGCCAAGATTTACATCTAATTGATCGGCAACAAATAATGGCCCCGGGGTTGGCGGAACAAGGGAATGTGCCATGGTAGCTCCAGCAACTATTGTCATTATGTACAGACCGTAATTCTGGCGAAACCGCATCGCCAATGCCTTGCCCAATGGAATCATTAAATAAAAAACAGTGTCAAAAAATACTGGCGTACCAAGAAGAAATCCACTTCCAGTAAAAGCCAACGGCGCCCGTTTTTCTCCTAACCACCCTAAAGCTGTTCTTATAATTCGCTCTGCACCTCCACTCTCTAAAAGGCATTTTCCAATAATCGCAGCCATCGCAATTAAGATTCCTAAGCTACCACATGCCTTTCCAAATGCATCTGTTATCCGACCAATTACATTCTGCGATGCTGTATAACTAGCCTTTGTTTCATGCATCATTTGTGCTAAATAGTTAAGATTAGGATTGTCTCTACCAAAACGATTGATCGCTTGTTTACGTATATCTTTCTCGATTCTGGTATCTTTGAGAACTGACTCTCTAATTCCTTCTGAACTTGATAACGACCCTACCAGCAATGCCCCTCCTATCAGTGCAACAAAAGCATGTAAGCGAAATAATAGGATTCCACCTATTACCATGGTCATTCCAATTAAAAGAATAATTAACGGATCCATTATCTTTAACTCATACCATCAACCCATTTTATACTATGGTCACCAGTCACTGCTACCGTTTCAGAGGGAGAATCAATTTTGAAGTAAGACCAGGGACCAGGAATAAAGGGATATTTCTCAACAATCCGCTCATCAACCATAATGCCCAATCCTGGTCCATCTGGCATTATTAAATGCCCATCTTCAATTACTAACGGTTCCTTCAATATTTCTTCTGATGCAGCAAATGGATACATTCCAGGCACTCCATCACTTGAATAACAAGGAAACTCCAACCACTCCACAACATCTTCTTCCCAACAAACCCCAAGGTGAGCTGCTGCAAGGACTTCAAGATTCGTACCCCAACTGTGAAAAGCAAACCTAAGTTTGTACTCTTTTACTTTATCAAAAATACGCCTTGCCATTGCAAATCCACCCTGACAACACACATCCATCTGAATGAAATCAGCACAACCTTTAACAAATAAATCCATGAATCCTTCTTCATTTGGTTCATGTTCTCCAGTGGCAATCGGAAATTGTGCCTTCTCCTTTAGCATAACATACGCCTCATGATCCTCGGGAGGCAAAGGCTCTTCCAACCAAGTCGGCTGAAATTCTGCCATAGAATTGGCTAAGCTTAGTATGGTCTCAGGAGAATAGGTCTTATCACCCATCCTCCACCAAGAATGCGCATCTATCATAAGACCAATATCTGGCCCTACAGCAGATCGCATTTTTCGAACGGTCTCCAAATCCTCTTCTGGTCCTCGTGCTGGTCTCATCTTATAAGCCGAAAAACCCATCCCTGTTATCTCTAACGCTTCTTCGGCGAAACGATTCGGCTCCATATACATGCCTGCACTTCCATAGAGCTTGATCCTATCTCGCTTGGCTCCACCCGTGATATCACTTAAAGGACATCTGTTAAATCGAGCAACTAAGTCCATAACAGCTATCTCCACAGCTCTATAGGTCTTAGTTAATTCCAAATCCCCTTTAAAAGTAAAACTTGACCAATCCGTAGGATCGAGCCCCTCAAGAAACGGGGAAATGATCTCTTGAATTTCATGTAATGCCCTTTCATGTGCCGGACCAGGTGCAAAACCAGTAAGCCCATTATCAGCAGACACTCGAATGTACATAGCATCACGCTTCAAAACCGTTCTCACACCACCATAAAACGGTAAAACCAAAGGCTCAGGTAAAGGGCAAGAAACTAAAAACGCCTCAACTTTTGATATCTTCATAGATAATGATTCTCACTTGACGAAAAAATAACCCCACAAAGCCTCAATACCAAGCAAACCAAAAGTAACAGCAATCGAAACACCAATACATGGTTTAAAAAATGACATGTGTGCCAATTTGACTCATATTTCAAATATTGTTATTATCAGTATATTACTTATTTAGAATTATTTTTGGAATGAAGTTAGTCCAAAAAATTATGGCCAATGAGGAAGCTTTTCACCTGTTATTAGCGGCGCTAATTGGAGTTATGGGAGGATTAGTGAATCTATTGTTTTTATATTTTGTCTCACTAATTCAATGGATAATTTTTCAAGATTCAGGTGATTCAGCTTACTTAGCGCAAGAAGCAAAACCATTTTTGAGGGTGTGCACTCCAATTATAGGAGGCCTATTAGCTGGTTATATTCTACTACTGCATTCGCAGCTTTCTGGTAAAAGTAAACCTACAAATGTTTTGGAAGTCGTTGCTCTTGGTGATGGGCGAATTGGCATGCGTTCAACTTTAATTAATGCATGGTCCTCATTGATTAGTATCGGTTCTGGCGCTTCGATAGGACGAGAAGGAGCAATCACCCAATTAACTGCTGCCTTTGCTTCAAAGTGGGGACAAGTTCATGAATGGCAACCTTACCGACTAAGATTAATGGTGGCTTGTGGAGCAGCTGCAGGATTAGCTGCTGCTTACAATGCTCCAATTGCAGGAGCACTCTTTGCTGCCCTGGTTCTTGTTGGGAATTTTTCAATGAATCTATTTGCCCCATTGGTCATGTCTTCTGTAGTTGCAACAATGGTCTCTCGTTTTTGGTTCGGAATTGATCCTTGGTACGTTCTGCCAAAATCAATGGATTTTAGTCAGGCAACTAATTTTTCAAATATGCTATGGTTTTTACTCTTAGGTATTTTTTCAGGAATAAGTGGATCTTTTTTCTTAAAATCTATCCAAAAAATGGAAAGAACCTCTGCAAATATCACCTGGCCAATTTGGACTAAACTAGGCTTAGCGGGTATGGTTCTTGGTTTGATTGCACTAATTTTCCCAGGTGTTTGGGGAAATGGATATGGTATTACAAATGAAATTTTGCAGGCCAATAATAACGGCAAAGGTTTTTCTGGATTGGTTAATGGCTCCATATTATCTGACCTAAATATATGGAATATTTCCATTGTTCTTTTAATAGGATTATTAATTGCCAAATATATAACCACAGTAGTTGCAGTAGGCACAGGTACTGTTGGCGGCGTCTTCACTCCCACACTTTTTTTAGGGGCCGGACTTGGGGCCGCTTTTGGCCAAGCACTTAATTATTTCAACTTTGCTGACGACCTACCAATAGCAGCTTTCGCCCTAGTTGGAATGGGAAGTGTTTTGGCTGCAACCACTCGCTCTCCTTTATTCGCAATGATTTTGATTTTTGAAATTTCATTAAAATATGAAATGATGCCTCCATTGATGATTGGATGTGTTGTTGCAACTTTAGTCTCACGTGGAATTCACAAACCTTCGGTTTACACAGCTCCTCTTTATCGACGAGGATTGGAATTCGATCAGGAAAACCGACAAATGGGATCAGCAACAGACCGTTGTGTTGGTGATGTAATGGTAGGACCAACTTCTCCAATCAAAGAAACAGATCACTTGCCACAAATATCAGAAATATTTTTGAAAAGTCCTAGGAATTATTTACCAGTGTTGAGCATAGATAAACGATTGGTAGGAATTATATCGCTTCAAGATGTCAAAGCTCATCTTAATGCCGGAGATGAATTGCGAGCAATCATTGCTCTGGATTTAATGAGGCCGGTTGAAACAATGCTAACTCCAAATACTAAACTCATGGACGCTTTACCGACCATCATGAGCTCTGAAATTGAAATGATACCTGTAGTAAATTCAGAAAGAGAAATGCGCTTAGTCGGAGCTATATCTCGAAGCCAAACGCTCGGCTCACTATCAGAATCAATTGGAGAAACTAGCGAAACAAATAAGATTTAAGAGATACTTATATATACAGACGCTATATTCTGCCTTATTCGTTGATAAAGTGAATATCAACTAATTCCCCAGGATGAAGATTAAGTGATTGCTCACCATCTGTAACAGCTGATTTCAAATCCACAGTAAACGGAAGTACTTTTCTATAGGCAGCACGATCTCTTAGCACTTCGCTCCCTACCGCTTCTAAACGGTTGCTAACTTTAGATATTTTAGCCTTTATCACCTGTTTGCCGTTGAGTCGACGCGTTCGAACCTCCACTACATCCCCAACTTTGGGCTCAAAATTAATCGGCTGCGGAATATAACCAACCACTTTTTTGACCTTAGAAGAACTAATCGTGGCAATTGTTTCCCCATCCCTTACACTTTCGCCAGTCTGCTTACTGATGCTTCCAATTTTACCATCAATTGGAGACGAAAGAATTATTGGATTAAGCAATTCTTCAACACGAGCAAGACTTTGATCAAGTTTTTCAATCCTGACTTTGTCTAAAAAACTTGCAGGATCTGTATCTTGTGCCTCCCTCAAAGCTTGTTCAATAGAAGATACCAACCCGGTAGTTTCTTCGACCTTTACTTTATAACTGTCCCTATCAGTCTTGGCTTTATTATAGACTGATTCGGAAACCAGCTGATCATTAAACAACTTGGATACCCGCTGATATTCTCGCTCTGAATTCTCGAATTCTATTTTTAACGCCGCAAGCGTTGTTCTCTCATTCAACCAATCTAAACGCAATTGATTATAATTCAAAGTAGTTCGAGCACGTTGAACAGGGTCAATGGTCAAGGTAAGTAGGTTGACCTGTGCACGCACCCATTCAACTTGAGCATCAACATAATTCGGATCAGTAGAATAATCCACTTCGGCAATTGGCTCTCCAGCCTTGATTTCATCAAACCTCCCAACATGAACTTCTTTCAGTAAACCAGCTCTTGGACTAGAAATAACAATGTTATCAGAACGCGCTTCACCAACAACGGAAGAAGGAGCTATTTTATTCCACCAAAGAAGACCCAAACCTATAACACATATTGAAAAAACAATAATAGGAAGTAGAACTTGACGAAAATCTTGCAACCTCTGTTCTGCCGGAATAGGTATCGGTTGTTTATCATTACTCATTTTATTTAAATCTCTGATTCCTCCTCTGCCTTCAAACCGGTTACCCGTGAAACACCATCCATTTCTCGAAGTTCAAGCAACAAATCCTCTAGCCTAGCTGGATCTCTCAGTAACAAACGATAAGAAAAATCAACTCCAGATGAACCGTCACCAGTCCGCTCACTAACACAACGAGAACGCCGAGAGTGCCGTTCAAGGATCTCATTAAGCTGTCCAATTTCTAGAACGGGCCTATGCCAATTAAGATTTAAAATCGTATCATAACGATGACGTGTACCAAATGAGGTCACTCGAACATAAAACATAATCAAACAAATCATCGCACAACCTGCGATAGCAGTTGAAAATTTAAGTGTTCCACAAGCCATACCCACTACAATCACAGAAAGAATATAGGATGTATCGAGAGTATCTCTTAAAATATTTCGAAAACGTACAATAGCAAATACCGCCATCAGCCCAAATGCCGTAACAAGATTGTTAGAGAGAACAAGCATCACCATTGAAACAATCGTCGGAATTACAACCAGCGAATTAACGAAAGAACGAGAGTAGGACAACCCAGAATGGGTAAACATATATACCCAAGCAATTGCATGCCCACAACAGAAAGCCAAGAGCAGCCCCATGAGCATCATGGGAACGTCAGTTGGTATCGGCGTATAATCGCCTTGTAAAAACCAGTGATCCATTTGATTAATTGTTAATTATTTCTATGTTAGTATCTACTGGATGCCCTTTTGCATCTAGACTCATTCGCACCTTACTCTCGCCTATCAAAGTAACGCCATCAACATATTTAGCAGCGCCACATTGAGCCAAACCAAATATACGGACCAACTCTCTAAACCAGTCAGGATAGCGATTTGTAAATTTTAATTCGAGCACGATATTATCATCGAAAACATAACTAGGATAATTAATTTCGGTTCTCATACGATAGGTTGGTTCAACTTCAATTCGGGTTTCCCTATCCATCGTAACACGTACAGAGTTGTCATCAGAACTGATCCAAGCTTCCCGGTAATAAGCCACATGAGCTTTAGGCGAAGCATTCAATTCTTTCATATGATGAATGAATTGTTCAATGGCTGCACGATGCCCAGGATCATCGCTAGCCATATGTTCCGGCAATGGCAACTGCCCAGAAACAACTTGATCCAAAGCTTCACGCTTAACACCTCCTCTTTGCTTAGAGATAGTATTATCAGTCCGTCGCTTAATTTCAAAAAAAACAGGCGCTTTGGGACGATCTTCATAAAAGCGTATGCGAAGCTTATATCTGTTTTTATCTCCATTGATCGTTGTCTGGTAAAGCTTCAAATCCGGGGAATCGAGATAAAGACTATGAACCGGATAAGACATATTCGGCTGGGTTGCTCCGAATGAATCAATTTCCAGATACGATGATACAAAATCACGCACAGCTAAAGCCACATTCTCTCGAATGATATACTTATGCTCGTATCGCTGTCTTTGAAGATTATCCGCCAATTTCCCTAAAATAATTTTAACAAACACCCCGCCAACCCCCAGTATAAAAATCGGGGAGCTGGAAAATCTAATGCCTAATACGTGATTGTCACGAAAAAGTTACAATCTTAAATTTCTCGATTTGAATAGCTTTTATCAGTCTATTTAGGAACTAATTTTGATTTTGTTCACTTTTTAAACGTAATTGGCCACAAGCTGCATCTATATCCATACCTTTTTCCATACGAACTGTAACTCTAACTCCACTTTGATGGAGGCCATCACGAAACTGCGCCACGGTTTTATCGCTTGGACGCTTCCAATCCAAGCCATCCACTGGATTGTAAGGAATTAAATTGACCTTGCACTGCAAACGCCTGGCTATACTAACCAATGCATCAACCTGTTCCGGATCAGTGTTTACTTGGTCAATTAGAATATACTCTAACCAAATCATTCGCCCTTTAGCCTTTTGGTATTCCTCACAGGCATCAATCAACTGTCCCAAAGGATACTTACGATTTACTGGCATGATTTTACTTCGTACTACATCAGTAGCTCCATGCAGTGAAATAGCCAAATGATACTGCTGAGGTTCGTCTGCCAATTTTCGAATTTCTGGAACCAATCCACTAGTGGAAACTGTAATTTTTCTTGCACCTATATTGAGCCCCCAAGGTGCATTCAAAATATTTAAAGCTTTGGTTAAGTTAACATAATTAGCTAATGGCTCTCCCATTCCCATAATTACAAGATTGTTAACCAGAGTCTGACCATTGGACAGTGCCAGACCGTCATTTTCACCACTTTCAAGAAGTTGATTTAACCGCCATCGTTCTACAGATAAAACCTGATCTACAATCTCAAATACTTCTAAATTACGACGATAACCCATAATCCCACTGGCACAAAATTTACAACCGTAAGCACATCCAACTTGAGTAGAGACACACAAGGTATATCGATTACTACGTTTACCATCTTGGCCTATGGAAGCTGGAATTAGGACACTTTCAATGAATTCTCCATCAGCCAAACGCCAAAGAAACTTTACTGTTCCATCTTGTGAGACCTGTTCCTTTTCACACTCTAAAGATTGAATCTGAAAAACTTTTAGCAACTGATCACGTAATTCTTGTGAAAGATCAGTCATCTCATCAAAGGAACGAACTCTTTTCTTGTAAACCCAATCAAGCAATTGCTTGGCTCGATAACCCTTATATCCCCAACTGGCCAAAACCTCACATATCTCCTCATGAGTTAAAGACCTTAAATCGTTCAAACCAGAATCAAGGTAATATTTACTGTCACAAAGATCAGTTTTGTCTGGAGCAATCATTCAGGTAAATAATATTTTTTAGTATAATCACGAACCATGCGTGCAGTATCATACTCGATAGCCAACGTTGCCATAGCTCGGCGGATTTTACCAATCCATGCTCTTGGAACTCCATTTTTATCACGTTCATAAAAACAAGGTATAACCTCATCGCAAAGCACCTTGTAAAGATTTTCTCTATCTATTCTGTCTTGTTCTTCAATATCGCTCAGATTCGAATCATCACCAATAGCAAACCCATTGGTACCATCAAAGCCCTCTCTCCACCAACCGTCTAGTATACTCATATTCAAACAACCATGAACTGTAGTTTTCATTCCACTTGTACCAGAAGCCTCCATCGGCCGCCTTGGATTATTTAACCATACATCGCATCCAGACACCATCTGTCGTGCCACATGCACATCGTAATTCTCTAGAAAAACCAAATTGCCTTTTAATTCAGAATGCTTACTCAAATGAATAATTCTTTGAATTAATTTTTTACCTTCATCATCTCTAGGATGAGCTTTACCGGCGAAAATAAACTGCACCGGTTTCTTAACTTCACGAACTATATGCACAAGATTTTCATATTGGTCAAAAATCAACGATGACCGCTTATAAACGGCAAACCTTCTCGCAAAACCAATAGTCAATGCATCAGGATTCAAAAGACGATCAAATGCAATAAAGTCATTTGGTTCAGATAAATTGTTCTGGCCTTTTATTTGACGGCGCACAAACTCGATCAATTCACGGCGTAATTGATAACGAAGTGACCATATTTCTCCATCACTAATAAAAGATGGATCCTCCATCTTTTGCCAAAATTCAGGCTTGCTCAATTCCTTTGACCAATCGGTATCACAACCAGATCTTACAATTTTATTACGCCAGTATTTCCGCACCGTACCTTTCATCCAGCCAACTAAATGAATACCATTTGTCACATATCCAATTGGGACTTCATCTACAGTTTTTGTAGGATAAAGACATTGCCACATCTCACGACTGACAGCACCGTGTAATTGACTTACTCCATTAGCTGAACGGGCTACCTTTAATGCTAAAACAGTCATGCAAAAATGCTCATCAGAATCTGCAGGATTCAATCGGCCGAGCGATAAAAATTCATCAGTATTTATTTTTAATTGCTCACAAAAATGTCGCGCAGCAGAGTTCATTAGTTCTGGTGTGAAACGATCGTGTCCAGCCGAAACTGGGGTATGAGTTGTAAACAAACATTGACTCTTGGTTTTTAATAATGCCCCCTTAAAATCCATTCCTTCATTAATTCGTTCCCTCATTAATTCTAAAACAAGAAAAGCGGCATGACCTTCGTTCATATGAAATACTGAAGGTGCAACACCTAGTCGGCGCAATAAACGCACTCCACCTACTCCCAGTAAAATTTCCTGCATTATACGCGTCGAGTTGTCACCACCATAAACACATTTAGTTAAATCACGGAAATGTTGCTCATTAGAAGTCAAATTAGCATCAATTAAGTATACTGGACATCGACCAACATTAACCACCCAGACACAAAATTGAACCGAATCAGAAGCAATCTCAACTTCGCAAATAATCGGATCACCCTGATCATCTAGTAAAGGCATCAGTGGAAGATCAACCGGATTAAGTAAGCTGTAATATTCTGTTTGCCAATTGTCCGAATTGATCGACTGCTGAAAATAACCTTCTCGATAAAAAAGACTAACACCAACGAAATCCAACCCCAAATCACTAGCCGACTTTGCATGATCACCAGCCAACATGCCCAGCCCGCCGGCGGCAATTGGTAAAGTTTCATGAAAACCAAACTCAGCACTAAAATATGCAACCGGACTCCCAACTAAATCTTTTGCATTAGATGCCGCCCACGTATCACTTGCCATTAGATAATCGTCAAATTGGAACAAAACTGATTGAACCCGTTCGCTTAATTCACCATCTAACAACCTTGCACGTAATTCTTCATTAGATAATTCATTCAATACTGCAACAGCATTATGATGAAGATTTCTCCACGCTCGAGGTGACAAATCTTCAAATATATCCTGCGCATCCTGATTCCAAGTCCACCAAAGATTCCGGGCCAAACTTTTTAGCCCTTTTATATTCGTTTCAATTTGATTTTTCACATCCCCCCTTAGCCCAAAGTTAATTCTACTTTTTTGTGGGAGAGCATTCTAGTCCTATTGTCAGTACTCCGCAAGAAGCCCTTAATAAACAAGTTTATGTCAGCATTTATTTATCTTGAAGCACCTTTTCCAATTAACCAACTGAAGTGAACAACTCAAATAATTTTCTCCTTCAAAGTAAGGCAAACAAATGGTAGTTGCCATTTGGCATGTGTAAAAAACTATCCAGATTATTGATTGTTTTATCAATATTGGCACTTTCTCAATTATCTGCAGAATCGACTAATCGACCGAATATACTTTTCATGATGTCTGACGATCACGCGTCAGAAGGGATTGGAGCTTATGGATCTTGGCTAAAGGATTACTGTCACACGCCAACTATAGACCAACTGGCCGCTGAGGGTATGCGCTTTACTAATATCTGCTGCAATAACTCAATTTGTTCTCCAAGCCGAGCCAGTATTATTAGCGGCCAATATTCGCATGTAACAGGGGCTCTTAACCTTGGTTGCGAGCTCAAACCTAACGCACCAAGCTATATTCGAGAATTAACCAATGCAGGATATCAAACTTGCGTCGTAGGCAAATGGCATATGAAACAATTCCCCAGAAACACCAGTGACTTCGCAGTAACAGTCGGCCAAGGCAGTTATCTCAATCCTACTCTTCACCGACCAAACGGGAATAAAGAGAAATATCAAGGTTACTATGCAGACCGATACACCGACTGGGCACTAAATTGGTTGAAAAATCGCAACAAGAAAAAACCATTTTATCTAAGTCTTCATTTTAAGGGTCCACACGAATATTTTGATTATCCGGAACGATGGGCCAAGCTTCATGAAGGTGTTAAGATACCCGAACCAGCTAGCTTGCATGAGAACATCACCAAAACAAGCCCATTGCTCAAAGGTAAACACTATTCCGTCCTTTATGACGAGGAAGGCCCAAAAAGTTTTTACCTCGTTTATGAAGATTTCCTTAAACAACATTCCGATAATCCAAAAGAACGTCGATCACTCGCCTATCAACATATGATCCACAAATATCTAAGATGTGTAGCCGCTATTGATGACAACGTCGAAAGAGTAGTCAACTACCTGAGGAAAGAGGGCAATCTTGACAATACGATTGTTATCTACACAAGCGATCAAGGTTATTGGCTTGGGCAACATAATATGCATGACAAACGACTTATACTTGAAGAATCACTAAAGATGCCTTTGATCGTTCGTTATCCAAAAGAAATCAAGGCCGGCAGCATAAATTCAAAGTTGGGAATGAATATCGACTTCGGACCTACGATCCTCGACTATGCAGAAGTCGCCATTCCAAGCGTAATGCAGGGAGTAAGCCTCCGGCCTCTAATGCAAGGAAATAGTCCAAGTAACTGGAGGAAAGCTATTTTTTATGCTTACTACAATCGATCACCAAAGCACTGGGGCATTCGTACTGAACGCTATAAACTAATCCGATTTCCAGATACAGAGGTAGTGGAATTTTACGATCTACAAGAAGACCCAAGAGAAATGTATAATCGTGGATCTGAACCTAGCTATTTGAAGCAAATTACCGCTACACAAAAACAACTCAATTCCCTAATGACTGAAGTAGGTGTTACCCGAAATTTTCTCATTAATAAAATGGGGGACAACACAAAACTACCTCCACGTATACACAAAAAACGTCTTAAGAAAAAAAATAATTAGCCGTAGACTAACGAATTGATTTTGCCCATTTGATAAATTGATTTTGCTGATCGGCCTGAAAACGATTATAGCTGTCCGGGCTTACCCAAGTTAGTGCAGAGTCTATTTTATTTGGATTCGATAAGCGTAACCGATTGATAACTTTTTTAATCGCGTTATGATCAGCAAACCGATCCTCACTAGGTGTCACAATCAAACACGGTTTGGGAAGGATTTCAGAAATCACATCATGATAATCGAATGGTATCTCGGACTCTTTACCATCAAACCAACCCAGCCTAGGTTGCAAAGCATGCAATTCCCAAAGTCGTCGATTACCACCGGTCGCTCTTGACTTAGATATATCTCTCAATGGAGTCCATCCACTAAAACAAGCCACCCCAGTTACACGACTATCCAAAGCACCGGCATACATTGCAGCTAGTGCCCCAGTCGAGTATCCAAGTAAAAATAATCGTTTTCTGTCAAAAATCGGAATTGACGTGCTCGATTTACCTTTACCATCAACAACAAAACTTACTGCATCACGTGCGTCCATTACCATTCGGCCAAGCTTAGACCAGCGTGAATAGTTTCGATAAAAATCACGCCCCTCTAAAAGCCTCAGACCAAACCCACACTGGTCGTAAGCAATCACTGCAAAGCCATTATCAGCTAAACGGTGATACACTGTTGTCCCCTCCACCCCATAGCCCTCATTATAACCGCTGTGATATGATAAGGGATGAAGCCATATTACAACTGGCATCTGTCCAGTATGGCCTTCTTTAAAATATAGATTCCCTCTTACATGATTACCAAATCGGATTGGAACTCTCCTTATTCCTTTCGGCGACCATCTATCATGAGTCATTAGCTTGGACTCATCCTCTGTCAAAAAATTGGCCTTATTATAATCTATCAATTTCTTAGGTGCCTCACCAAGTGACCATCGAATTCGATCACGAATAGAAGCTGCAGGATCAAGTAACATATCGGTAGATTTTTGTTTGGCATTCCAAGCTTGCCAATCAAAGTCATGAATTAAGTCCTCAGGAAATTCATTGGTTTCAAGCGAACGTCGACCAAATGATATATCAATCCAATCCAGATTTCTCTGACGATCTAAAATACTAATCTGCTCTGGAGGTGGGCCGGATGAGTGGCCTCCATGTCGATAGTCAATCCGCAGTTTTTGACTTGCCCCAAGCAATTGATAAACCGAGCGACCCTCGATATAAGCTTTCTCCACAGCGAAGGTTGGTTCTGAACCATCGTTGTGACCAGTGTGAATAAGGCAAGCACGAGGAGCAATCAGCGCATACCAGCCATGAGCATCAATCGGCAGTTCATTTTCCCTCCCAACAAACTTTCGTAACGAAGGTAGAAACCATTCACTCGGGAAATCTACCGGTGTCTCAGCGTAAGTATTACGACTGGTTAACCGATATGGACTCGAAGCTGGCGACCCAGGACTTCGTGCCACTACACAAGTTATGCGCTCATCAAATGCTGCAGCAATCATAGCTTGTTTACCATAACGCGAAAAACCGATGATAGCTATTTCCCCAGGTGAGATATTCACAACTGAAGATTGACTAACTAAATAATCAATGCAGCGACTAGCCAGCCAAGCCTTGGTACTAATTTCAGTCCAAGTCGCCTTGGGATACTCTCGGCGTACATCCTCCCAAATATTGTCGTATCCTGAATAATCCTCTTCTCGATGATGACTATCGACACCAGGAAACAAACAAACAGCATAACCTCTCTTAAGAGCATCCTCCCCCCAATATCGTTGATAAAAACGAGGTGCAGTCAGTAGTAAAGGGAAAGGTCCCTTACCTTCTGGGACCCAAAGCGCCATCTCAAAAGACACTCGATTTGGAGTATCGAGAACGATACGAACACGATGACGCACCGTATTATCCGGATAAGCTTCCTTTGATGTGATTTCAGTTGAAAGAATCTGCGGCGTTATCACTGGATAACTTCCAACAAAATACTTAACCATAAGTGCACGAATTTCCTCACGACGTTCTGGCCATTCCGATACGGAACCAACCCTACGTCCATCAATAAATTCAAGTAAGGCGGGAAGCTTAGCACTCGGCTGGATTTCCCCAAGCACTGTAGAGAAATGCAGGAAAAAGAAACAGGCTCCAGCAAACATAAACGAATAATTTCGAATTACATTCAAGGCGAACCACTAACACCTTGATCAGTGCTCGACAAGCGCATCATGATCAACCAAGAAAAGTATTGTGAACTTCCTTGGTGGCGTCCTCAGCCTGATTAAGATCAATGACCACTGAAATTTTTATCTCACTAGTGGAAATCATTTGGATATTAACCCCAGCACCTGCCAACACCCCGAACATCTTTGCGGCAACTCCTGAATGGCTACGCATACCAACTCCCACAATGGAAAGTTTCCCAATATTCTCATCAGTCAACACTTTGCCAAAACCTATTTCCTTGTGCATAGCATCAATTACTCCTAGAGCCTTGGCTACATCCGGTTTATCAATTGTAAAAGATAGATCAGTGGCAGGAGTTTCAGTGCCATGACTTATGTTTTGCACAATCATATCCACATTAATCGCAGAATCAGCCAGCTTTTGAAAAATACGCGAAGCCACACCAGGCTCATCTGGCACGCCAACCAGGGTAATCTTAGCTTGGTTCTTATCGAGCGATACGCCGCGAATCACAACGTCTTCCATACTTTTTGTTTCTTCCTTCACAATAGTACCTGAATTGTCATTAAGACTAGAACGAACTTCAAAAATAACACCAAATTTCTTGGCAAACTCAACTGAGCGAGACTGCATCACTTTCGCCCCAAGACTCGCTAGCTCGAGCATCTCATCATATGAAACCTCTTCAAGCTTCTTAGCAGATTTAACCACTCTAGGATCACAGGTGTAAACACCGTCAACGTCAGTAAAAATCTGGCACAAATCCGCCTCTAATGCTGCTGCCAAGGCAATCGCTGTTAAATCAGAACCACCACGACCCAAAGTAGTGATATTACCTTCACTGGTTTGCCCCTGAAAACCAGCGACTATGGTCACATTCCCGGCGTCAAGTAATTCATGAATTTTCTCTGGAGTTATGTTTAGGATTTTCGCTTTAGAATGAACTCCATCAGTTACAATACCTGCTTGAGCACCAGTCAATGAAGCAGCCGATATATCCATTGATTGCAATGCAATCGCCAACAAAGCAATTGTTGTTTGCTCACCAGTCGAAAGTAAAACATCCATTTCACGCTCACTGGGAACTGGCGTAAAACTCTTGGCCATCCCAATTAGATTATCGGTCACTCCCTTCATCGCGGAAACAACTACTACGACCTGATCTCCACGCCGACGATATTCAGCTACGCGGTTAGCAACATTGTGAATACGATCGATATCAGCTACCGACGATCCACCATATTTCTGTACAATCAATGCCATGGACAATTATCTAAGCACGTTTAAAACCATATAGTTTCATTAAGGCCCCTACAAAAAGGCGGCCGGGTGAATTACAATAAACAGAAGTTACTTGCAAGTATCACGTTCTGCTTAACTAAAGCAATTACTTGTATCGATTGATTAAATCGAGAGAGAAAAATTAAAGTTTCACAAAAGGTTTTTGCCAGTATGCATCCTACTTCGTATCGTTCCGGAGTGAAGCACCTATTATTCATTATCTTATTTGCTATAAACTTAGGCAACTGTTTGGCATCCAATAGGCCCAATATTGTTCTCGTTATGTGCGACGATCTTGGATGGGGAGATGTCGGCTTCAACGAATGGCCCGAACCTGATGGCAATGGCGGGACTCAGATGAAAAGCAACAAAATCATTAGCACCCCAAACTTAAATTCAATGGCTAAAGCAGGCCTTAAATTCAACAGGTTCTATGCAGCAGCACCTGTTTGTAGCCCAACCAGAGCCAGTTGTATAACAGGCCGCCATCCCTACCGCTACGGCATTCAGGGGGCCAACTCTGGCCATATGAAAACAGAAGAATTAACACTCGCTGAACTACTAAAAAAACAAGGGTACACAACCGGTCATTTCGGGAAGTGGCATCTAGGAACTTTGACTAAAACAGTGAAAGATGCAAACAGAGGTGGACCTAGAGGTAAAAAGCATTATTCACCACCTCAGCTAAATGGTTTTGATGTATGCTTTAGCACTGAATCAAAAGTCCCAACATGGGATCCTTTACTTAGACCAAAAGGCAACAACTCACGAACTTGGTGGGATCCTATTGAAAAGTTAATTCATGCAAATAACTACGGTACAGCTTACTGGAATGAAAAGGGTAAAAATGTCACTAAAAACACAAGAGGTGACAACTCCCGAGTAATAATGGATCGAGCTATTCCTTTTATTCAAAATGCAGCTCAGAAGAATCAATCCTTCTTTAGCATAATTTGGTTTCACACCCCACATCTTCCAGTTGTTGCTGGACCAAAATACATGGCAATGTACAAGAATTATCCGAAATATGAACAACATTACTACGGATGCATTACAGCAATGGATGAACAAATCGGCCGGCTTCGCAACGAGTTGAGAAAACTGGATATAGCAGAAAATACAGTTCTATTTTTCTGTAGCGATAATGGTCCTGAAGGTGCAAGCGGGAAAGCTCCAGGCAGTGCCGGACACCTTAGCGGACGGAAACGTTCACTGTTAGAAGGTGGAATCCGCGTACCCGGACTAGTTGAGTGGCCAACGGAAATTAAACCTGAGAGCAAAACCGACATTCCGTGCGTCACCAGCGATTATTTGCCAACAATTCTCGATTTACTGAACATTAAACCTATCACCGACCGACCAATTGATGGAATCAGCCTCCTACCATTATTCAAAAATCAAATGACTAAACGCGGAAAATCAATTGGCTTTGAGTCCAGAGGCCAAACCGCTTGGATTAGCGATCGATACAAACTTTACTTCGGAGGAAAACCCAAAGATGAAATTCAACTATTTGACCTAGAAAAAGATCCTTCTGAAAAACAAAATTTGGCCAAAAGTAATCCTAAATTAGTCAAACAATTGGCAAATGAATTAGCTTCTTGGCGCACCTCATGCCAGTTGAGTGCAACCGGCAAAGACTACTAATAATGCCAAGTCGGTATTCCAAGTATCGTTGGCTAAAATGGCTACTTATTTTAGCTATCATTGATATTTGTGCATACCTATGGTGGGCCGGAAATAAAAAGGAACGTCAATATGACAAAATCATCCAAAATGCAGCAATGGAGTTCAAAGTAGAGTTTGCTCTTATAAAAGCAGTCATTTGGCAAGAAAGTCGATTCAACGAAAAAGCCGTTGGCAAAGCGGGGGAGATTGGACTTATGCAATTGATGGAATTAGCCGCATTTGAATGGGCAGACAAAAAAGCCATTGAAGACTTCGAGCACTCACATGTATTTGATCCAAATACAAATATTCTCGCTGGTACATATTATTTAAAAACTCGTATTGCTCGATATAAACATACCGATAATCCTCTACCATTCGCGTTGGCCGATTACAACGCCGGCCGTGCGAACGTATTACGCTGGGCAACAGGTTCAGCCCGAACCAATAGTGTAAATTTTATCAAAAAAATTGATTTTCCTAGCACTCGAAAATATATCAATCAAGTCTCCAAAAGACGGGAACAATATCGTTAGAAATCAAAGATACCAAAGGTTTGCACACTTTTCCTAATCAGAGTAAAGTGGTCGTGTGTTGGTAGATTTCACAAAAATGAATGGAGCTGGAAACGATTTTATCTTAATCGACAATCGAAAAATTGGGCTTCATTTATCTCAAGAGCAAATACAAATTATTTGCGATCGCCAACGTGGTGTAGGGGCTGACGGCATAATGCTACTACGAGAAGCCAAAGGCGAAGCGGATTTAGGTTGGGACTTTTTTAATAAAGACGGAAGCGAGGGAGAAATGTGTGGCAATGGTGCGCGGTGCTTCGCAAGGTTCGCCCAAAACAAACTCAATGGACAAGACTCAATATCCTTCGAAACCCTTGCGGGAACCATCCAGGCAAAATTAGAAGGTGAAAATGCAACAATAAACCTAACTCCACCAAAGGATTTGCGTATTGGTGACCGCATTAATACTTCATCAGGGGAACTTGAAATCCATTCAATAAACACAGGAGTACCCCACGCAGTTTTGTTTGTTGAAGACGCTGACAAATCCATAGTCTCAAAGTTGGGCAAAGAAATTCGGCACCACGATCATTACTCTCCAGCTGGCACCAATGTGAACTTCGTACATATGGCCAGCAATAACTCAATCCATGTTCGCACTTACGAACGTGGAGTAGGTGAAACGCTTGCCTGCGGAACTGGTGTGACAGCATCTAGTCTCATTACAGCTAAGCTACATGAATACAGTTCTCCTATCTCTGTTCGAGTATTAGGAGGCGACAACTTGTTAGTAGATTTCGAATGCGATGGGGATTCCTTCAAGAATGTCAAATTAACCGGCCCTGCTGAATTTGTATTTAGCGGTCAAATAGAAATTTAACTCTCTAAAAACCAAATCAAAAAAGAAAAAAGGCCCCCTTAAGGAAGCCTTTTAATTTTTTATTTTAATAAAACTATACGCCGGGAATCTATTTTTTCGGCTTAACGCTTTTCATCTCAAGACTATATTCTGAAAAATCAGCGACCGTTCCACTAGCATCGACATTAAATATTTGAAGCTCTAGATTGTTCTCATCGATAAGACGAAATCCGACCCCCATTGATTGGGAATTACCCTCTCCATCTTTACTTGTTAACTTTAAAAAAGGCATCTCATCTTTAGGTCCCCAAGACCCTGAGCTCTTTCTTCCGCTGCTAGAATAACCTGATTGCTCAACCTCCCCCGACTCTGGATTAACCGCAATCAAACTATATGTTTCACTATCGTTGCCCTTAAAGTGAGTAGCAATAACATGGCCCTTAATAACCCATTTGAAAGATAGCGATATCTTGCTTCCATCAACATCAGCCTCCCATGACTTAATCAACCATTCTGCTTGTGCCTCAGCAATTCTATCAGACAGTGATGCCTGTGCTTGAACCTGCGTCGCGAAAGCACAGCCAACAAGCATACCTAATATAGGGAATATTTTTTTCATATATATGTTTTCTTTTATGCGGTTCTATGGATTTTCAATCCGGAAGGCAGAGCCTGTGCTTTCTATATCTCTCAAACAAGTCAAAATGAACCTGTTGTTATATTGCTACTTCAGCTTATATCCCTTATCTGCAATGCAAAAAAGTCAGAGACATCACCTGTTTATCGACTTCTCCCATTAGAACGAATGGCCTCTAGTTTAGCTGCCAGTTGCTTAACTAAATTCGGCTTGTCACTAGCCAAATTATTTTTCTCCTCAAGATCAGACTGTAAATCAAATAACATATAAGGTCTTCCAAAAGGTTTACCACGAGGGGATTGACGCCCCCCTGAACCATTACCAGCAATTAATTTCCATTTACCACTGCGTAAAGCAAACATACCACTGGCGCTATGGTTGATTACCGGTGCACGAGGCCGATCCCAGTCTCCACCTTTGAAAAGTGGCAACCAACTGAAACTATCTTCAGCCATATTATCCATAAGTGTTCCACCTACGATCTGACTACATGTAGCAAAAAAATCAACATGTGCTGTGGTCTTTTTACAAGTAGATCCAGACTCAATGACATCGGGCCAACGAGCAAAAAAAGGCACACGGTGCCCAGCCTCCCAAATATCTGCCTTCGTTCCTCGAAGAACACCATTGGAAGTATGGTTTTTCTGGCTATAAGCTTGAACTTTTGGATTACTAACATGATCACCTTGCTCATTTTCCTCTTCTCTATACATGAACGATCCGTTGTCACTTGTGAAAATCAAAAGCGTGTTATTTTCTATACCAGAAGATTCGATAGTTCGCATTACTTGTCCAACCGTCCAGTCAACTTGCATCACAAAATCCCCATACAAACCAAGCTTTGATTTACCAATAAAGCGAGGATGAGGCTGCACCGGTTTGTGTGGTGCAGTTAAAGGGAAATAAAGGAAGAATGGCTGATCTTTTTTTGTTCTTTCTCTTATGATACGATTTGCCTCCTTGGTTAGATCATCAAGACAATCATCCATTTTTAATCCGGGCTGACGAGGGCCGTTACGTAAAAAACCAGGAAATCCAATTGAAGGTTGCTCTATCGTAGGCAGTTCCGTGATTTTAGCATTCTTAATATAAATATAGGGTGGGAAGTCCAACGATGCTGGAATGATAAATGAATAATCAAAACCATGCTGATTCGGGCCATCAGAGATTGGTAGACTATAATTGATTGTTCCATCTGAATTTTTTTGAAAATCTAACCCTAAATGCCACTTGCCAACGATACTCGTATGGTATCCTTCAGAACGCAACATACTAGCAACAGTAGCACGCTTTGACTCCAACAAAGGCGTACCATAACCATTTAACACTCCTCGCTTGAGCTTTGATCGCCAACAATAACGTCCTGTAAGGGTCGCATATCTTGTGGGAGTACAAACGGCAGACGGTGAATGCGCATCCAAAAAAGTCATTCCTTGACTAGCTAGAAGATTTAAATTTGGCGTAGGTAGTTTTGAATTAGAGTTAAGCGACTGTACATCCCCATAACCCAAGTCATCGGCCAGAATGAAAATAATATTAGGTTTAGATGCCCAAACCCCTTGACCAAGCAATGTTAGGAATAAAATAAAAACCGATCTTTTGGCCACAAATGACAACAAACTCACAAAACAAAAATATCTCATATGAACAAAACACTAAGGCTATCAGCGAAATTGGCCAAGCTGGCTGTTTTGGGAAATAATTACCACATTGAAAAAACACGACTGGTAAATATTACCCAAATTACGTCTTAAAGCCTCTAAAAGCATATGTATTAATTCATTTAAATAACTGACCATGAAACACTTATGTAATATTTATTGTTATGGCATAAACCTTGCAATACTATCAAGAGAGAGGCGGGAGGGACTCGCCAAATTTTTAATCAAATAGGAAAACAGATATGAAACTCAAATCACTATTAGCCGTAGGTGCAATAGCTGCTGCATTAATGACACCAGATTATGCAATGGCTCATCCAAAACCAAAGCCATCAAAACCTGATATTTCCGATAAAAAGGAAGGCGCCAAGGAAGATGCAAAGGAAGGTAAAGAACGTCCAAAGATTGATAGAGAAAAAATCAAGGAGCGTCTGAAGGCCGCCTTTGAGAAGCGTAAGAAGAACCACAAGGATGCCAAGCGTAAGGGACAAAAAGTACGTCACAAAGGCAAAGCTTTTGGCAAACTAGTTCGTGATGATGAAAAAGTAAAGGAACTGCGAGAAGCATTCAATACAGCAGCCAAAGAACATCACAGCAAAGTTAAGGATCTGCACAAGCAATTAAAGGATGCCTCTGATGAAGATAAAGATGGGCTACGCGAACAGTTAAAAACCCTACGCAAGGATTGGTTTGAAAACATGAAAGGCAATCGTGAAGAAGTCCGTGAGCGTATTAAGGAAATACGCGAGGAGTTCAAGAACAAGCGTGATGAAGTTATCGATGCTAACGAAGAAGAAGGCAACGACGGCGAATAATTTATAATAAATTCACTTCACTACGGGCAGCGTATTATTCGCTGCCCGTTTTTTGTTTACCTGTAACTAAATTCGTACTGAACGAGTTACTTGCGAAACCGAATGAACAAATTTAAACAATTTGATGGCTAAACATGCCATCTCGCAGCTTAGGTTCAAACCAGGTACTCTTTGGAGGCATTATCCCTCCTCCATCAGCAATGGTCATCAGATCCTCGATACTCGTGGGAAATAATGAAAAGGCACACGCAAATTCACCGCTGTCCACCTGCTTCTCCAATTCTACAGCACCTCGAATACCTCCAACAAAAGCAATCCGCTTACTAAGACGTGGATCCTCGATACCAAAAACCGGAGCTAAGGCATAATCTTGCAATATGCTAACATCAAGCTGACCAATTGGATCATCATGATCAATCACGCTTTGTTTTGGCCTCAAGGTGCTCCATTGGCCATCAATATAAAAACCAATTTCATGTTTACTTAACGGCACAGAAGTGCCACTCACTTCAATTTCAAATGTCTGACCAAGAACTTTATAGAGGTCTTTTGAAGACAAACCATTTAAATCCCGAACTACTCGATTATAAGCAAGTATTTGCATTTGATTATGCGGAAAAATAACAGTCAGAAATAAACCACTGTTTCCTGAGCCAGATCGACTTTGGTTTACTCGAGAGGCAGCCGCACTCCGATGATGCCCGTCAGCTATGTAAAGATTGGGAATGTCTCTAAATTTATTCTCAATAAAAACAGCATTTTCACTGGAATTAATTGTCCAAGACGTATGCTGAACACCATCAGACGCTATAAAATCAACATCCGGCTTGGAGCTAATAATACGATTAAACAATGCATCTAGTTCTACATCAGCCGAATAAGTCAAAAAAACCGGACCCGTCTGTGCATCCAACGCCTCAAGATGAGCCACACGATCATCCTCTTTATCTGGTCGGGTAAACTCATGTTTTCGAATTGTGTTGTCATCATACTCTGCGCAACTTGCTACAGCAACAAGACCAAGCTGTGAATGACTCCCCATAACTTGACGATAAAGATAATAGTTTTCTTGTTTATCCTTCCTGAGAGCTCCTTCAGTCAAAAGATGATCTAAGTTTTGTCGCGCCTTGGCATAAACACTTGGATCATTAGTATTAATGCCTTCCTGCAAATCAATTTCAGGACGACTAACATGTAAAAAACTCAAAGGCCGTCCTTCAGCCATTTGCCGAGCTTCAACGGTAGACATCACATCATAAGGAAGTTCACAGATTTCAGAAGCCCGGCTAGCATCGGGCATGAGAGCATGGAAAGGCTTAATAGTCGCCACGAAAGAAAAAATACGGCAGTACTTTACAAAGAGCTATTAAAAACTCAAAACACAGAAATGACTGATTACAATAATGACTATCTTATCATAAACATGATAATCATCAGCCATCAAAAGGCTAAAGAAAAAATATTATCTTTCCCTCAAATTTGAATAAAAAAATCAGCAGAAAACTGCCTTAGTGCACAAGCATCTCAGAAAGAGAGGATTTAAATTTTCGATGACAAAATGCAAAAAGTATAGCTGTAGGGATAAGTGAAAATGTTGAAGCAGCCATCTGAACACCTTGAGGTGTGCGCTGGCTTACATCATATAGTTTAGTTAAGGCTAAAGGGAGTGTTTGCTGACTATCACTGGTCAATACTAACATCGGAATAAGGTGTTCATGCCAAGCAAGTATGAAATGAATCATCGCATAACTGAAAACTGCCGGCCAAATCAATGATAATAACATCAGAAAGATTCTAAACTCTGATGCACCACAGGTTCGGGCAACTTGAATATACTCTTCAGGAACCTTCCGGAAAACCTGTGTGAAATAAATTACACCCAAACCAGTTATGATCCCAGGTAACATAATACCAAACAAAGAATCGTTTAAACCAAGCGTGTTCAACCACGAAAAAATCGGCACAGCAAAGAGTTGTCTAGGGATCAAAATTACTGCAATCACTAGAACAAAACATAAATTTTTCCATCGAAATTGATACTTTGCAAAGGCATACCCAGTCATAGCCGACAGGGCAACAGCACCTAGAGCCTGACCAAGTGATGAAACCATTGAGTTCATGAATACATCCCAATAAGGAACCCATTTACCATCAAAGAGTTCTTGGATATTTTTTAAATTGAACTCACTAGGGAAAAATGTGCGACTAAGCTCTTTCCAGTATTCCCAATTTAGTGGATCCATTGGCCAAAGCCGCAACGGTTGAAAAAACTCACGATTGGTCTTAAAAATCCCAAATACCATCCACAAAAAGGGATATAATACAGTTAATAAAAACGGTATTAACAACAAAGCTGATAGGCTCTGCCGAAAGAAACCAGACCAAACTGAATCAATATTTTTCATGGGTATCGCCTTCGTAATAATATAAAGGCATAAAGAAAAAATAGCATTAGCGGCAAAAGACTGACGCTTATTGCCGCAGCAGTTCCATAATCAAAAAAACGTGTTTTTTGAAACACATAGGAAATCGTCAGCAAACCAGCATCGGCAGTCCCACCAGAACCTCCAAGAAGAACAAACGCTCCAGAAAATAACGAAAAACCATCGACTAATAAATATATGGAAACAAAGATTAAAACCGAGCGTAGTTGCGGTAATGTAACATGCCAAAAATGATTCCAACGACTACTAGTCACCAACTTTGCCACTTCATAGTAGGCCTTAGGAATTCCCTCCATTCCAGCCAGAATGAAAAATGTCATAAAGCCAGTCCATCGCCAAACAGTCTGTAGAACCAATCCAACAAGAATAAAATCAGGATCCTTAAGCCAATTGATAGAATTTAATCCAATAGGAAGAATAAAAAGTTGATTCAACAAACCTTCCCTTCCATGAAACACCATCAGAAAAAGTGTTGCGAGTACTGATGGTGGCGTCAAAGCAGGTATTAGCAGTCCAAAAGTAAACACTGGGCGCAATTTCCGGAAAGTCGATTGTAATAAGTGAGCCAACCATAACGATAAAGGTATAATCAATACGATCGAAGCCAAAGTGTATACAAAACTATTTCGAATAGACTGAAAATAGCGTTCATCTTCCAAGAGACTGTAATAATGCTCAAAACCAACAAATTTCACCGGTCCTAGTCCGTTGGCATAAAAACTCATCTTCACTCCACCAAACAGTGGTATTAACCAAAAAAGACTGAGAAAAAAAAGAAAAGGAAACAAAAATAGAAAAGGAATCCGGCCCATACCACCTGCGGCCTTAAGTACAGGCTGGGTTCTCGATTCCATCTTGATACAAAATTAGAAGCCCGGCTCTGCTGCCTCGAGCATTGTTTTCATTTTATCTATTACCTCAACCGGCTTAAGTTCCCCGTATATGAGGGAATTAAAGAATGTCTCCTGAAACAAAAATATAGCTTTTGCACGATTAGGATGACCCACGACTTCAGGAACTTCGCTTGAAAGCTTCACAAGCAGCTCGCCAAATCTTTGATTACTAAAAAACTCATTAGGTTGCAATAAACGCTCATCTTTCCATGCTGGCTGGTATGCTGGAAAACTGTTTCCGTCAAGAAACCGACGTGCATTGGACTCTTTGTTTGTGATCACAAACTTGATGAATTTCCATGCTTCTTCAGGTTGTTTACTGCCTTTATTAATCATTAATCCCTGACCAGCAAAAGTGGAGGTACGACGGCTAAGTTTTCCATTAGGTAACTTCCAAGCCGGTAAAGGCATCGCTCCCCACTTACCCTTAAGGTCAGGTGTAAACTGCTGAAGCATATCCAAGCCATACCAGTCAGCTCCTACAACAGTAAGCACTTCTCCAAATTGAACCGCACTATTAAAAAACAACGGATCAAAGATGGAAGCTCGTTCAGGCACCATGCCAACACCAGACTTTTTCAAATTTTGCAACCAGGTAAGCACTTCAATAGCTGCTTCTCGGTCAGGATAAACAGAACCATCCTTGCCAAAAAGATCGCTCCCGCGCTGACGCAGTAGAATACCAAAGTAAGTAGGATCAAGAGCGATCATAGCTTTACCATGATCTTTAACAACTTTTTCACCAATCGAAACAAGCTTATCCCAAGTTGTAAGACTACTTGGATCAATATCTAACTCCTTCAAGAGATCTGAACGATAGTAAAGAACCATAGCACTTAGTGATTGGGGCACGCCGTAGGTTTTACCCTTGTAAGCAAAAAGTTTCTGACGACTCTTGGCGATATCTTTGTCTAGTTTAGCCTTCTTAAGTCTACCGTCTAGATCTAGAAACGGCACATCACCTGCTAAAAATGCACCAAAAAGAACCTCGTCGAGCTGTACCACATCCGGGGGGTTAATACCGGTCTTAATGGAAACAGCCAATTTTTCTGGCATCTCTCGAAAACCAAAGGCCTGAACTTTAGCCTCAAAATCTTTATCAACCGATTCCTTATATAACTTGACCATGTTCTCATAATAGAGCTGGTCCTGGAAGGAGCTAATCCAAATATCAAGAGGTTTGGCCTGTAGTGAACCCACAAAAACCAGTCCCAAGATAATAGACCTCAGAAATGCTACTTTTAGTTTCATTAGAAAAATCGCGGCGACAAAAATCTACTGAAGCACAGTTAGAGTCAATGCCATAGAGCCCTCAACACCATTAACACTCAACCAAAATCAATAAATCCAGAAACAAAGAGCCTTTTTTAGCTATGATTTTAAATATTCAAACGCAATAGTGTTCAGACCATTCAGTTCGATATAGCACCTTAACAAGTACCGATAACATAAGCCTATTTGCATAGATTATATGAACTATAAATTGAAAAATATGATGTTTGGCCTGACGTCAGTCATCTTTGCCCATAGCGGCTTCGCAAAAGAATTAAAGCTAGATGATTTATTCCCTAAAGATCGGTTGATCGAGGTGAATATTGCTATTTCAGAAAAAAACTGGGATACACTTCGCTATCAAAGACGAACACGAGAAAATGCTCTACCTCCAAGCCGCCAGTTCGCACCACCTCCCTCTCCATACTCTTATGTTGAAGCTAACGTAACAATCGAAGGAGTAACATTCAATAAGGTGGGCATAAGAAAAAAAGGATTCCTTGGTTCACAGAACACTATACGCCCATCACTAAAAGTGAAACTAGATCACTATGAAACAGGTAGAAACATTGGCGGATTAAACAACTTAACCTTCAACAATAACGTACAAGACCGAAGCCTCATGAGCCAGTTTATGGGTTATCAGATTTGGGATGAAGCCGGAGCTCCAGGCTCGCGCTGTGCATATGCCAAAGTTATCGTCAACGGAAAAAACCTAGGAGTATATAGCCACGTTGAAACGGTTCGTGAGCCACTGCTAAAACGTGAATTCGGTAATGAAAAAGGAACCTTATTTGAAGGAACTGTAGTTGACTTTTACCCGGAATGGGAAGGCAGCTTCGAACGAAAAACAGGTGATGATAAAAAAGGCCGAGAACTTATTGTCAAAGTAACCAATGCGTTGCAGGGAGGAGGAGGTAAACCATTTTTTGGAGGTTCCGTATCAGGACGTGCTTGGGTGCCGAACAATGGCAATTATGACAAAGTCTGGTTCATGCCAGAATTTGATGATTCCAATTGGATAAAGGGAGTCAACGGAGCTGGATATGAAGCTGGCCAAGGATTTGAGAAACTCATATCCAAAAACTTCAACTTCATAAAGCAAATGCACTATAAAGCGTCTTCACTTTATCTTCGTTTCCCTTTCGAACTCAAAAACCTCGATGATATTCAAAAAACTAAAAATCTATTACTTCGAATGAAGTGTGACGACGGATTTGTCGCCTACATCAACGGAAATGAGATTGCTCGGTATAATGCTCCTCAATCACCAAAGTGGGATTCCATGGCTACAAGTAGTGGTGATGATGGATCCAACGCAACATTCGTAGCGTTTAATATAAATAAGCATCGTGATAAGTTTCGGACAGGAAATAATCTACTCGCGATTCATGGTATGAACATCAGCCTTGAGAGCACAGATTTCTTACAGGTTGCAGAACTCCAAACAAATGAACACGACTACCAAAAAGCCATATGGGAATTAATTGATGAGGAGGCATTTTACAAATTCTGGGCACTCGAAGGATTGCTCAGCTTTTGGGATGGTTACTCGGGTAATCGCAATAACTATTTTATCTATCTGAATCCGGACACAGGAAAATTCCACTTTATGCCATGGGGTGCAGATTGCCTTTTCGAAAAATTCAGTCGCCTTCGAGTAGATCGACGATCACCACGATCAGTCCGACTGAAAGGACTTGTCGCCCGAAAAATGTACCAAATACCCTCCGTACGCAAAAAATATGCTGCCACAATAAAACAACTTATGGTGGAACACTGGAACGAAGATAAACTGTTGGCTGAAACAGAACGAATCGAAACCATGTTAACCCCACATATTAGCGACTACCAGTGGAGATCTGTTCGTTTCGATGCAATCCGTGAATTCATTCGAAACAGAAGAGCAGATGTGGAAATTGAAATTAACGGAAAAGACATGCCAATTTGGCCAAGATAATCCTGCCTTTATTTTGTTTTCATTGAATGGCCCATCCAATGAATGGCCCAAAGAAATAATAATGCCAAAAAAAATATTATTACGGCAGATACAATAAAACGCTTTAACCTTTGATCCATTAGTCCAGAGCTATACCTGAATCGGGATCAAACCAAACAACTTTATCCCAGTCGATCTCCAGAATTTTTCTACTTGTAATAGATTCTTCACTTACCAAAGAGCGCACAATCAATCTTTTTGTAGCCGTACGAATATGGATTAGAGACTCATGCCCTAGTGTCTCTATTGTTTCCAACACGGCATCTAACCCATTCCCACTCTTAGTCAATTTCAAATGTTCTGGTCGGATACCCAAAACAACTTTCATCCCAATAAATTTAATTGCGTGATTTACAATACTTTCAGGCAAATTAACGCTCCCACCGTCAGCTTCTTTGGTTTGCTCAACAAAAATTAAACCTCCCTCAACTTTGTCCACTTTACCATGTATGAAATTCATTCCAGGAGTACCAATAAAATCGCCTACAAACTGATGTACTGGTCGTTTATATAAATCCATCGGACCACCTATCTGGATAATTTTACCTTGATTGAGAACGCAAATCCTTTCACCAAGCGTCATAGCCTCAGTCTGATCGTGCGTTACAAAAATCATGGTCGTTCCTAACCTCTTATGGAGCTCAGCAATTTCTGTACGCATTTCAGCACGCATTCGCGCATCAAGATTTGAGAGTGGTTCATCCAAAAGAAATATCTTAGGCTTGCAGACCATCGCACGGCCAAGCGCAACACGTTGACGTTGACCGCCAGATAACTCTGCAGGTCGGCGTTGAAGAAACTTAGTCAATCCTAATAAACCCGCCGCTTCGGCCACTCGCGACTGTATTTCCGACTTAGGAATTTTGCGAAATTTCAAACTAAATATAATGTTCTGTTCAACGTTCAAATGTGGAAAAAGTGCATAATTTTGAAAAACCATCGCCACATCTCGATCTTGAGGCTTGATACGATTAACCTCCCGATCATCTAAAAAAATCGAACCAGCTGACGGATTCTCCAAACCGGCTATCAATCGAAGTAACGTAGATTTACCGCAACCAGATGGACCAACGAGAGCCATTAATTCACCATCTGGAACTTCTAAATCAATACCATCTAGCGCCGTAACCTTAACATTACGATCGGCGTGATAATCTTTGCTGAGGTTATTAAGTCGCAAACTTGCCATGAATTATTTTTTAGCCGGACCAACTTTTTGCAAGGCGGGCGCAACCGTCAAGTTCTTCGAGATATAAGCAACAATGTTCTGTAGATCCTTCACGGATAAATTTACAGTCGAATTCTTCATAATAACACCATCTATATCTTCTGGATGAATTCCACGTTGACCAGTGGCATACTTCCGTAATTGATCCATGAGGAACCAATCCTCCTGAACGTTAAGAGGCGGCGAATTAATCTCACGCTTTCCTTTACCTCTTAGCCCATGACAGGAAGCACATCGAAGGTCATAAAGGATTTTTCCCTTATCTACATTGCCTCGAATTACCCTGAGTGACGGTTTAGGCTTTTGCCTCGAAAAGTAATCGGAAAGCGCTGTAATTTCAGACTTGGTTGTAATTTTACTCATTGCCGTCCACATCAACTGTTCAGCTCGGTTATCTGGATTCTTACCTCGATATCCTAATTGAAATTTCTTTAACTGGATCTCTAGATACCAAGAAGGAAAACCATCCAAGACTGGCCCTCTTTGCATTTCCTTTGTGCTATGACAAACTAAACAAGCATCAAGTATGGATTTATCTAATTTAATCTTAGAGGCTGAAGCTATTGTATCATGACCTTTTAATGATTTTTTATTTGGAGCACACCCTTGGCTAATCAACCCAATCGAGCCGATCACAAAAAACAACATGCACCAATGCCAAAATATCACGTCCCAGAATCTAACCCGCTAAACGAAGGACAGCCAGCCGGCAAATCTCGCACAGAAATGTCATTTTAAATACGATGGTCTCAGGTGAATTCTAGGAAGACTGCAATGATAGCATTGGGATTTGGGGCATTAGCTATTGGCTTTGCTCCCGTATTCGCAGCATTTGCATTAAAACCCGAGTATGGAGGATTCGGACCAGCTTCCATTGGATTTTACCGTGTTTTATTTTCCTTGCCATTAATGTGGTTCATATTGTGGATATCTCCCTCGAAATCCAATTCTTCAGCCAAAAGACAAAAACGCCCGATCGGCCTTATGGCCATAGCCGGTTTTTTCTTTGCGATTGATCTAGTGTCATGGCATTGGTCCATTAAGTACACTTCTGTTGCAAACGCAACCCTGTTAGCAAACTTCGCACCACTATGGGTTACACTCTGGGCTAGGCGTTTATTTGGAGAGAAAATACATGCCCGTTTTTTTGCAGCTCTTGGATTCGCATTACTCGGGGCAACAATCCTAATGCGGGCAAGTTTTCAACTTAATCCGCAACAACTTTTTGGCGATGCTCTATCCCTTTTAACCGCTATCTCCTATGGTTCATACATGTTAACTGTCAAAAAGCTCCGAGAAACTTGTTCACCACAAGAAATAATGGCTTGGAGCGGATTATTTGCCATACCTTTAATGTTTGCTGCTGCGATAATCAGTGGAGAAACAATGATATCTCCACAAATAAATGGCTGGATTATACTGCTTTGCTTAGCCGTAATTAGCCATTTTGCAGGACAGGGACTGATTGCGTATGCATTTGGACATCTACCAGCTTCTTTAACTTCACTTAATCTGCTACTGCAACCAGTATTCGCAGCTGCACTAGGATGGGTATTGCTGAGTCAGACGATAATGGGTCAGCAAATGGCTGGTGCAATCATTGTTTTAGGCGCATTAGCGATTGCGAATCGACCTGCCAAGGATAAATAATTTTTGTGCCTTAAGACGAAGCATGGCAGCCTGTTGAGGGATGGATTCATTTCCCAACGAAATTAACGATGCGAATATGCCATTGGATGCTCCAGAGCGCAGGCGTCTGCCAATACTTCTACGCCATGCTTGGTACGGATTGAATCAGGCATTCCGACGTCGAATCTCTAAAATGGATCTTACACCAGATCAATTTACGGTTATACGGACACTCCTCGAAGCAGAACCGGAAAGTTTGACCCAAAAAGCACTTGCTGATGCAATAAGTAGTGACCCTAATACAATCGCAGCGTTACTTGAAAGAATGGAGACAAACGGCCTAATACAACGCCGACCACATGAAAAAGATCGCCGTGCAAATCAAGTAGAATTACTGCCTTCAGCAAAAGGTAAGTATGAGGCAATACGACAAGAAGCAATCGAATTACAAGGATACATTCTCAAGCAGCTACCTGAAAACGAACGGGAAAAATTTCTAAAGCATCTCGAAGTTGTGGCAGAAGCCTGCCGTAATGTTTCTAATAATGAACGCTGATCAACTCATAGAATATAACTGAAGCTTGACACAATTGAGACTCTGTCTCATCTTCTTCACCCGCAAAAGCGGTTCTCAATGAAATCTTTTTTGAAATTATCTCTCGGCCTGAACTTTTTATTTAGTATTTCTGTTTGTGCCGCTGAACTGAACGTGTACTCACATCGTCACTACGATTCGGATGCCATTCTCTTTAAGCAATTCACTGAAAAAACTGGCATCAAGGTTAACGTTGTTAAGGGTAGTGCTGATCAATTAATACAACGTTTGGTAAGTGAAGGTAAAAATTCACCGGCTGATGTGCTTCTAACGGTTGATGCTGGGCGACTGCACCGGGCCAAGGCTGCTGGTGTTCTACAACCAGTGAAATCTAATAAACTCCTGAAAAACATACCCCCATCAATGCGTGATCCAGAAGGACACTGGTTCGGAATGACCGTACGCTCACGTGTAATTGTATATTCAAAAGATCGTGTTAAGCCTAACCAACTCTCCACCTATGAGGAGTTGGCTCTACCGAAGTGGAAGGGCCGTGTTGTTGCAAGGTCATCAAGCAATATTTACAATCAATCATTGCTAGCTTCCATAATAGCTGCTAACGGAAAAGATGCGGCCTTATCCTGGGCCAAGGCTGTTCGCAAGAACATGGCGCGTGCCCCTCGTGGCAGTGACCGGGATCAAGCACGTGCAGTGGCCGCAGGACTTGCTGACGTAGCTATAATGAACACCTATTACCTTGGCATTCTTGCTAATTCTTCCGTGGCAGCCGATCGCGAGGTAGCAGCCAAAGTCGGCGTTTTTTTTCCTAATCAAAGAGATCGAGGAGCACATATAAATGTCAGTGGTGGTGGTGTTACAGCCAGTGCAAAAAACAAAAAAGAAGCAATTCAATTTCTAGAGTTCCTCACCAATTCAAAGTCACAGGAAACCTTCGGGAACGTCAACTATGAATACCCTGTGAAAATTAAAAATAATCGATCTGATCTGCTAAAAGGCTGGGGAACATTTAAAGCGGATAAAGTTAACCTCTCTATACTTGGTGCTAAAAATGCAGAAGCCGTGAAGCTGTTCGATCTCGCCGGTTGGGAGTAGACTTCCAACGGATTGGCTACATATTTGATTAAAATTGCGCAATACTGGTTGCGCTGTCTAAAGCATGAGATTCGTTTCAAACTCAATGCATGGACAGTTATAGCATTGGTGTTAGGGCTGATTCTGTTCCTGCCTATGGCCGAAATCCTGTGGCATCTTACACTACCCGCAGAAAATTGGGAGCACCTTCGCAATACCGTTCTCGGACAATACATAAAAGGCTCTTTAATCCTCGTATTTGGAACGGCAATTCTTTCCATTATTCTGGGTGTTTCATCTGCATGGCTTGTCTCGTGCTGCGAATTCCCAGGGCGCAAATTTTTTGAATGGACACTAATTCTACCTCTCGCTATCCCAACCTATATTGCTGCCTACGCCTACTTCGATTTACTTGATAGATTAAATCCATTACTTATATGGATAAGGATCAATATTAGCGTAGAAGTAATGACTATGATAAGTGATACAATTGTTTATCCAGTCACGATTATTGTATTGGCCTCAGTACTTTATCCGTACGTTTATCTTGTTGCTCGAGTAGCGTTTACAAAACAAAGCAACCATTTTACAGAGGCGGCACGAACCCTTGGCCACGGAGCACACTCTACGTTTTGGCGTGTCGCGCTTCCGTTAGCCCGTCCCGCCATCGTTGGAGGAGTTTCCCTTGTAATCATGGAAACGCTCAACGACTACGGAGCAGTAGAGCACTTCAACATACCGACATTCACCACGGGGATATTCCGTACTTGGCTTTCGGCAGGTGATCTATCTGGCGCGCTTCGTCTAGCCGCCTGTCTGATGGTTTTAATTCTTCTCTTGCTCCTACTAGAAAAATGGCTTCGCTTTGGCGCCAAGTTTCATAATGACAATCGCTCGGACCGACCGTTTCAACGTTATACACTCGGACTAGCTAAAGCCTGGTTAGCAACTTTCTGCTGTCTATTACCACTTGTAATCGGTTTTGTTTTACCCGTATCACGTTTAGTCTATTGGAGTAGTCTAACTTTAGGCAGTGTTTTTGATTACACTTTCTTAAAGCTTACCTTAAACAGCATTACCATTTCAACAACAGCTAGCCTGATCACCGTATTACTAGCATTGTTTTTAGCTTTTACTACCCGTTACTTTGGAAGTCGTATCCTTGGAGCAATAAATCGGTTGGCTATCCTTGGATATGCAGTTCCAGGCGCAGTAATCGCAATTGGAATTTTACTAATAGCTAAGCATGTAAACGAAGTAAACGGTTGGATTCTGACAGGCTCACTCTCAATGCTTGTATTGGCATATGTAGTTAGATTTCTCGCTGTGGCTTGGCAACCAATTGACTCTGGTATGGAGCGAAACTGCAAACAAATTAATAATGCTTCTCGGTCACTTGGCACCACAGCAATACAATCGTTGACTCAGTTAAATATGCCGCTATTAAGAAATGCATTAATTGCAGCTGGATTATTTGTTTTTGTTGATACTATGAAAGAACTACCTCTTACATTAATCCTGCGGCCTTTTAATTTCGAAACACTTTCAACACGCACTTTCGACCTAGCAAAACAAGCACAGATTCCCGAGTCGGCTGTACCTGCCCTTTGCATCATAATTGTCAGCTTATTGCCTTTGATATGGCTCAACTTACAAATACGCACCAATGTAAAATGAACCTACTCTCCCTTCAAAACATTACAAAGCACTATGCCCCAAACGAACCCGCTGCTGTCAATAATATCAGTTTCAACTGTTATAGTGGAGAAGTTGTTGCACTGATCGGAAGTAGCGGTAGTGGTAAAACAACCCTTCTAAGGATTATAGCCGGTCTAGAGATTCCAGACTCCGGGAAGGTCATACTAAACGAGAAGACCTTGAACAGCCCATCTGTATTTATTGCCCCAGAAAAACGCGATTGTGGACTTGTCTTTCAAGACTACGCCCTATTCCCCAATAAAACCGTCCGACAAAATATCGCATTCGGCAAAGGAGCAATGGACGATCCAGCCAGCATCGATAAACTTATGGATATAACTAATATTGCTGGGCTAGAACAAAGGTTTCCCCATGAAATTTCTGGCGGACAACAACAACGAGTTGCACTTGTTCGTGCTCTGGCAACACGTCCTTCACTTCTACTACTTGATGAACCACTAAGCCACCTCGATCCAGAACTTAAGCAATCAGTTAGAATCGAACTGCTAAGGCTTTTTGATAAAACTGAAACCACTGTAGTCTTCGTCTCACATGACATTGAGGATGCAATAGCAATGGCTGATCGCGTGGTTGTTATGCACAATGGCCAAGCTGAACAGATTGGAACACCAGATGAAATTTATAGACAACCAGTAAACAGTAACATTGCTCTTTTATTTGGTAAAACAGACTTCATACCAATTGAACTAATCCCAAATGCAAAGTATTCGTTTAAAGACAAAAATAACAACAAGCAAATCGTTCCAGTCCGACCACAACAGTGGTCTATAATCAATGATAGTGCTACAGATCTGCCTACGTTTGATGGAATAATCAAATCAGTCAAAAATCGTGGTTCAAATCAGGAAATAGAATTTAAAACAGGTAAACTTACTCTTACACTTCAATTACCAAGGAATATACAATTTCAAGCCGGTGATGCTCTAACTATAGCCTATAACACCGACTTGTAAACCGCCTTAAAATGTCGCTGAGCGAGGTGTGCGAGGGAAAGGAATTACATCACGCACATTTGCCATACCGGTGGCATATATAAGGGTACGCTCGAAACCAAGCCCAAAACCAGCATGGGGAACAGTTCCATATTTTCTTAAATCCCGATACCACCAATAATCAGCCTTATTCAAATTGAGTTCATCTAGACGGGCATCAAGCACATCAAGTCGCTCCTCTCTTTGAGAGCCACCAATTATTTCACCAATTCCGGGAGCTAGCACATCCATCGCTGCAACCGTTTTTTCATCATCATTCATTCGCATGTAGAATGCTTTAATTTCCTTTGGATAATTCATCAATACTATAGGACGACCGACATACTCTTCGGTAAGCCATCGTTCGTGTTCACTCTGCAAGTCTATTCCCCAATTCACCGGAAACTCAAACTTGCGCCCATTATCAACCGCATTCTCAAGAGCACTAATCGCGTCTGTGTAATCCATTCGCTCGAAGCTAGCCTCAACAAATTTCTCCAAGCGATTGATACAGTTTTTATCTATCCTATGCTGAAAAAAAGCCATGTCATCTGAGCGTTCATTAAGTAATCTGCTGAAAATATTCTTCAAAAAATTCTCTGCAAGATCTGCATTGTCTAAGAGATCTGCAAAGGCAATCTCTGGTTCAATCATCCAAAACTCCGCAAGATGTCTCGAGGTATTAGAATTTTCTGCACGAAAAGTGGGGCCAAAGGTGTAAACCTTGCTTAGTGCAAGGCAGTAACTCTCAACATTAAGCTGCCCAGAGACAGTAAGATTAGTCTCCTTGCCAAAAAAATCCTGTGCAAAATCTACATTACCATTTTCTGTGCGTGGCAAGTTTTCCAAATCCAATGCACTTACACGAAACATCTCACCAGCCCCCTCGCAATCACTTCCGGTAATAATAGGTGTATGCACCCAAAAAAATCCGTTCTCATGAAAAAAGCGATGAATAGCATTGGCCAGACAATGCCTAACACGAGCCATAGCAGAAAAGGCATTGGTTCGAACCCGCAGATGAGCCTGTTCTCGCAGATATTCAAAAGTATGCCTCTTTGCTGGCATAGGATATGTTTCTGGATCATCAACCATCCCAACTGGCTTAATACGAGAAGCCAATAATTCAACGCTTTGCCCCTTACCTTCTGACTCAACTACCTCGCCCTCAGCAATGAGTGAACAGCCCGCGGTAAGATACTGAACTTCGGTAGCGTAATTCACTAACTCACCAGGCACCACAACCTGTGCAGAATCAAAGCACGAACCATCATGCAACTGTAAAAAAGAGAGTCCAGCCTTGGAATCACGCCGGGTACGCACCCAGCCCCGTAAACAAACTCGGTCGCCTACAGAAACACCATCCTTCATTAGTAATTGATTAACCAATACAAGCCGGAAATCCTCGCTCATGCCCAAATAATATGCGAGTCAAGGGAGAGAGTCCAAAGGAAGTTTAGCTAAGAACACACTTTGTAAAATTGGATAATACAACCAGGATCTCTAGAATATAGAAAGTTACACTGTAAAAAGTTGCTCGTAGCTGAATTCTTGCCAAACTCCCTCCCAAGGATTGAAAGTTTTATTTAAAGTATTTTTTTTGATCGTTTTACCTTCTACAGACTTGTGCCTTCATGCCAAGACGAAAGCTCTGCATGCCTTTCTGGAGAATCACTGTTTTGACTGCCATAATAAGGAAACGAAGAAGGGCAAATTGGATTTGGGGTCAATTTCCTTTGAACTAGATAACAGAGAGCCATTTAACATCTGGGTGCTAGTTCATGACAAGGTTCAATCAGGTGAAATGCCGCCTAAGAAAAAAAACCGCCCCAAGCCAGAGGAATCAGCTGAATTTTTACAATCACTCTCAAATGCACTTGAACAAGCAGACCAAGCTCATATAGCAAAAAATGGTCGGTCGACCCTACGTCGACTAAACCGATTCGAATATGAAAATTCGCTCCGTGACCAACTCTCTTCACCTTGGCTATTAGTAGCCGATATGTTACCCGAAGATGGCACAGCTTACTTGTTTAACAAAGTTGGTGAACGACTAGATATATCTCACGTACAAATTTCAAAGTTCTATGAAGTCGCTGAGTATGCAGTTCGGGTAGCCCTACAAACTGTTGCTCATAAAACGAAAAAACAAAAATTTTATGCACGAGAAGAAGGCCACATGATTAGCGGATTACGTTGGAAACCGAATATTCAAACAGCTGCGACACGCGCATCAATCCCTCTGCTAGGCACCACGCCTCAACCAGAAATTATCCGAGGTAATCAGCCTATGACCGTTGGTCCTTCTAATCCAGAAATACGAGAACAAGAAGCAGTAGGTTTTGTTTCCGGGACATACACGGCCACAACCAAATACGACTTTACTCGAGTGCGTGTACCAATTGATGGTCACTACAAGATTCGAATGAAGACATATACGTTTCTGGCCGGACCAAACGGTGCAAGCGGCGGTAAAGACCATGGCTTAACTGGAGGAAATAAAGCGTGGTGGAGACCCAGCCGTACTGTTGCCTTCCCAGGCATACGTAGCGAACCAATCACTCTATACTCCGTATCTCGTAACGGCGACAGTAGATGGCTTGCCGTTTATGACTCATATCCTGATCCAAGCATCTCTGAATGTAATGTGGTTCTCAAAAAAAATGAAATCATCCGCCCGGATGCCACACGATTGATCCGCACGCGTCCGGGATGGAGCGGCAATGCAAATGCAACTCCCAATGGGGTGCCAGGTTTTGCATTAAACTGGCTAGAAATCGAAGGCCCAATCCATAATGAATGGCCACCATCAAGCTTTCATGCAGTAGCCGGTGAAACGCCATTCAAGCTTGATGGCGGTCGAGTCAAACTAATTCCGGAAAATACTAAACGAAGTGCCCGCAAGTTAATAACTAACTTCATGAAACGCATGTACCGCCGAACCGTTCATGAATCGGAAGTAAATGCCTATCTAGCTATATTTGAACGTAGTCAAGCACTCGGCCAAGATTTCACAGACTCTATTATAGCTGCTTATGCCACAATTTTATGTTCATCCGACTTTCTATTTATTGATTCTAGTCCTGGACATCTTAAACAAGAAGCACTTGCAACTCGTCTTTCATTTTTTCTTTGGAACAGCCCACCTGATGAAGAACTTTCTCAGATAAAAAAACTTACTAATCCTAAAATATTGCATGAACAAACAAATCGCCTTCTCGACGATCCTAAGTCTTCACGGTTTATTAATTCATTTCTCGATTACTGGTTGGATTTGAGAGATATCCTAGCAAACGCACCTGACGCATTACTTTATCCTGAATACTACCTAGACGACGAATTGACTGAAGCATCAGTATTCGAAACACGCGCCTTTTTTACAGAGCTAATTCAACAAAACCTACCCGCTCGTAATTTGATCGATTCCGAATTCACTTTTGCAAATGAACGATTGGCTAAGCTTTACCAATTAGAACCATTTGAGGGAATTAAGCTTCGAAAAGTGTCGCTTCCAAAGAATTCACCACGAGGGGGACTTTTGACTCAAGCCAGCATACTCCGTGTAACCGCCAACGGCACAACAACATCTCCCGTGGTACGAGGAGCCTGGGTAATGGAAAGAATCATGGGCATGGATATTCCCCCTCCTCCGTCTGGCGTCGAGGCGATCACGCCAGATACTCGCGGTGCAACTACAATTCGGGAACAACTTCAAAAACACAGCGAGTCAAGCTCCTGTGCAGACTGTCATCGAAAATTTGACCCTGTTGGTTTTGCACTAGAAAGTTTTGATGTAGCCGGAGGTTGGAGGAATCGATATCGATCCCTCGGTGATGAAGGAGATAAAGTAGAAGGAATTGGGAAAAACGGGCACTCATTCAAGTTTCGCTTGGCCAAAAATATTGATTGCAGAGGCGAAATGGAAAACGGACAAACATTCAATAATGTTTCGGAACTGAAGCAGTTACTTCTCAAAGACGAAAGAGCAATCGCACGAAATCTATTGCATCGACTAATCGTCTATGCCACCGGAGCACCTGTCACTTTTAGTGATAGAAAAATAGTTGATTCGATCCTAGATCAATGTAAAAGCAACAATTATAGGGTTCGTTCGCTTATTCACTCGCTCATACAAAGCAAAATTTTCCTGCATAAATAAACCTCCATTCGCATTGCATCCGATACTAAAGCCATTAGGATTCGCTCAACCATGAAGGGGCCGCACATTGGAAATAGATTTACTATGAGTCGGCGGACATTCCTACGCGGATCAGGTGTGGCCATGTCATTACCACTTCTGGAGTCAATGACTCCCGTGTTCGCACGAGTAAAAGACTTAACGCCACCTCCTCGATTATTCGCAATATGTAACAACCTAGGCCTTTTACCCGATAGATTCTTTCCAAACAAAGGGGGAACTGATTTTACACTATCACCATACCTCAACGAACTAAAACAACATCGTAAAGATTTTACGGTCTTTAGCGGCGTATCTCATCCCGGTGTAGATGGCTCACACTCCTCGGATGTTTCATTCCTAACCTGCGCTCCCCACCCCGGCGGAGGTGGTTTCCGCAACTCCATTTCACTGGATCAATTTATCGCAGGTAGAATTGGCCACAAGACAAGGTTCCCATCACTTACACTAGGAGTAAACGCAAGCATCGGTCGGCGCAGCTTATCGTGGACTGATGCTGGAGTATTGATCCCGTGCGAAAATCGCGCCTCCTCAATCTATAAGAAATTATTTCTTCAAGGCTCAAAAGAAGAAATTGACCGGCAGGTAAATAAACTTCAGCTAGGGCAGAGTATCATGGATACCCTCCTACAAGAATCAAAGTCTTTAACTCGTAAACTCAGCGCAAAAGACCGAGATCGACTTGATCAATATGCCACCGCGGTTCGCGAAGCGGAACAACGCCTTGTAATGGCCCGCGCATGGGAACGAAAACCAAAACCATCTGCACCGGTTGGCATGCCATCCGATCCGTCTAATAAAAATGCATTCATGCAGATGACCGGTTTAATGTACCAGATGGCTGAATTGGCCTTTCAAACTGATTCCACACGCTGCATTACACTGCTTCTTGATGGCAACAACTCTCCCGCTATTAAGGTTAAAGGAACGAAGATCACCGATGGTTATCATAACCTATCGCATCATGGAATGAACAAAGACAAGCTCGATCAACTGGACGCTATCGACCGTTCTCAGATGCAACTTTTTGGGGAACTAGTTCAAAATTTAAAGAATGTCAACGAAGGGAAAGACAACCTATTACGTAATACTTTAGTAATGTATGGCAGCAATTTCGGCGATGCCAATAAGCATACTACAACGAACATGCCTATTCTCGTTGCAGGTGGCATGCTGAAACATGGACAACATTTGGCCTTTGATAAAAACAATAACTATCCTCTACCAAACCTCTTCGTTAGCATGATGCAAAGCATGGGAATTCCAGTAGAAAAATTTGCATCTAGCACCGGTACAATGCGTGGATTGCAATTAACCTAATCAGCAAGAATTTTCCAAACTAAATAAAAACTGACATGGGCCTTTCCAAACAAAAACTTCATGGATTCACATTGATTGAGCTACTGGTAGTCATCGCAATTATTGCAATCCTTGCGGGCATGCTATTACCAGCTTTAGCTAAAGCTAAAGGTAAGGCCACGGGTATTAGTTGTATGAACAACCTTCGGCAGATGAGCTTTTCTTGGACAATGTATGCAGATGACAACGATGACAAGCTAGTCCCAAATGCCGTCTACTCAAACCGTCGCAACTCTTGGGTTCAAGGCTGGCTTAACTATGCGCAATCAGTCCCTGACAACACTAATACAGTGTACCTAATGCAAAGTCATCTTTGGCCATACCACAAAAGTCTTGGCATCTGGAAATGCCCAGCGGACAAGAGCACCTCCCGCCATGGCGGAAAAGAACTACCAAGGGTTCGTAGTATCTCAATGAATGGATTCCTAAATTCACCCACAGTTCATAGTTGGCAAACAGGTTATCAACCTATGCGAAAGCTTTCCGATGCAGCAGGAAAACCTTTAAGCGAACTGTATGTAGTACTCGACCAACGCGAGGATCGCATAAACAACGGATATTTTGCAGTTGATATGAATGGCTACAATCCCAGAAATTCAAATGCAACCCGCTGGGTAGATTATCCAGCGAGTTACCACAACAATGCCGGAGGCGTAACACTAGCCGATGGTCATGCTATAATAAAAAAATGGGTGGATGGGCGCACATCAGTTCCAATTCGTAAGGGCGTAAATATTCCAATCTTCGTTTCTTCACCTAGGAATGCTGATATATTGTGGTTACAGGAACGGTCCGCTCCACCAAAGCGAGGTCGCCGTTAACACTTCAACATATGCAAATGAAGCTCGTTTCCTAAAAGCAACTGTGGCTCAATTGAGCTCTGCAACCTTTCCAGAATGTGAAATTTCTTTCTCTTCTTTCACTGTGGATCGCTAGCTTTGTGGTATTCGCAACAGAATCACCACTCAAGCTGGTTAAGGACGATGTTGTTGTATTTCTTGGAGGCACGGACATGGTTCGAGCTCAACGCAGCGGTTATCTAGAAACACTTCTAACCTGGCGATACAGCGAACAAACACCAAAGTTCCGAGATATGTCTTGGGAAGCAGATACGGTATTTGCACTGGGAACAGAAACCGATCGATGGCGTAGTGGCGGCTTTCGAGGAATCAAGGGGCTTGGCAATCTGGAAACCCAACTGGCTAATCTCAAAGCCACGGTGGTTATAGTTCAACTTGGAAAAAACGAATCATTCGAGGGTGCCAAAGGCGTCGAAGATTTCATTCAAGCTACCGATAAATTATTTAGTCGACTACGCGGAGAAGATCGAAAATTAATTGTTATTTCTCCAACAAAATTTGAAAACCCCAACAACCCGCTATATCCCGATCTAACAGACCGGAACTCAGATCTAGCAAAATATGTAAATGTATTGCGTACTGCGGCCAAAAACCATGATGCGATATTTGTTAATTTATTCTCTAATAACAGAGAAACCCTTACTACAAATGGGCTTCACGTTGCACCAACCCATCAAGAAAAATTTGCATTACAAATAGCAGCGTCACTTGGCATCAAAAGACCTAACGGCTTTGAAGGATTAAATGATTTACTACAATCGGTTCGAGAAAAACACCGACTGTGGTTTGATTACTGGCGTCCAGCTAACTGGAAGTGTTTGTTCGGTGATGACAACCGACGAGTATTTAGCATCGGAAATCAAAAGAATGTCCCTAGTATCCGGGATGAACGCGATCAGATTCCTGCTCTAATCGACGCCGCTGAAAAAAATGTTGCTGCCGTAGCTAACGGTTTGGCCAAGCCTAAGATTGCCAAACAAATTCCGCTCCCTCCACCAACTCCCTCCATTTCCCCCGAAGAAGAATTGAAAGACTTTCAGCCTGCACAAGGTTTTGAGGTAAATCTTTTCGCATCGGAAAAACTGGGTGTAGAAAATCCTCTGACTATGCGCTGGGATTCTGAAGGAAGAATGTATGTGGCCTGCACTTGGACATATCCACATCTTAAACCAGGTGAAATCCCAAATGACAAAATCATCCTGCTCACCGACTCAAATGGTGATGGTCAGGCAGATCATTCTACTGTATTTGCCGATAAATTAAACATACCTACCGGATTAGAAACTGCCAACGGCGGGGTATATGTCGGCCAATCAACCGAACTACTTTTTCTCCGCGACATAGACGGGGACGGCATAGCAGATGAACGTAAAATAATTCTGAGTGGCTTCGGAACGGGAGATTCACATCAAGCTATGAACTCCTTCACGTGGAGCCCTGACGGCGAGCTATTTTTTTGTCAGGGTGATGGCATAGAGTCACGAGTTGAAACTCCATGGGGGATATCATCACTATATCAAGCAGGCGTATATCGCCTTCGCCCAAGACGACTTGAACTCCATGGTCTACTTGATGATTTCATGGGGCCAGGCAATCCATGGGGTGTAGTTTTTGATGACTGGGGTCAATCGCTAGTAGTGGACGGTGCTGGCGGCATAACATACTTGACGCCAGCCTTTATTCCGGCGAAGCGGCGTTTACGTCTAGACCGAATTGGTAATCCAGGTGGCTATTGTGGTGTCGAAATGATCAACGGACGTAACATGCCAGAATCTATGCGTGGACAATTCGTAATAAACGATTTCAAGTCTAACACTGTTAAACGTTTTTCACTTCGACCCGATGGATCCGGCTTTAAACTGGATTGGCAGGATGCAGTACTAAAATCCAGTCATCGTAAATTTCGCCCTGTCGACATCCGAATGGGACCAGATGGTGCGATGTACATCGCAGATTTTTACAACAATGTAATCTGCCATCAGGACGATTATTTCCGTGATCCAACTCGTGATCTCCATCACGGTAGAATCTGGCGCGTCACTTACAAAAAAAATCCACTCTCACCTAAACCAAAATTCTCAAGTGCATCTACTTATCAACTACTCGATATGCTAAAAGCGCCTGAACGATGGACACGACAACAGGCTAAATTCGAACTTAGCAAGCGTGAAGGAGTGAAGATACGTGAAATTACAGAAAAGTGGATCGGTCAAATAGATAAAAAGGATCCGAACTATGAACGAAATCTTTTTGAAGCATTGGCACTTTGCGCAATTGCTGAAGCTCCAAGCCAGAAACTGCTGATGCAGACGATCAATTCCAAAAACTACCCATCAAGAGCATTTGCTACGAGACTTTTGAGCCGATGGCAGGATCGAATAGCAGACACAAACAAACTTCTCTCGCAAGCAGCAAACGACCCACACCCTCAGGTTCGGCTTGAGGCCATTCTTTCCTGTGGCCAAGTACCAAAGGCTAAAGTAATTCAATATGCAGCTCAGGCAGTTACAAAACATTCAAAAGATAAGTGGATTGACTACGCATTCACCCAAGCAGTAAGACATCAAGAACCAACATGGATGTCCGGATTTAAAGATGGCACTTTAAATTTTGAAGATGACATGAGCTCGATGCTTGCCGTACTAAAAAAAGGTGGCTCTGATAAAATGCTATCCCAATTGATGAATTTAGCAAATTCAGAACAGGTCGATAGCGAAAGTTTGCCAGGTATTTTTCAAGGTATTGCTTCACTCGGTGGTCCAAAGGAAATAAAAAGGATTTTTGAACCTGCTTTTCATTCATCATCATCAAGTCAAACAGCAGCTTGGTCTGCTTTGATTAATTCTCAAACGGATAACAAACCAGAAGGTGACTTACAGGCAATTTTGCAATCAGCATTGACCGGTACAAATGATTCAACTCGAGTACAAGCACTTAGCTTGATAGAAAAATGGAAAGTTTCAGAACTAAAAGATTTAACCTCTTCATTTGCCTTCAAAGAGGTGGCGAGCAATGAAACGCGTTTAGCGGCAATAAGGGCATTAGGAAAACTGGGGGGAAATGACACCAAAAAATTGATACAACTGATCAATAGTAAAGAACGGAAAGCACTGAGGATAGCTGGCCTTGAAAGTCTGGCTCGTTTAGACCTGCCAAAAGCCACCAGCCTGGGAGCTAATTTGATTACTAAAAACCAATTGGTAGATGAAGTTTTGCACACTATTTTAAGCCGAGAGTCCGGAAGTAAGGCCTTATTAGAAGCGTTGATAAAAAGCAAGATCAACAAAACTTCAGCAGTCGCAACATTGACTAAGCTACAATCAATCGGCAGTACTGATAAGAATTTGATGGATTATTTGAGTAAAGTAGCCGGAGTAAAAAATACCGCACCTATATACTCGACAGAATATGTTTCCAACTTAGCCAAAGCAGCTACAAAAGGCGATGCTAAGAACGGTGAATTAATTTTCAAAAATGCAGGATGCGCCGCCTGCCATCAAATTGGATCCCTAAATAACGACGGAATTCCTTTCATAGGACCGGAACTGGAAACGATTGGCAACACCCTTAGCGTCGAGAGAATCATTGAAGAAGTAATTTGGCCCGATCGACATGTAAAAGAAGGCTATAACCTATTGCAGATTACAACCAAAGCCGGCGATATTTTTCAAGGCTATGAACAACGTTCAAGGGAAAAAAATATTATCCTTCGACCACTGTCACAAAGCGGGACAATAATTATCCCTAGCGGGCATGTCCGAGAACAAAATCAATTGGGTTCGGTCATGCCAACTGGCCTAACTGCCAACCTAACTAAAAAACAAGTCGCTGACTTAATTCGGTACTTATCCGATAAAGGCCAAAATTAGACAATGATTCTAGCACAATTGCGCGCACCCGATTTAGCCGTTCTCGTAGTCTATTTTTTTCTACTTTTCGGTGCTGGATTCTATTTCCGCAAACGGAGTAGCACCGTTGAGGGTTTCACGGTAGCCAATCGCTCACTTCCTGGCTGGGTCTGCGGGCTTTCGATCTTTGGCACCTATTTAAGTAGTAATACTTTCATTGGAATACCAGGTAAGGCATATAGCACAAACTGGAATAGTTTTGTTTTTAGCTTATCTCTTCCCATTGCAGCATTTATTGCAGTTAAATGGTTTGTTCCATTCTATAGAAAAAACGCTGGCCTATCAGCATATGAACATCTCGAAAAAAGGTTCGGCCCTTGGGCTCGGATATATGCTGTTGTATGCTATCTACTTACTCAAATTTCCCGAGTTGGCACGATTATGTTTGGAGTTGCTATAGGGCTAAGCGCACTGACTGGCTGGAAAATTGAAACAATTATAATCGTGTCAGGACTTGCGGTAACACTTTATACACTACTCGGTGGAATTGAGGCTGTAATTTGGACTGATGCCATTCAGAGTATAATCCTAACGATTGGAGCAATTATGGTTGTTGGATTAATTCTAACTGACATACCAGGCGGAGCTGAGAACGCAATTTCCATTGCCAATAAAGAAGGTAAATTCAGTTTAGGGGATTTTGGGTTCAGTTTAACAGATTCAACTGTATGGGTAGTTTTAATGTATGGAATTTTTATAAACCTTACTAATTTTGGAATCGACCAAAACTTCGTACAACGTTACCACGCTGCTGATTCCAAAAAAGCCGCTGGCCGCTCAGTCTGGATGGGCTCACTAATGTACATGCCGGTCGCACTCATGTTCTTTTTCATTGGATCGATTCTCTTCTCATATTATCAGGCCAACCCTAGCCTACTTAAAGAAGTTAAACTAGCTAAGGCTATTGATTTAGTGGCAGAACAATCACCACAATTAACGAAAGGTTCCGACGAAGTAATTGCCAAAGCAAAACTCTTGTCGAACGACCTTGAGCCTAATGAGTATGGTGACAAAGTACTACCACATTTTATTGCTAATCGAATGCCAGCCGGCCTCGCCGGAATGCTCATTGCCGCGTTGTTTGCTGCGGCAATGAGCAGCATCGATACAAGCCTTAACAGTTCATCTACTATAACTCTTCAGGACTTTTATCGACGATGGTTCAAGCCAAAAGCCACCGAGGAAGAGAGCTTGCGATTTCTGCGAATAATGACTGTATTTTTTGGGCTAATCGGAACTGGTGTAGCCCTAGCGATGATGGGTGTAAAAAGCATACTTGATGCCTGGTGGAAGATCAGCGGAGTGTTTGCCGGTGGCATGCTGGGACTTTTCCTTCTAGGATTCATCAGCCGTCGCGCCAACAACGCTGGGGCAGCCGTGGGCGCAACGATCGGTGTGCTCGTGATCCTGTGGATGACATTCACACCGGACATGGATAGTGAACTCGAATGGTTCCGCAGCCCTTTCCATGCTAACATGATTACAGTTATCGGCACTCTCTCCATCTTCTTTGCAGGTTTAATAGCTTCTCGGTTTTTTAGGCAAAAGCCCGGTTAATCTTGCAACTAAGCTGAGTCAACATCACACTTGTCTTTTGAAGAATGGCTGATTTTCCAAATGAAATTAGGATCAATCCAGCAGCACTTAATAAGATAATTATTGGGGGCATCGCTGTAGCACTTGTTGCAATAGGAGTATATACTAGCTTTTTTAAAGTAGATCCTCGAGAACATGCAATCGTATTAAGGTTCGGTAAATATACTGGACAGCCTATTACTGAACAGGGTCTGCATTTCAAATTACCGTTTGGCATAGATAGACACGAAATAGTTGAAGTCACTACTATGCAAAAGTTGGAGTTTAATTTCTCCACACAAACCGCAGGCACTAGAACTCGTTATGCGAGCCGAAATAGGAACGAAGCAGAAGCCTCACTCATCGTCACTGGAGATCTTAATATAGCGGATGTCCAATGGTCTACGCAGTTTATAATCTCTGACGCTTACAACTATCTCTTTAAGGTTCGAAATGCAGTTGAAACATTTCGAGCGATGAATGAAGCGATTATGCGTGAGGTGATCGGTGACCGTACAATTAATGAAGTGCTCACTTCTGGTAGAGGTGAAATTCAAATCGAGGTAAAAGATAAACTTCAAAACTTGGCGAACCAGTACGAAATGGGAATCAAACTAGAAGAAGTAATATTGCAGGATGTCAATCCACCTCAGTCTGTTAGAGCAGCATGGGATGATGTTAACCAAGCACAACAAGAACGCTCTTCAAAAATTAACACTGCTCAGGCACAGTTCAACAAGGTTATTCCCAAGGCTAAAGGTGATGCCGCTCGTATAATTGAAGAAGCAAATGGATATGCCGTAGAGCGTGTGAATAAAGCTCAAGGTGATGCAGACTTATTCAAACAGGTATTTACTGCTTACAAACAAGCACCAGAAGTCACACGTAAAAGAATTTATCTTGAAACCATAGGTAGGGTATTTCTCGACGGACCAAAAAAAATCGTCATGGACGAAGAAGCCAAAGGCCTTCTTCCATTGCTTAATCTTAATACTGAGGACAAATAATGTTGAAACAATTATCATCTATCATCTTCGGGATCGTATTTTTCATACTTGTAATCATTGTGTTTTCATCAGTTTATATCGTTGATGAAACCAAACAGGTATTTGTTACACAATTTGGCAAGATTGTTCGTGGCCCAATTAATGGCCCTGAAAAAAATGAAGCCGGTCTTTATTTCCGAATACCATTTATACAGGAAATCCATGCATTCGAAAAACGTTACCTAGAGTGGGATGGAGCTCCGAACGAAGTAACCACAAAAGATAAATTATTCATATTTATCGATACCTATGCACGATGGCGCATAGTCGATGCCAAACTATTTTTTGAAAAGGTTCAAAATGAAACAGGCGCCCAAACAAGGCTCGATGATATTCTTGATGGTGAAGCACGAATTGTAGTTGCAGCAAATGACCTAGTAGAAGTGATTCGCTCTCGCCAACGTGAAGTTGCCATTCAAGAGACTGAGCTGCTTGATGACGAATCTAAATTAAAACCATTTAAGGAGGGCCGTTCTGCCCTTGCTCAAAAGGTTCTAGATAACGCCGGCCCTAACCTTAAGAAGGAATTTGGAATTGAATTGCTGGATTTCCGTTTTAAACGAATTAATTATTCACGGGAGGTTCGGTCAAAAATTTTTGAGCGAATGATCTCCGAACGAAGCCGTATCGCAAATAAGTTTCGTTCAGAAGGCGATGGGGAAGCTGCAAAAATTATGGGGGCCCAACAGCGCGAACTTAAGACAATCACATCAGAAGCTTATCTCCAGCAACAGCAAATCCAAGGTGAGGCTGACGCCAAAGCCGTCTCTATATATGCTGAGGCATTCGATCAAAACTCCGAATCAAGAGAATTCTACGAATTTTTGAAAACGATGGAAACTTACGAAAACACATTGACAGAAAAAGATACTCTTATTCTCTCAACTGGATCTGATTTCTTTCGATTCATGAAAAATTCTGCTCCTGGAAATAATTAATCCAACTATTTAAATAAGCTCAACGAGTATAGGAACGGGTAGCATGTAGTTTGGATTGCATTAATTTTACAAGAGGATTGTTGCCTTTGCGTTGGGCCAAATTGATATACTCATCTGGATCAGTCTTATAATCGTAAAGTTCTACACCATATTTCCCCTCTTTACCCCATTCGGTATATCGATATCTGTCAGTGCGGATCGTTCGCCCCAATGGCTTCTGACCAGCGAAATTTTTTGGTGATTTTCCACGCGCCCGAGTAACAGTAAAGGCTGCCTCTCGCACACTGTTTGTTGTATCCTCCAAAATAGGAACAAGGCTTTTTCCTTTAAGATGTTTTGGTTTATCTAAACCACAAAGTTCGGAAAGAGTCGGGTAAAGATCAATTAATTCAACCAAAGAAGCCGATTTTTTCCCAACCTGTCCGGAACCTGGCACCGATATAATCATTGGAACTCGGGCACTCCCTTCGAAAAGGTCACTCTTTTGCCATAGACCATGGTGTCCTAGATGATAACCATGGTCTGAAAAGAAAACTAAGATAGTATTTTCGGTTAGTTTCAATTCGTCCAAAGCATCCATTAATTTACCAACACAAGCATCCATTAGTGTGATAGATGCATAGTAAGCTTGAATAATCTCCTTACGTTTAGAAATGGAAAGTTCACGTTGATGAGGCCTATCGTGCAGGGCTAATGATGGGATATCATCACGGTCACCAGGCTTCTCCATTAAAGGCGTAATCTTCTCGATAGGATAGAGTTTAGCGTAGTGCGCAGGAGCAACATAAGGAGTGTGAGGCCTAAAAAAACCCATCGCCAAAAAGAACGGTTTGCCAGTTTTATCTGGATGATTCTCCTTCATGATTTGAATAGCATCAATAGCTCCTTTGCCATCAGTGTGATCTTCATCTTTACTTTCTACTATACGCCAAGAGATGGTCCCACCATACTTTCCTTTCATAAGCGTAGAGACAGGTTCGAGTTGAGTACGATCTATCCCAATAGGGTTTACCACATGATTCCAAGATGCCTTGTCATCCTCGCCTGAAGTACCAATTTGCAATGGAACTCCATAGTGATAAATCTTTCCCACTCGAGCTGCAAAATAACCATTTGCAATAAAATGTTGTGAAAGTGTAGGCAAATTAGGATGACGTTTGCGGAAATTGCCTGCATTGGAAAGCACCCCTGTCTGCTCTGGATATAAACCTGTCATCAAAGACGAACGACTGGGATTACATACTGGGTATTGACAATACGCGCGTTCAAATTGAATTCCCCGCTTAGCTAAGCGATCTATATTTGGCGAATGAACAAGCGGATGGTCATAGCAACCAAGATCATTATTAAGATCGTCCACAGCTATAAAAAGGACATTTGGACGCTTTCCAGCTCTAGCTTCTTCAAACAATGGAATAAGCAGTAAAAACGCACAAATTCGACAAAACTTTCTAAACAAAACCATAAGAGGAGGTTAGCAAAATAGAACAAATGAAGAAAGATTCGGTTTGGATATGAAAAATTTATGGAAAAATGAGTTGCCATACCAAAAACACAGCCTAATTTCCTCGTTTTTGCGACTTAGAGATCTAAGTCGCTAATAAACAAGGATATGAATTCCGCCCATTTTCTGCGAAACGTCAGATGGACGAACTCCGCGTTTCTAATAGGCACCCTGTTAACCTCAATCATCGGTCTACCGATTTTTATCTACCATTATGGTGGACAAATTAACTGGTGGTTACACGGTAGTTTGTTTGTTGGTATGTTTATTGCGTCGGGACTAAGTATTACACTTGGTTACCACAGGCTCTTCTCACACTTGTCTTTCAAAGCAAGTTGGCCAGTTCGATTCCTAACACTAATTTTTGGAGCAACAGCGATGGAGAATTCAGCGTTGGAATGGTGTTCCGATCATCGCCGCCACCACAAGCACACAGATGAAGAGGATGATCCATACAATATTCAAAGAGGTTTCTTTCATGCCCATATGGGATGGATAATGACGCGCCCAATTGGAGGAGAATCGCCTCTTACAAATGTAAATGACCTAAAAAAAGATCCACTTGTTCGTTTTCAACACAAGTGGTGGGCAGCTATTGGCTTGATTGTAGGTTTTGGTCTTCCAACCTTAATCGGATATATAGCAGAAGGGAGCCTAGGTGCTGCAGCTGGACTTATGATCGGAGGTGTTACTCGGCTTGTCGCTGTACATCACATGACTTTTTTCATTAATAGCCTTTGTCACACCGTCGGCCGTCAACCATACTCGGACCAATGCTCTGCTAAAGATAGCTGGCTCATGGCACTTTTCACCTTCGGAGAAGGGTATCATAATTTTCATCATGAATTTCAACACGACTATCGAAACGGCGTAAAACCATGGCAATTTGACCCTACCAAATGGACAATTCATGTTTTGGAAAAAATCGGACTCGCATCCAAATTGCGTCGTGTCTCTGATGAAACTATTGCGATGGCAGAAATTTATCAAAAACAACGTTACTTGGCTGTTCGTCTTGAAAAACATGAGGAAAATATTTGTGAAAAAACTCAAAAAATTTTTACTGATGCCCAAGAACAACTCAACCAAGCACATGAAGC
>MDTE01042276.1_pt1 | contig 51866 bp, 37 predicted proteins | sample 811231 | NCBI WGS metagenome assembly MDTE01 (sample SAMN05326651, study PRJNA326480) | marine metagenome | isolation source: seawater | place: Indian Ocean: Red Sea | collected 2010 | reverse complement strand
TGAGCCGTTTGGGTCTGTCTTTTTCGTTTTCGGCTCAGGCAAAGCATCTAGTGCGTCAACGACTTCATGTGTAGTTGTGTGGCAGTATCGATCGACGGTTGACCTACCCCCAGATCTTGTACCACTCCGAATGAGAGAGTTTCAGGTCAGTGGTAGTTCTGTGTTCTGGTGGATGGAGCGTAGCGGAATCCTCCAGAACACAGCTGGCCGCGAACGCGGCCGGGGTCTGGTAGCCAAGAGCACTATGCGGTCGCCGGTGGTTGTAGTCAATACGCCAACGGTCAATCACCCAGCGAGCGTCCTCCAGGCCGAGGAACAGCTCCCCGTTGAGCAACTCGTCACGGAACTTTCCGTTGAATGACTCCACGTAGCCATTCTCCCAGGGACTGCTCTTGGCAATGAACAGAGTGGTGACGCCAGCCTGGACCAACCAGCGTCGAATGCCCTTCGCCACGAACTCCGGTCCGTTGTCACTGCGGATGTGCTCAGGAACACCTCGTATCGCGAACAGATACTGCAGCACACCGATCACATCATCCGACGTGAAGCTCCGACCCACCTCGATCGCCAGGCATTCGCGGGTGAATTCGTCGATCACCACCAGCATTCGTAACGCGCGACCATCCTCGGTCCGCTCGGCAACGAAGTCGTAGCTCCACACATGGTTTCTCCGAATCGCTCGGTGGCGTACGCAGCTGTTCTGGCTGCCACCCAGGGACAGGCGACGCTTTCGGTGCTGTTTTCGCGGGACTTGCATGTTCTGCTGCTTCCACAAACGGTGAATCCGCTTCGAGTTCACGCGCCAGCCGTCGGCTGTCAGCTCACGATGGATCCGAGGGACTCCGTAACGCGGATTTGCTCGACTGATGCGACGCATCTCCAACAGCAAACGCCGGTTCCTCGCTTCGCCCTTTCGCGAGTGACGACGGTGACGGTACGAGCTGCGAGGTTGCTCCAGAACCCGGCAAACACGACGTTCCGACACCCGATCCGGCCCCAAACGACGACGGACTTCCCTGCACGCCGCAATTCGCCTGGGGCCTACCAGTTTCCCTGGGCGGCCTCGCGAAGAATCTCCATATCCAGGACCTGGTCGGCAACTACCTTCTTCAGGCGCGAGTTCTCCTTCTGCAACGCCTTCAACTGCTTGGCCATCGCCGGCTGCATGCCGCCGTACTTCTGACGCCAGCGGTAGTAGGTCTGCGCGGTGATCTCCAGGGCACGGCAGGCCTCCTCGACGGTCTTGCCTTGGCCGAGTTCCACATCGGCCTGACGCAACTTGCCGATGATCTGGTCGGTGCTGTGACGTTTTCTGGACATCTCGAGAATCTCCTTTCCGGATCAGTCAGATCCGGGTGATTCTCTCATTTCCACTGGTACAACGGGAGGGGGTAAGGTCAGGTCCGACCGCCATTCAGCGATCACGCGTTCGTACTCCTCGTGGCTCTCGGGGCTACCGTATTTGCCCAAGTAGACATCACGGCCGCCGAGACGGACAACGGCCCTACCGGATGCCCTGTGGAGGCAATACGAAGGAACTTTGAGTGCTCTGCGGGACATCGTGCGGCTCCTGTGAGTTCATTCCTCCGTAATTACGGAGGAATGGCCAGCTCCAAGGCCGCACTGCCCGACACGGGCAGGTACGCTAAATTCAGCGTTCGGCAAACATTATGAAAAGTACACCCCGCAGGATTCGAACCTGCAACCTTCGGTTCCGTAGACCGATGCTCTATCCAGTTGAGCTAGGGGTGCCCGTGTACAACGGGGAGTCGATTGTACGAAATCCCCTCCAAAGAGAAAGCCCGCCGCTTCCTCGTCACAACTCGCGACCACCATCTGCTCGACACCCCACGCCGCACCCGTCAGAATACCTCGCGATGACCGATCCGACCGACCACACCGGGCCCGACAACGCACGGTCTGCCGCCGACGACGCCAACAGGTCGTCGACCGAACCGACGACAGCTGCGCCCGACCTGCTCCCAAACCTGCAAGACGACCTGCCGCCGGTCGAGCCCCCGTCAGCCCGTTTTATCGCCCAGCTGTTTCTCGTCCCCGCGTTGATCGTTGGCGTCACCGTCGGCCTCGTTTTCCTGTTCAGTGCCAGCGGCCCCAAGGCACGGGACTGGCAGACACTGGTGGTCAACCTCGGCCGGGACAACACACACCGCCGCGGCCGGGCGTTCCACGACCTCGCCCAACTGCTCAACTCGGGACAAACCACCGAAACCGGCACACCGCTCCAGCAGCATCCGCCGCTCGCCTCAGCGCTCGCAGAGCTCACCACCCGCACACTCAAGCAGGCCCCTTCCCCCGAGGAGCAGGCCGATCACCTGCAACAGTGTGTGCTGCTGGTCCGGCTGCTGGGGTTGGTGGACGTGCCCGAAACGACACTTCCGGTTCTCGCCACCGCCCTGGCCCCCGTCCGTGACGTGGCGATCCGCCAGGCGGGTCTGCAAGCCACCGCCGCGGCTGGCAAGCGGGCTCTCGACCGGGACGCTTCGATTGACCCTTCCAGCATCCTCGCACACCTCACCACGATCCTCTCAGGCACCGAACAGGATCTGCGGCGAGACGCGACCGTCGCCATGGGCATTTTCGCGTCCGACTCGACCAGAGAGCAACTCGCCCAGCTACTCACCGACGGTGATCCGATCGTCCGCTACAACGCCGCGATCTCGCTCGTCCGCCAAGGCGACATGGCCGGATTGTCGGTCTTCCGTGGCACCATCCAGGCGGCGGCGAGCAACAAGACGGCCTTCAATCTCAGCGAGCCGAAAACCCAGGCTGAGATCGAGGAGTTCGAGCAACGCTGGTTGCTCTTGCAGCTGACCCTCAAGGCTGTCGGCAACGTCGCCGGGGATCTCTCCTCAGACGACCGGAGCGCGATGGCCGACCTGGTCACCCCGTTGACCGGCGACGAGATTCCCGCCCGCATCCGCATCGATGCCAAGCGGGTGCTGCTGAAGCTGCAGTAGCAACCGGGGTCTGCGTTCTCCTGCGGGTCGAATCTCTGTTCCGTCTTCTCCCCCCGTCGCACTACACTACGCGGGCGGACGGCACACGGAGACGGAGATCCTTCACATGAGTCCCACACGTTCACCGGCGCGCCGGCACGCGCGCAGCACCCCCCCGGCCACAGCGGCACTCGCACTCCTGGCCGTGGCCGCTCTCGGCACCTCATGGCTGCTCGAGGCGACCGGCCAGGACCGTCGACGCACGCTTCTGCCACAGGCAACCCCCCGGGTCACCAAGCCCCGCTCGATCCCGCGAACGGACCCCGCAACCAGCCGGGCGACTGCCGTCACCGCGACCGGGTTCCGTGTCAAGCTGCTCCGCCAGGTCCTCCTCGGATTTGACCGCGTCGGTACCATCTCCAAGCTCGGTCTCCAGGAGGGCACCCGCGTCCAGGCGAACCAGGTGATCGCCCAGCTCGACGACCGCGTCGCCGTCGCCGCCCTGGCCAGCGCCGCCAAGAAGGCCAGCAACGATGTCCACAAACGCTACGCCATGGCCAGCTACGCGGTGGCCAGGACCGAGCACGAACAGGCGGTGCAAACCAACAAGGCCAACAACATGGTGGTCGTGCCATTGATCGAGGTCAAAAAGCTGCTGCTGGCCGCCCAGCGCAGCCAGCTGCAGATTGAGCAGGCCGAGCACGACCAGGCCGTCGCGGTCCTTGACCGTGATCTCGCACAGACCCAGCTCACCACCTACAGTCTCGTCGCTCCGTTTGACGGCGTCGTCACCCGCCGATTCAAGCAGCAGGGCGAGGCCATTCGCCAGGGCGACCCGGTGATCGAGCTCGTCGACACCTCCACGATGAAGGTCGAGGGGCGGATCCCCCTGGCGGATGCCATCAAGTTGCGGCCGGGCCAGCCGGTGACCGTCCGGCTGGTCGACTCCGAGGACCGCACCGGAGCCCTACCGTCCGCCTTCAAGGAAGCCCGCTTTCCCGGACGGCTCGTCTACATCGATCCGGGGGTGAGCCTGGTGGGTGAGCGTGACGTGAGAGTCTGGGCCGAGGTGGCCAACCGGGGAGGACTGCTCCGACACGGGCTGACCGCCGAGATCTCCATCGAGACGAAGAGTCCCTGATGAGTGCGGCCGCGTCGCTGACCACCGCCAACCGCCGGCCGATCCCGCTCCAGGTCCGGGACGACCTGGTCTACGAGCAGATCGAGTATCTCGGCGTCTCCTACTGGGTCGTCAAGGATCCGGTTGGACTCAAGTACTTCAGGCTGCAGCCCGAACAGTACCACGCGCTTCAGCTTCTCGACGGAAGCCGTCACCTCGAGCAACTCCGGGACGCGATCCATGAGGTGCTCCCCACCGTCCGCCTCCAGCTCTCCGACATCCAGCACCTGATCACCGACCTGCACCAGAAGGGCCTGGTCTTCTCCAACCGCATCGGTCAGGGGGCGTCGCTGGCCAAGCTCGACTTCGAGGAAAAGAAGAAGAAGCTCTTCAACACCATGCGGAGCCTGCTCTATGTCAGGCTCCCGGGGTGGGATCCCGAGGCGACACTCGCGTGGATGTACCCGTTTTTGCGCTGGGTCTATCACCCCGTCGCCGTCACGCTGACCCTGATGTTCGTGGCCGCCAGCTGGATCCTGCTCGCGGTGCAGTTCGAGACCTTCACCGCACAGCTGCCCGAGTTCCAGCAGTTCTTCTCGTGGCCCAACCTGATGTACCTCTGGATCACGCTGGGCACCTGCAAGGTGATCCACGAATTCGGCCACGGTCTCAGTTGTAAGCACTTCGGCGGGGAATGCCATGCGATGGGCATCATGCTGCTTGTCTTCAGCCCCTGCCTCTACTGCGACGTCTCCGACAGCTGGATGCTCAAGAGCAAGTGGCAACGGATCGCGATCGGGGCCGCGGGAATGTACATCGAGGTCGTCATCTCCGCGTTCGCCATCTTCATCTGGTGGAACACCGAGAGCGGGCTCATTCACCACCTCTGCCTGAACATCTTCTTCGTAACCACGATCACCACGGTGATCTGGAACGCCAATCCGCTGATGCGGTTCGACGGCTATTACATGATGTCAGACTTCCTGGAGATCCCCAACCTGAGGCCCAAGGCGGACCGGCTGCTGCGGGACTGGTTCGGGTGGTACTGCCTGGGCATCCAGGCCCGTCCCGACCCGTTCATGCCCGAAAGCGGTCGAGCGGGCTTTGTGATCTTTGCCATCGCCGCCGGCCTGTATCGCTGGTTCATTCTCGCTGCGATCCTGGTCTTCCTCTACACCGTCCTCAAGCCGTACGGTCTGCAGAGCATCGGCATCGCGCTCGGGTTCGTCTCGCTCGCCACCATCCTCTTCAACCTCGTCTTCAACATCTACAAGCAGGTCACCGCACCAAGGATCGAACCGTTGAGCCGCCCCAAGATCGCAATTTCGCTCGGCCTGTTTCTCGCCGTGGTCGCCGGCAGCCTCGCTATCCCCCTGCCGCTGCATGTCGAGGCGATGTTCCTGATCGAGCCCCACGACGTTCGCCACGTCTACACCACCGCCGCCGGCCGGCTCGACGGCAAACCGGCTCAGCCGGGCGATACTGTCGAGCGAGATGATGTGCTCGCCCGGCTCGAGGACCCCACGGTCGGTCTCGAGAAGATCCGGCTGGAGGAACAGGAACAGGTCCAGTTGATCCGTGTCTCTGTTGCCAACGCATTGGATGACCGGTCCCGCGAGGAACTGGCCCGTGCCAACCGTTCTTCCGTGCGCACACAGCTCGAGGAATTCCTCAAACAGGCGGAACGCATGACGGTAAGAGCCCCCACCTCAGGACAGGTGGTGGCCCCACCTCGCGTCCCGCGCCCACCTCAGCAGAGCATTCGCGATCAACTGGTCACCTGGAGTGGCACTCCTCTTGAGGCCCGTAACCGGGACTGCTTCCTTCCCGCCCGGACACACCTGCTCTCGATCGCCCCCGACAACGAATTCCAGGCCGTGGTCGTGATTGACCAGGGCGACCGAAATGACATGGTTTCAGCCGAAGAGTCTCTCGGCCTCGCCGGCACTTCGAGCCCCAGGGGCCTGCTGGTCTCGACCGTGCTCACCGGCTCGCCTGCCGAGTCCGCTGGCATCCGCGCCGGAGACCGCATCGTCTCGTCCGGCGGCCAGCCGGTGACCCGACTCGCCGAGCTCATCGCCCCGCCCGGCGACTCCGCCAACCCGCCCCCGCTCTCACTGGTCATCCGTCACCAGGACGGATCGACCACGACCGTCACACTCGAACCTCAAGGCTGGCCAACCCGCGTCGACCTGAAATTCGATCACCTGGCCGACCGGAACTACGAGGGCTTCATCGAGAAGATCTCGCGGCGGGACCTCGAGTTCGTCCCGGAGTTACTGTCGAACAAGTACGGCGGTGAGGTGGCCACGGCGACAGATCGACAGGGGCGAGAACGCCCGCTGAGCCCGGCCTACCAGGCCACGGTCCTACTGCAGGACGACACACCGTTGCTGAAGACCGGCCTCAGAGGCCGCAGCCGATTTCTGGTCGACACCCGTACCACATACCAGTGGATCTACCGCTGGTACCGCCGCACCTTCAAATTCAGGCTCTGATGACAGACTCCACCCCCCTCGACCTCGTGATCTCCGCCGGCCGCGTCGTGTGTCCGGCGGGCGGAAAAGACGGTCCCGGTTCCATCGGCATCCGCGACGGACTGATCGCGGCCATCGATCCGCCAGCCGAAACCCCCACCACCCTTCGACACGACCTGCCCGGCGCGGTCCTCCTTCCTGGCCTCGTTGACCTCCACGCCCATCCGGCCAAGAGCGGCTCGAAGTACGGCGTCGACCCCGACGTCGAATTCCTGCCGCGCGGCGTCACCACCGTGCTCTCACAGGGCGACGCCGGAGCCGACAACTGGGAAAACTACCGCGTCGAGACGATCGAGGGGTCGCGGTGCCGGGTGAGAATGGCGCTTAGCATCTCACGGCATGGCGAGAGCAGCGATCGCCCCTGCCTCGACGACCTGGAGTGGCTCGATGTCGATGCCTGTGTCGAGGCGATTGCCGCTGGCGGTGATCTCATCTGGGGCATCGCCGTCAACTGCAGCCGGGCGTCGACCGGCAAGGGTGACCCGAAGCTCTCACTCGATCTCGCACTCGAGGCGGCCCGAGCCTCTGACCGCCCGTTGCTGTTTGGGCTGCGCGAGGATGCCGACTGGAGCTTTGCCGATCAGCTCCAACTCCTCCGCCCCGGGGATGTCGTCACCTATTCGTTCCGTCGTGAGCCTCACGGGATCGTCTCCGGAGGCCGGGTGCGGCCTGAAGTTCGGGCAGCTCGCGAGCGGGGTGTACTGTTTGACGTGGGCCACGGTCTGACATCTTTTGACTTCAACGAGTTCGAGGCGGCTCTCGCCGATGGCTTTCTCCCCGACACCGTCTCGACCGACCAGTACGAACGTCACGTCGGCAGCAATCCGCAGCACGACCTGCCTCGCACGATGTCGATGCTGCAGGCTGCGGGGATGACCGAGGCTGACATCTTCACCGCCGTCACCTCCCGACCCGCCACCGTCCTCGGCCTGGAACAGCAGGCCGGACACCTCCGCATCGGTGCCCCCGCCGATCTCACCCTGATCACATTCCGAGACGACGTTGCACCGCTGGTCGACGTCCACGGCACCTCCCGACCGGGTGGTTGCTATGAAGCCGTGCTCACGGTGTGCGGTGGCGAGTGCATCAGGCCTGGCGACACCACGGTGTAGAGCGTAGCTGCCAGTGTCCCAGCAGACGCCTCGGGATTGCACATCCGTGCCACCGTGCGTCTGATGGCACGTCGACCACTGCACATCGTGCCAGACAGGATCCCTGCCCCATGTCTCGATTGACCCGTCCGTATTTCACTCCCCTATTCGCTGTCGTCCTGGTGGCGCTCTTGAGCATCTCAACTTCCGCCCAGGAGCCCACCACGCTCAAGGGCAACCCGCTGGTCGGACTGATCGACTTTCACGTCCATTCCGGCCCGGACAGTTTCACACGATCCACCACCGACTTTGAGATTGCCAGTATCGCCAAGGCACGACGCATGGGAGCGCTGGTGCTCAAGAACCACTTCACCATGACCGCCGATCGGGCATTCCTCGCTGAGAGGGTGACCGGGATGAGGTGTTATGGCGGGGTGGTACTCAATCGCGCCGTCGGGGGACTCAATGCGGAAGCCATCAAGAGGATGGTCACTTTCACCGGCGATCGGGCACGGGTCGTCTGGCTGCCGACCTTCGATGCCGAAAACCACGTCAAGCGATTCAAGGAATCCCGGCCGTCGGTCCCGGTCGTCCGAGACGGACAACCGGTAGCGGCACTCAAGGAGATCTTCGCCCTGTGCGCCAAGCACGATCTGGTGCTCGAAACCGGCCACTCTTCGGCCACCGAATGCCTGCTCCTGCTCGCCGCCGCGCGGCGCGCCGGTGTTAGAAAACTCGTTGTCACCCACGCGATGGCCGACCCGATCCAGATGACCGTGGGACAGATGAAACAGGCCACGCGACTCGGGGCCAAGCTCGAGTGCGTCTGGATGACCAACCTCGCCGGCCCCAACTCCCACCTCAAGAGCCAAAGACACTGGAAGAAAGTCACCACCGCTGACTACGCCAGAGCCATGAAAGCCGTCGGCACCGATCACTTCATTCTCAGCTCGGATCTCGGGCAATACCTCAACCCCATCCCCACCGATGGGATGAAGCGATTTGCTCTCGAGCTGGCCGCCGAAGGACTCTCTCAGAAGGACATCCTCAAGATGGGCCGTGACACCCCAGCCGCGTTACTCGGCATGTCGCCCGCCAGGCCACCCCAGTTGCCGGCGCTGCGAAGCCCCATCAAGAAGAACTGATGTCGTATGATGGGGTGCCCCCGGTCTCCGTGCACACGTCGCCCCGGCACACCCGACACATGTCCATTCCATTCCCGAGTGCCAGAATTGTCGCCTTCGCGATCGCTCTCATGGCTTGCTCAGCCGGCACCCATGCAACGGCCGCCGGCCCGCTGCACGAGGACATTGATCGACTGATCGAGGCACGGGCCGATGGACCGCTCGCACCGCTCACCTCTGACGCCGAGTTTCTCCGCCGTATCACTCTGGACCTCGCCGGCCGAGTTCCCACCGTCGAGGAAACCCGCGCGTTTCACGCCGAGAAAGCAGCCGACAAGCGGACTCGGCTCATCGATCGCCTCCTCGCATCGCCCGACTTCCCGCGGCGGATGAGGGAGTGGTTCGAGGTGATGGTGCTCGAACGGCGAGCCGAGAAGAGCATCAAGCCGTCCGACTGGTCCGTCTGGGTCGAGAAGAGTTTCCGCGAGAATCGTCCCTGGAACGAGTTGGTCGCCAAGCTGATCTTTGTCGAGAAAGACGACACGGCCAACCTCCCGGCCACCAAGTTTCTCAAGGCCACAGGCCGCGGCAACAATGCTCACCAGATCACCCAGGACATCGCGAGAATCTTCCTGGGACAGGACATCATGTGTGCCCAGTGCCATGACCATCCGTCTGTCGAAGCCTACACGCAGGCCGATTACTTCGGGCTGTTTTCCTACGTGCAGGAACAGCCGGCCAAGGCGACCAGCGAATTCGAGTCGGTCTTTGAGCCGGGCAAAAAAACGACCGGTCCCCGGCTTCCCGGGGGGCAGGAGGTCGAGATCCCCAAGTTCGAAAAGGGGCAGGAGGCCGAGGCGGCGAGGTATCGGCCGAGGCTGCTGATGGCACGAGACCTCCCGGCCGCCACCAACTCGCCGTTTGTTCGTACCAGCGTCAACCGCCTGTGGGCCCTGGTGATCGGACGCGGACTCGTGCACCCACCGCACCTGGACCACCCCGCCAACCCGCCGTCTCATCCGAAACTCTTCGACCGCCTGCAACAGGAATTCCTGAGCAGGACATTCGACACGCGTCACCTGCTTCGCGAGATCCTGCTCAGTCGCACCTACCAGCGCTCCAGTCGGCTTCCCGCCGCCACGCCCGCCAACGCACCGATTCGCGAGGATCGGTTCCGAGTCGCTCTGCCGCGACCGCTCTCACCCGAACAACTCGCCTGGAGCCTGATGGTGGCCACGGGCAATCACAAGAGAATGCTGGTGGCGAAGGCTCCCGAGGACGAGCCGTTCGATGCCTACAACTACATCAACGGGCGAGTCGAGAGACTGCCGGCGACGATCGGCGAAACGATGGAGCTGTTCAGCTGGATGGTAGGAAATCCTCCCGGCGAGGATCCCGACGACTTCAACCCGGCGATGGGCCATGCGCTGTTCCTGATGAACGAACGCCTCGTACTCGACTGGCTGAAGCCGCGAGACAACTCGCTGATGGGACGGGTCGTGGCGATCCCCGACGACGCGACGGCCGTATCCGAGATCTACCTGCAGGTTCTCGCCCGGCCACCAACCGACCCCGAGTCCGCGTCGGCCGTCGGATTTCTCAAGAAACACGCCACGGCCCGAACCGACGCCCTGGCTGACCTCGCCTGGTCGCTCCTGGCCTCCGCCGAATTCCGCCTGAACCACTGACCCATCCTGACGCGCCCATGACTCACATCGATCACCAACACGCCTGCCAGGGCCCCGACCACGCGGTCTCGCGCCGGCAGGTGCTCGGCACGCTCGCCGGCGGCTCAGCAGGTGTCGGTCTCGGCAGCCTGCTGAATCCCGTGCTGGCCGAGGAAATCAAGAAGCAGCAAAAGCAGGTGCTGTTCATCTGGCTCGACGGTGGCATCAGTCAACTCGAGACCTGGGACCCCAAGCCATCGACCGAATTCGGTGGACCCTTCCGCGCCATCCCCACCAAGCTGCCTGGAATCCACTTCGGCGAACTGGTCCCCGACACCGCGGCCATCGCCGACAAGCTCACACTGATCCGCTGCATGTCGACCAAGGACGAGAATCACTCATCGGGAGTCCCTCGTGTGCAGCGCGGCGACCCCAAGAACCGGGGAGTCACCTACCCGTTTCTCGGCTCGGCCGTCACCAAGCTGCTCGGCGTCCCCGACAACGGTCTGCCGCCATACATGCACATCAAGCCGGGCCGTGGCGGGTACATGTGGAAGGACGCCGGATTTCTCGGGGCCCGATACGGGGCTCTCGGGCTCGGTGATGGCAAGCCTCCCATTCACATCCGTCGCCCCGATTCACTGGCACCAGATCGCGTGGCGATTCGGGACACTCTCCGCCAAGCCGCCAACCAGCAGTTTCTCAAGGGACGCCTCGATCGGTTCATTTCCGCCTACGACTCGTCCTACGAGATGGCTCGCCAGCTGACGCGCCGGCAGGACCTGTTTGACCCGTCCACGCTTCCACCCGGTGATTCCGAGCGATACGGCACTCATCCGCTCGGCCGCCATCTCCTGCAAGCACGCCGTCTGCTCGAGGCCGGAGTTCAGTTCGTCAAGGTGACCAGCTACCACTGGGACACTCACGGCGACAACTTCAACATGCACCGCGTGATGGTGCCGCAGGTCGACCAGCCCTTCGCCGCTCTGGTCACCGATCTCGAGGACCGCGGGCTGCTCGACCACACCCTGGTCGTGCTGATGAGCGAGTTTGGGCGGACCCCCAAGATCAACAGCCGCCTGGGGCGAGACCACTGGCCGGAGGCTTGGAGCGTGATGCTGGCCGGACTCGGGCTCAAGCCAGGAGTCGTCACGGGCAAGACGACCGCCAACGGTGCCTTTTGCGATGGTCAGGAGTTCGACATTGGACACCTCTTCCACACCATCTTCCACTGCCTGGGAATCAACGCGAAGGAGACCGAGTACGTCAACAACGGGCAGCCTCTGCCCATCGCCCATGACGACATGGATGTGATCCGTGAGGTGGTGGCATGACCCTGTTTCCTTCCGACAAAGCCCGTGCCCCCGCCCCAACACTCGACGTCGCCAAGGCATGGCTCCGCGAGACTCTCCAGCACACGCGGCAGCTTTATGCCGCCACCTTTTCCCACGATGGCTCCCACGTCTTCGCCGGGGCACAGGATGGCACACTCCTCAGGTGGCCTCTCGCCGCAGACCCTCTGCCGGCCGAGAAGCCACCCGCAGGAGCCAAGAAGCCGCCTGCGACGACACCGATCGAGTTCAAGGAGCACACCGCCTGGATCAGCTGTCTGCTGGTCAGTGGCGACGGGACTCGCCTGTTCAGTTCGGACCTCCATGGCAGGCTGATCGCCTGGGACACGCCGTCTGACGCCAGCAAGAAACCGACTGTCACCTGGAAGGTGAGCGACGCGCACCCCTCTCGTCCCGGGCAACCGGGGTGGATCCGGGCCCTGGCCGTCACCGGCGACCACCAGACCGTCTGCACGGCTGGGACAGATGGCATCATCCGCCTCTGGTCAGCCCAAACAGGCAAGCCGCAGGGGACACTCGAGGGCCACCAGGGCGACATCTTCAGCCTCGCCATGCACCCGGACGGCAAAACACTCATAAGCGGTGACATTTTCGGCGTCGTGCACCAATGGGATCTCAGCTCGAAAACCTCGAAACGGACCTTCGACGCGAAGGCGCTGCACACCCGAAAGGACAACTTCCTCGCTGACGTCGGAGGGGTCAGGAGTCTGGCCTTCAACCGCGAGGGCACTTTGCTTGCCTGCGGTGGGATGACCGATGCCAAGAGCAATTCGTTTTGCCCAGGCCATCCCGGTGTGATCCTCTTCGACTTCGCCTCGGGCAAGCAGTCAAAGATTCTCCGATTGAAGAAGGGCAAGCCCGACGACGGCCCGATCAAGGGATTGGTGTTCCTCGAACACGGAATTCTTGTCGGACAAGGCGAGAGACTCCATGCCAATTGTTCGCTCGAGTTCTGGGATGTGGATAGCGGCACGGTGCTCCACACGATCGACACACCGTCCGGCTACGACCTCGACGTGCACCCGGATGGTCGGACGATTTGCACGCCGATCTATGCACTCAACGGCCGATCGGGCAACGGACGGCACGCAACGCCCGAGGAGTACCAGCCGCACTTTGGTCACGTGCGGGTCTACCGGCTCACCGAAAAGCCGGCTGCCAACAAGACGTAGCCCATCCGGAAACAGATTGGGACAGCAACCAGCGACTCCCTGAAGTGTTTCCGCTTCAGCTACATAAGACCGCAACATCCCCGTCTACCGGGCCAGAATCGCAAACGGGTTGCTGAAGCTGTCGGTCCAGAGCACCCGCCGTGACGTCGGCTCGAGAATCGCCGACTCAGCCGTCCGAGGAATCTCCTCGCGCCGACGCACCATCTGCAGTTCCGCCAACCCTGGCACACGATCTCGGACATCACCCTCCGATAGCAGCATCCACTGACACGCCTGTTGTCCTCGTGCGAGATCCGGCGCCGAGACCACCATCGTCGACTCCATCCCGATCGTCTCGGCCAATGCCTTCACGAGCGGCTGCAATTCGAAATGCGCGGTCGAGATATTCAGAGCGAGCATTCCTCCCGGCGCCAGGTGCTGTCGATACACTTCAAACGCCTCGCGGGTAACCAGGTGCACCGGCACGGCATCGCTGGTGAACGCATCCAGCACGAGGATGTCAAATTGTTGTGGTTCCTGTTGTTCAAGCCGCAGTCGAGCATCTCCGATCACGACATCGAGTTCGACACCTCGTCGCCTCGCCTGCTCAAGATAGTCAAAGTGCGTCTCGGCCATCCGGTGCACATCCGGATCGAGTTCATACATGGTCAGCCGATCGCCCGAGCGGGCGTAGACCGACAGCGTGCCGATTCCCAGCCCCACGATCCCAATCCGTCTCGGCGACGCAGTCTGGGCATCGAGCAACAGCCCGATGCCCGTGTGACGACCAAAGTAGCTGGTCGGTTCGGCCCGCTTGGCGCCTTCCAGGAACTGCAGACCATGAAACGTGCGTCCATGGACCAGCCGCCTGATGGGCTCACCGCTGCCTGGCAGGGTCTCGTTGCGGACCCGCAACACGCCGTAGAAGTTACGGGACACGTCGATCACGTCACGCCGGGTCCCCTCGACCATCCTCCCCAACACAAACACCAGCCCGGCACTCAGCGTCAGCCAGGCGACGACACATGCGATCCGCCCCGAGCGGACCAGAAGACCTGTTCGGGTCGCTTGCAGCACATCGCGTACCAGCACCACCAGGACGAGCCCGGCGACCAGGACCAGTCCCGCGTGCAACTCGAGGTAGACGGAAAAAACCCGCGGAGCGATGACCCCGACGAAGACTCCCCCGGTCGCCCCTCCCGCTGCGATCGTCAGGTAGAAGCCGGTCAGGTGGTCGGGATTGGGCTTCAGACGAGCCAGTTCGCCGTGGCAGACCATCGCGAGCACAAACAGCCCCGAGAAGAAAATGGCGACCTGGATCGAGACACCCAGTCCCGAGGCTTCTCCGAGTGCCACGAGCATCGCCACCAGGGCGACGGCGGCCTGCAGGAGATACTGCGGACGCGCATACCAGCGGTCTCCCTCGAAGCAGAAAATGAAACTCACCAGGTACAGCGCCAGGGGCACGACCCAGAGGAACGGGACCGTAGCGACGTCGAGACAGACGTGGTTGGTCACCGCCAGGAGCAGTACGCTGGGCGCTGCGGCCAGCATGAACCAGAGCCCTCGCAAGGGCCACGTGGGCGCCAGGCACTCAGACGGCGGCGTGGACTTCTCGCCGATGTCAAATCGGAGTCGCATCGATGGCAGGTGAAGGCACCACAGCAAGAAACCGGCAACAGCGGCTGGCACCAGCGACTGGACCAGGGACGTCACATCCACCGCCGCCCCTCGGCCAATCAATCCCGGTCCGTCCTGCCACAACCATGCCACCAGCGACAGCCCCAGCAACAACCAGAAGGACCCTCGTGCCCAGGCCACGCCCCAGGAGTGGCCGAGCCAGAGTCCCCAGCCAGCCGGCAGCAGGCCGAGCCCGACCACCCCAAGCCCAGTGACCGCACGGAGCGCGAGCGTCTGTTCGAGTTCCACCCTGCCTGTTGCCACTCCAATCAACCATCCCCACGAGAGGATTCCTGCGGCCACGCAGATCAGCGACAGGGTCCCCACCGGCGGTGGGACGGCCAAGCCGTTTTCGCGTTCGGCCGGCTCGCCCTCCTGGCAGACCGATTCACCGGCACCAGGACGAGATCCACGGCTGAACCAGCTCACCGCGGCCGCCATGACCAGGAAGACGACGAACAACACGCTCCAACCCTGTCCCTGCGTTCCCAGCCCGAAACGTGGTTCGACCACGAACGGGTATCCGAGCAGGGCCAGCAGTGAACCGGCGTTGGACAGCGCGTAGAGGCGATACGGCACGCCGCCGGTCCGCATGCGACCGTACCACGCCTGCAGGAGTGGCCCGGTCGTCGACAACAGGAAGTAGGGCCAGCCGATGGTCACCGACAGCATCAACACCACACGCCAGGTCGGATCCGCGTCTGCCGACGGCTTCCAGCCCGGCCCGGGCAACACGGGGGCCAGGCCCTCTCCGCTCCACCCGAATCCGATCCAGGCCAGGCCCACCGCCAGCACGCCCAGGTGCACCGCGAATTGCCGACTCGACCGCACCCTGTCGGCCAGCACGTGCGCGTAGGCGTAACCGACAAACAGGACGACCTGGAAGAACAGCATGCAGGTCGTCCAGACCGCCGAACTCCCGCCGAACCACGGCAAGATCGCCTTGCTGACCATCGGCTGCACAGCGAACAGCAAGAATGCGCTGACGAAAATCGCAGCCCCAAACAGCCCCGCCATGCCACCCTTCCGACTTGGGATCACAGCCCGAATAATGAATAGTACACGATTTGGGGCCAGACCCCTTGGTTTGGACTGATCGTGGTTTGGCGTGGGTGCGATGGTGGAGCAATTCATCCTGATCGGGGCCAGCAATGTGACCATCGGGTTTCCCCGGTTGGTCCATGGTCTGGCGAGGTGGGTCGGTGGACCCATCGAGATCTGGGGGGTGCACGGCCACGGCCGCTCCTACGGCACCTGGAGCAAGGTCATGGGCCGGGCCCTGCCGGGGATCCTGCAGAGCCGGTTCTGGGACGAGTGGGTGGCCGTCGAGAAAGGGCCACCTCCGCGTGCGGTCGTGACCGACATCGGCAACGACATCCTCTATGGTCACGACAACGAGGAGATCACCGGATGGGTTGAGACGTGCGTGGCACGTCTCCAGCACATCGGTGCCCGGATCGTGATGACGAGACTGCCGCTGGCGAGTCTCGCCAAGCTCTCCCAGACCCGTTTCGCCATCGCTCGCCGTATTCTCTTTCCCAATTGCCGTTTGTCACTGGACCACATCACCGAGCAGGCTCACGACCTCGACCGGCAGCTGCAGGGCCTATGCGCACAACGGAATATTCCACTGGTGGAACCCGAGGGTCACTGGTACGGAATCGATCCCATCCACATCCGCCGCAGCCGCCTCCATCCCGCGTGGCAAAAGATTCTCTCGGCCTGGAACGGCGACCACCAGGAGCATCCCGGCGAGCCGCACCCGTCCGACGGGTCCGGCCCAGCTTTCCACAGCGTCGGGATGGGACAGGCACTCAGGACCTGGCGATGGTGGCCAGCTGAGCGGTCGCGTCGCGGCCAGGTCACCGAGACTCCGCAGCCGGTTCACACCGGCGATGGCCTTAGCGTCCGACTGTACTAGACCGGTCGCTCGGCTACTTGAGCAGGGTCAGCGGGTTGCGGCGGTTTTTCAGCGGGAAGGACACCGGCCCTCCCTGTCTGTGCGACTCGAAGACCGACACGATCATTTCGGTCGCGGCTCTCGCGTCGTAGAGTCCCGACACCGGCTGTCGGTCTTTCTCGATCGCCTCGATCAGGTCAACCACGGCGGCATGATTCGACCCGTGCTTCGTGTCCTTGGACTCTGGCTTGCCCACCCCGTTGCTCGAGATGGCCTGCCACTTCGAACCGGTTCTTCCCGGTGACCAGGCCGGGTCCTTCAACAGCCAGGCGGTCTTGCCGTAGCCGGATTGGAATTCCAGGACACCCTTGGAGCCGAAGACCTTGAGCCCGAATCGATTGCCGTGGCCACGGTGCGAGGAGAAGAAGCCGTGGATCCCGCTCTTGAAACGGTAGGTCGCGTCGATGGTGTCGGCCGCCAGTGGACCAATCCCCTCGTTGCCGTCATAGACATGCGACCGGTTGACAGGCACACCCTTTTCGAAGCAGGTGGCGAAGCAGCTCTCGACGTCTCCGGCAAAGACCCTCATCAGGTCCAGCATGTGGGTGCCGAGGACCCAGAGATCCTCGCCGCCGCCGCGCCGGGGGTCTTCCTTGCCTCGCGCCCGGAGTTCGAGCACGTTGCCAATCTCGCCATCGGCAATCAACTTGCGGGCGATGGCCACCTGTGGGGAATACCGGTTGCCGTGAGCGATGGCGAGCTTGAGGTGTTTGGTTTCGCAGGCCTCGACCACCTCGTCGGCCTCCACCAGGTCGCGGACGAAGGGCTTCTCCATGTAGATGTGGCAGCCCATGTCGATGGCTGCCATCAGCATCTCGTGGTGCCGGTCAATCCAGCGTTGCGAGATCGAGACGATGTCGGGTTTCTCCTTGTCGAGCATCTCCCGGTAATCGGTGTAGGCCTTCCTCGCTCCGGACCGGGTCATCGCCCCTGCCAGGGCTGACTTGTTGTCATCGGCAATGGCCACGACATCGCACCGCGACACCCCCTTCCAGACGGTATCGAGACCGTGTCCGTAGTTGCCCTTGCCGGTGCGTCCGATGATGCCGACCCGATATTTTCTGGCCATCACTCGATCTCCAAACCCAGGTTCTTCAGGAAGGGCTCCATCCGGGGCTCCCGTCCTAGGAATTCTCTCACCATCTGCATCTCATCGACCGTGCCTCCCCGGGAGAGGATCTTCTGCCGGTACTCGCGCCCTGCCTTGGGACTCAACATCCCCAATTCCTGGAATCTCTGGAACATGTCCTCCGCATACACGAGGCTCCACAGGTAGCCGTAGTAGCCGGCCTGGTACCCCGTGAGATGTCCGAACGCGGCCTGGAAGTGCGTCCCCGGCACAGCGTCGTACAACTCGATGTCCTCGAACAGATCGAGCCCCACCTGGGTGGTATCGACCTTGCCATCTGGCTTGAGGTGGTAGGTCATGTCGACCATGCCGTAGTACACTTGGTGCTCGGCCTTCATGCCCGACCCGAGGTACTTCGCCTTGACCATGCCGGCCAGCAGGTCATCAGGAAAATCGGCCCCGGTCTTGTAGTGCTTGGCAAAGGTCTTGAGCACCTTGGCGTCCCAGACCCAGTGTTCGAACATCTGCGACGGGGCCTCGACAAAATCCCTGGCGACCGATGTCCCGGAAAACTCGCCATACTTCGACTCGGTCAGAATCGAATGCAGGCAGTGGCCGAATTCATGGAAGAAGGTCTCGACCTCGTCGTGGCTCAAAAGCGACGGAGCGTCCTTGGTCGGCTTGGTGAAGTTGCACACCAGCGCAGCCAGCGGCTTCTGGATGCGGCCGTCAGCCCATTCCTTGCGAGGATGCAGTCCCCACTGAGCAGCGTGGCCATACTTGTTGGGACGGGGATGCAGGTCAAGGAAGAAGCGGCCCATCAAGTTGCCGGTCCTGGTGTCGGTCACCTCGAAAAACTTGACATCCGGATGCCAGGTCGGAACGCCCATCGACTTGGCCTGGTCGGTGATCTCCTTGTAGCTCAATCCGTACAGCGACTGGGTGATCGAGAAGAGGCCATCGAGGACGCGATTGAGCGGGAAGTACTGTCGGACCTTCTCCGAGTCGACCGCGTACTTCTCGCGCATCAGCCGCTTCTCGTAAAACGACTGATCCCAGGGCTTCAGCGTGGCTTCCTTCCGTCCTGTGTGCTTCCGCTTCGCCTCGGTGTACTCGGCAAAGTCGAGCTTCGCCTTCTTTCTCAACAACGGGCGAAGCTTCTTGTAGAAGTCGATCACGGTCTGGGCGGACTTTGACATCCGCACCTCGGTCTCGTAGTCGGCCGGGTGCGAGTATCCCAGCAGGTTGGCGACCTGGGCACGCAGGACGAGAATCTCCTCGATCTGCTTGACGTTCTTCAGACCACCACGTCGCTTGTAGGCGATCCAGACCTTCTGCCTGGTCAGTTCATTTTCACAGTAGTCCATCAGAGGCAAGAACGACGGGTAGTCCATACCAACCATGAAGATCCCATCAGAGGTCGGCTGGGTCTCGAGCCACTGGTCGGGCATGCCCTTGAGTTCTTCACGGGTCAGCGGGACGCGCGTTTCGTCCTCCCGAATCGTCGATTCGAACTCGATCGACTTTTTGCTCAATTCGACCTGCAATTCCTTGAGTTTCGCCCGCTTGTCAGCGGGCAGCGACATGCCCGAGCGGCGATAGTCACGGAGCGTCCGCTCAAGCAACCTCGCGTCCTGGCCCTTGAGTTTCGGGTTCGAATCGGCAAAATCCTTGACCGCCCCGTAGAGGTCCTCGCGTTTCATCACCGAGATCATCCAGTTTCGGACGCTGACCTCGGCCTGGTGGCCCTGGTTCCTGAGTGCCGTGTCGGGCGACACGTAAGCCATGAACTGCAGGAACTCGGTGTCGAGCCGCAATTGGACGATGAGGTCATCGATGGCGACGATCGTGTTGGCAAAAGTCCTCTTCGTGGTCGGCACAGCGATGATCCGCTCCACCGCAGCATCCGCCTTCACCAGCGCGGCAGCCACAGGAGATCCCTCATACTTGCCGTCCGCCGACTCTTGTGCAGTCAGAGAACCGGCCACCAGGCCAAACGCCAAGGCCGCGAGAAAGGCCAGTCGGGGCATGCGTGTCATCAGTCGTGTGTCCTTGTCGAAAGAGGAGCCAAAACAGAGCCGCGTCAGGGCCGGGACCAGGTCAACCGGCTGGCGATCCGGCCTGGTGTGTGTACTCGGTTATCTCTGGTACGCCGGCAGGTAGTGCATGTAGACCTCGAGCACGAGTGAGGCCATGGCGGTCCAATAGACCTTGTTGCGTCCAACAACACTGGCCGATTCGGACATGCCGGCGGGAATGTCCCAGCTCCCGTTGTCGTTTTGCTTCTCCAGAAACATCTCACGGACCTGCGGGTGCCACTGGTTCCAGTACTTGCCACCGGCCTGGTAGTTACCCTGGATGGCGTAATAGTGGAAGTAATAGAAGTACGTCACTCCCCGGGCCCGGGCCCACTTGACCGGGATCTTGGACATGAATTCGAGGGCGCGTGTCACGGTCGGGTCGTCATAGTGCCCCAGCAGTTGAAGCGACAGGATGCCAGCGGCGGTCGTGTGAGGTCCCTGCGACGGTCCGGTATAGCCGAATCCTCCCTTGGGATGTGCACAGCTCTTGATGTAGCCAACCGCCTTGTCAATCGTCTGTTGCGGCACGGGGATTTCGGCGTTGTTGGCCGCCCTCAAGGCGACGACCTGCATGATCGTCACACTGACATCCTGCGTGCTCGGATTCGGCTGGTACCGCCAGCCCCCCTTGGCCGACTGGCAACGGACGATCAAGTCAACCGCCTTGCGGAGCCCCTGCTCCAGTTCGGGATCTGCGTCCATGCCGTACATCTCGGCCATGCACAACGTCGTCAGCCCGTGCGAGTACATGGGTCCGGAACCAGGGATCCGTTTCGAACGGAACAGCCCGCTGTCCTGCTGCGTTCTCAGCAGGTATTTCTTGCCCCGTTCGAGCACGTCCGCATACGGACCTCGGCCCGGCACATGGCCTCGGCCCATGATGGCCAGGATCGCCAGCGCGTTGGGCGCGTTGCAGTCATCCCACGCGCCGTCCATCGGAGATCCGTCTCGGATCTGCACGCTCGCCAGGTACTTGACCGATTGATCCAGGGACCCGGTCACTCGGTCGATGATGTCGGACTCCGTGAGGATGTCGGCGGTCGCGGCCTTTCCGGCCGGTTTCTGAGCCTGCACGGGCCTGTTCGTCTCGGCCCAAAACCCCATAACCGATATCGCAAAGAGTCCCACGATGAGCATCGCCGTGGTCGGCCCGCTGAAGACTCGCTTGTGCATGATCATGATCGGTCTGGTCCTCGCGTACGTCGTCGAGCGACGCACATGATAGCCGGGTTTATGACAGCCCCATCAGCCGGCGGATGCCGACGTCAATCGAATAAACGACCACCAGGACCACCAGCACGAGCCAGTTGTCCCAGATCGTGGCTTGGTCCTGGCGTCGGGTGGTCAGGGTCTTTCCGGTCAACCGTGCGTCGAGTGATCCGAGCTGATCCAGTGGGATGATGTCACCGCCGGTGGCCTGCGACAGCCCCTCAAGCGTGGCCAGATTCAACTGCGGCTGCCGGAATTCCTCGGGTGCCACCATCACGTTCAGCAGCGCCTCGGTCGCCTGCTCGGGGTCGCCGTCGGGAGGGGTGAACACGACCGAGTGCTTTCCTGGCTCGGCCGGCCGAAACTGACCGCGGTAGATCCCTTCCTGCCTCGCATCACGTCGCAACACCACCGACTGCGTGCCCTTGGGCCCCTCGATCGAAACCGGCAATTCGTTCTCGTTTCGTGGCGTCCCATCGGCATCGGCAAACGCGGCTAGCTCGATCGTCGCTTCCTCGCCCGGTTGCACCCGCACCGGCCTCACCTCGATGAAGCTCTTCGCGCCCCCCTTTTCATCACGCGGCGCCATGAACCTCAGGCTCTGACCCCAGAACTTGTAGAAGTACCGATCGCCGACGGTACGTCGCCACAGCCAGGTGGCATCGGTCGCGATGAACATCACCTTGCCCGCTTTGGCTCGGTGCCATGAGATCAGTGGCAGCTTTCCTTGGGCAAGTTCGACCGACGGATTCCACGCGAGCACCTCGGTTCCCGCCTTGGGCCGCTCGATTGCCGCACACCAGTAATACTCCGGCATCTTGCTCCACACGACCTGGTTTTTGCCGGTGTCCTCATACAGCTGCATCGCCTCATGCAGAGTCCCACTGGCCGAGACCTCCATGCGGTACGGTTCAAACACCTTCGCCTCGCGTCCCGGTTGCCCCTGGATGAGCTCCACCGGCAGCAGCTCCTGGAAGTCGGCTCCGAATGAGTGAGGCATGTGCTCGGGGCCGGCCTCGACGATCAGCCCCACACCTCGTTCCTGCACCCCTCGGATCAGCAGGTCTTCTCGTTCCCGAGTGAGGAATTCCGGCGAGACATCACCGAGGATGATCACGTCATATTCGGCCATCTCCTCGATTGTCCTGGGAAACGCCTTCTCCTGTTCGGCCTCCGGTTGCCTCCGCCATTCGCTCTCGACCACCACCTCCGGATCGTCTTCGCTCAACCGTCCCGCGAGCCCGTTGTCGCGTCGCATCGCGTTCTTCAGAAAACGAAAGTCCCAGCGAGGTCTCCCGTCGAGGAGAAGGACCTTGAGCTTGTCCTCGCTGACTCTCACGTAGGCGACATCGTGATTGTTGGCCTTCAGCTGCTCGCTCTCGCTGGGGTGCTCGGGGATCCGCACCTCGAGGTATTGAGGCCCGGACTCCTCGGCCACGTAGGTCAGCTCGACCTGCTGCTGCTCGGTTCCACTGAGTACCAGTTCCTTGGTCGCCAGGATCTTCTCGCCGTCGCGGCTGTGAGCCACCAGTTCTACGTTGACTGGCTGCCCATCAAACCCGTGAGCCTCGATCGTGGCGTGCACCCGGACCGTGTCCTTCTTGGCCACCAGCCCGCTGGTGTACACGTCGATGATGGCGACGTCCTTGATGTCCGCGGTGGAGCCAACAGGCACGGCAAAGACGGGCGCCCCATCGCGGCGATACGCCCGGGCGGCGGCGGCCGCATCGGCCGGGCTCGCACCACCCGTGTTCTGGCCGTCACTGAAAACCAGCAGCCCGGAAACCCGCTGTCCGGCGGCTCGATCAAGGACCCCCAGGACGGCTTCTCCGAGATAGGACGCGTTGGGCTGTTGGACGCGGATGGCCCCCCTGTCGTCGTCCGCCGCTACGGCGTCTCCACCTCCCGGCGGTGCGGTCGTGGCGGCAGCGCCGGGGTCCTTGTTTCCAGTCTTGCCGTCATCCTCAACCACGGTGACTCCGCTGTCCGCGGCGGCGGCCGCGTCGCTCTCGGACTTCACGGCTTTGCCAGTAGGTTCTTCAAGTGGCTCGAGCCTCCTGGCGAATGCGAAGTACTGCACGTCGTACTTCTCAGCCAGCTTCTCAAACACCTCCTCGCGCGCCGTTTCGACCGCCAGTGACGCCAGTTCAACCCGCCCGAAACTCTCGATCTCGGTTTTTACAGCCTCATCGAGCGTGTCGCCCTCACCGATGTCCAGTCCGGCTGCTCGTGCAACGACCAGCCGGTCTTCGTCGGTCTCGAACGGCCCGGCGGGGAGCTGCATACTCTGCGAGGCGTCAAACACGACCGCCAGGATAGGCTTCTTGTTGATCTCCTCGGTCAGCCGCAACACGGGGCTGGCCAGGACCAGGATCAGCATCGCCAGCACGAGAACGCGAGTGACCGTCAGCGCCGTTCTCAACCCGGTGCGAACAGTGGCGAGGTTGGCCTTCTGCCGGACGTAGATGAACCACGCGGCGGGAATCAGCAGGATCAGGGCATAAAGCCACAACGGGCGCTGGAACGCGATGTGGGTGTCCGAGATGTTCTCGACCATCTCGTCGGCCACGCCGATCGAACGTAACAGCCTTTCCAGCATCCTCGAACTACGCCCCCCTCCATGGTCGGCCCGATCCGGGCCGATTCAGGAATCACTTCTGCGGCCCCTTGGACCGGGCTCGTGACAGCTTCTTGAAGTAGTCACGGATGAAGCCCTGGTAGGCCTTCGGTCCTTCCTCACGCAGTCCCTGCAACAACTCCTCCCGTTCCTTGGGTTGCATCTTCAGGATCACTCGACGGGTCTCGACGTCGAGCTTGTCCAGGTCGACCAGCACTGTCTCGGTCCCCTCGCCATCCGGCTTCTGATTGGCGATCAGCGCGTTGGCCAGGGGATTCATCGGAGGCATCGGCTCGTCGTTCTTCTGCTGGTCCATCGGCTGTTGGTCAGCCTGCTGCGGATCCTGCTGCTGGGCCTTCTTGGCCTGCTGCTGCTGCATCCGCCGCATCATCGCCCGGGCCCGCTCCATCAATGGCTGCTGCAGGGTCTTGGCGATCTCGTCGAGCGCCTTCTGCTGCTGTGGGGTCGGTTCGTCCTGGCTCTTGGCCGACTTGTCCTGGGCTTTCTTGATCTGGTCCTGCAGGGTCTTGAGCGACTTGTTGGAATTTTTCAGAGCCTGCTGGGCCTGGTTGAGATCCTCGAGCCGTTTCAGCTGATCGGGGTCTCCTGCCTCCTTGCCCTCATCCTGCCGCTTTTTCATTTTCGCCTGCAGGTCCTTGAGCAACTTCTCGAACTTCGGATCGACGTCGGCCTTGAGACCCTCGAGGTCCGGCAGTCCTTCCTTGTTCTGCGCCTTCGGCTCAGGCTCTCCGTCCTGCGGCTTGTTATCGCCCTTGGGGTCCTGGGGACTCTGCTTGCCATCCGGCGGCATCAACGGATCGGCCAGGTCCTTCTTGGCCTTGGCATCCTGGTTCTTGTTGTCCTTCTGAGCGTTCTTGTTCTGGGCCTTGGGCGGGTCGCCGAGCACATCCTTGGCCTTCTTCAGATCCTTGTTGCTCTTCTCGGCCGTCTCCTCCTGCTGCAATTTCAAGGCGTCACGCAGAGCATCGGTGGTGAGCTCCTGCATGCTGTCTTTCAGCAGGTTCTGCTCCTTGTCCTGTTGCTGGGCGAGATCCTTTTGGAGCTTGGCGAGATAGTCCTTGAGTTCCTGCAGGGCGTCCCGGGCCAATTCCGCGTTCTGCTCGAGCAGGTCCTTCTTCAGTTCCTGCATCGCCTGCTTGGGATCCTCGCGGCTGTCTCGCTGGGCACGGGCCAGGGCATCCATTCGCTTTTGGATCGTTTCGAGATCCTTCTGGACCCGCTCGGCCTTCTTGTTGACCTCGGGCAGCTTCGTGTCCTGCTGTTTCGGCTCGGCCGCCTTCTTGATCTCCTCGGCCAGCTTCTTCAGCGGATCGACGGCCGCTTTCTCGAAGGCGTTTTCGAGTTTCTTCATCTGGTCGGCCACCTGAGGCGGCACCAGCGGGTTCTCCTCGGCCTGTTTCGCCAGGGCCCCCAGGTCGTTCTTGACCTGCTCGGACAACTGGACGTTCTTGTTTTCTTCGGCTGCGAGCTTATTGAGTTCGGCCTTCAGTGCGTTGAGTTTCTTCTGCTCCTCGGGGGTCAACTCAACCGGCTTCTCTTCTGGCTTTTGTGCCTTCGGATCTTCCTTCTTCTTCGCGTCGTCAGGCTTGGTCTCTTCCTGCTTGGCCTGCTCCTCCTTGGCCTTCTCGATCTTCTCGGTCAGTTCCTTGAACTCGTTCTCGAGCTTCTCGGTCGTCTGCTGGATCTTCTTCTGCTTGGCGATCAGGTCGACCAGCTTGTCACGAAAGGTCTCGGTCTTCTTCTCGAGCTGCTCGAACTGCTTGTCCGCGGCGCTGTTGTCGTTCTTGATCTGGATGCTGTAGTCGATCGTCTGTCCACTGAGGCCCTTGCCGTCCCGAACCTCAATCCGGTAGGTCAGCGTGTCTCCGATCTTGAGTCCCCGGTCCTCGAGGTCGAGGATAATCTCGCGGTGGTCGTTTTCGACCGGTGGGCTGAGCGTGACAACCGGCTCGCCCTCAAAGGCCCCGTCGTCGTTGGTCTTGGTACTGAGCACGACGTGTTTCACGCCGAAGTCGTCAAACGAGGTGATGGCAACGGGCACGGGCTGGGGTTTGGTCAGCACCAGCGTCTGCCTCGGCCGCTCGATAATCACCTGCGGCGGCGTATCGGTGATGGCGACGAATTTCGCCTCGGCCATCGTCTTGTTGTACCGGTCGGCGTCGTTCTTGAGTCTCACGCGATACAGGCCATCTTCCAGGAGCGGGAAGGCGCCGGTGTAGAGCACCTGGCCGTCCTTGAGCTTACGAGGCCCGGTCGCGCGTTCTTCGGGAAAACCAGCGTCACCTGGCTCGATCAGCTTGAGCGGTTCGGTCTGCCCGGTCGGGAGCAGCTTCACGATCGCCTCCTCGGACGGACGCATCGCCCCGGACGCACCCCACACGGCCTGTCCGCCGTAGAGCGTGAACATCATGCCCGTGATGGATCGGCCGGCGAGGCCGACGACGTTGGCTGGCACCTCAAGTCGAACAACCTGGCCCGTGGGAGGAAGATCGCCGATACGGACACGCGAGACGGTCCCGCGTTTGCCCTCGTTGATGAGATCTTCACCCCAGAACGCGCGGTGTTCCCAGCCCTGTCCGTCGTGCCACTTGAGCATGATCTCGCGTGGCTGTTGATCGGGCGGCAGGTAGACGTCAACAAACAGCACCTCGTCGGTGCCGACCTGAAACGCCTCCTTGGCCTTGGTGAATCCGTGCGAATGCACGGCGGTGTTGGGGGGATCCGTATGAGCCTCGGCTCCCGCCAGCATCTCGGTCTGCCACGTCCCACTTGGTGCCGAGCCCTCGGGCCGCACCGACGTGAACCAGCTGCGCGGTGCGCGGTCACTGACGGCCTGGACAACCCGCTTGAGCTCCAGGAACTCGATGTCCCCCGCTGAGATATCGCCCTCGGCCACGACGAGCACATTGACAGTGCTTCCGACCGGCCCTTCGACATCGGCCACCAGCGTCGTCCGATCGAGCTTCTCCATGTACTCGGGATAGGCCAAGCGACTCGACACGTTGACGATCTCGGGCCGCGCCAGCATCTGGACGGTGTATTCCGGCGTGTAGGTCCCTCCTCCGTGGACGCGATAGCGGAATTGATGCTCAAGCCCCTTGAGTGTCAGCCTGGCGGTGCGTTCTCCTCCACGGGGCTGGAAGCGCGGCAGCGTATGACGCATCGTCACCGGCTCGCCCTCGTCGTTGACCATGTCAATCACCAGCGAGAGTCGTTCGTCCTCGTAGAGACTCCGGTCGTCGGTCAGACGAATCTGGAAGACCACGTCATCGCCTCGCACAACGTCTCCATTGCCGGGCTTCAACTGGTCCTGGTTGCCGACATGGACCTCGTAGGCCACGTGACCGTCCGGCGGAATGTCGGCGAACGGGTTGAAAACCCTGTTCATCGCGGTCGACACGCCCGGCACAAAGATCACCGACAGGGCCACCAGCCCGACCGTCGCCATCAGGCCGGCTCGCTGAAGACTCTGCAGATCGAGCACCTTACGGGGGTTGAAGCCGCGGATCCTCTCGAGAGCCTCGCCCACCAGCTTACGATGAAACGCCTCAGAGACCGGGACTGACCGGTTTTCATCCTCGAGATCAATACAGGTGACCAGCCGATTGTGAATCTGCGGCAGCTCCAACTCGATCCGACGCGCAACCAGCACGCTCGAAAGTCGACGGAACAACGGGCGCAAGACACCGGAAATCACCGCCCAGGCGGTCGGCACGACGAGCAGGACCAGCGCCAGGGCCCTCAGCACGGTCCACTGTGAAGGTGCGACGCTCGAGACCAGAAAGTCGGTCATGGTCATCAGCACGACCAGCAGCAGGCCGAGCCCGAAGCTGGCCAGCAGACCTGTCATCACCCAGGTCGAACGCAGCAGTCGCCGCGTTCTGTTCACAAGCGAACGAATCGGCGACGTGTCTGACGCCGAAGGTCCACGGCTGCTGTTGATTTGACCGTTTCCGCCGCCCGTCTGGGTGCTCGTCATGAGTCACTCCTGGCCGTCTGGGTGCTCCAACGCATCGACGCTGGCTTGTGGGTGAATGGTGTATTCAATGCCGGATCAGAGGGCATGTCAATCGCGGTCTCAACACATGTCACAATGGGGAACCAGGGTCAACTTCCCGGCGTTCCCGTCGGGGCCTCCTCGGTCACATCAGCCCCGGTCATGCGGCCGACCCACTCACCGGGGCTCAATTGTTTGATCTTCTCCATAGCGGTGTCATCCTCCTCACCCGCGACCTGTCCGCTGAGCGTCGAGAGCAGGAACTCGACACCGATGACGATAAACATCAGGAAAATCAGCCATCTCCAGATCTCGTTCTGAGTCCCCGGCTCGCCGAATTCCTGCTGCGACTTGGCACTCGCATCGATCACGAACAGGGTCTCGTCCGGCTTCAAGCCGCTTAGCATCCGTGTCACTCCATCGGTGACTCGCTTCATCCTCTCGGCCGCTTCATTCGGGTCATTGTCTCGCTGTAGATTGCCCCCCAGAGTCTTGAAGTCGCTCTCGCCGGCGGCCAGGTTGACGGCGAACGACAGTTGCCCCTCCTTGGGCCGCGCGGTGTTGCCGCCGGTCACCTCGACATCGTAGAAGCCCTGCCGGACGGTGCGATCGAAGGCCCCGACCAGTCTCGCCTTGGATCTCTGGAACTCCTCCAGCGGGGTCACCGAGCCTCCGGGCCCGGAGACCTTGGCGGTCACCGGATCCCAATCGGCCTCCTCGGCCACGAACTCAGCCGTCCCCCCCGCCCCGACGACGCTCGGACCACTGAGATCCGGCTGCTTCATGACGTGGCTGACCATTCTCAGCACCAGCGGTACGAATTCCGGACGCATCGGCAGATTGGTCCATTTCGAATGGAACGGAAACGACGAAAGCACGATATGTCCGTCGCCGTACCTGCCCTCGATGATGGCCGGCGTGTTGCTGCCGGCATACGAAATCAGCGGCCAACTGCTGCCTCGCTCCTCGGGCAGCGTCATTGCGAAGTGACGGTATACCTGCACGCGGGTCAGGTAGGGTGTTTTCCCTGTTGAAAACACCGAGAGAATCTCGCTCGAAAAGTCGATATTGGCAAACTTCTCGAACGTCTCCTGCTTGGTCGGGTCCCCGACGGCGGTCGTCAGCGTGGCCGCGATCATCGGGGCCTTGGGGTCATTGGGATCCACAAAAAACTGCTTGGTGTAGATCTCGGGATTGACCTTGTCCCCGGGCAGCATGATCAGTCCGCCGCCCTTGTTGACAAAGTTCCGCAGCATCGTGAACCGTGCGGCATCGAGTTGTCCGCAATTGGCCAGGATCACGACGGTGGCCCGATCGAGAGCATCGGCATTCAGCTCGTTCTGCGGGATCTCGCGGACATCGAGCGAGCGGACAAAGTCGCCACCAGGGGCCAGCCCGGCGGACTCGGCATTGCCGCCCACGTCCGGATCACCGTTGCCGCTCTCGTCCCCGTCTCCGCCCTCCTCGTCGTCTCGTAAGTCCGTGGCGGTCAGAGCGGTTTTGATGTAGAGCGCCGAGTCCTCGAGCGGATTGGGGTTGGGGTTTCCGTTGATCAGCAGCACGCCGACCTGGGGTTGCACGTCGAGCGTGAAGCGAAAGGTGTTGTCATCCAGGAACGGGTCCCCGGGGATCTCGAATTGTCCCTTCAGCACGCCCGGCTCTGTCGGCACATAGACCACCTCGAGCTCGTCGGTTTTCCCGGCAGCCACCGACATCGACTGCCGCTCAACCTGCTGCCCCTTGATGCTGGTTGTAACGGCAAAGCTGCTGGGTGTGTTCTTCGACGGCGAGAGATTCCTGATACGTGGTCTGAGTGTAACAGGAAGGCCGACGATCACCCGCGACGGAGTCGGGGCGTGCCCGACCACAGCGAAGTTGTCCAGCGGCCGACCACTGCCAACGTTGACAACTCGCAACTCGGCCCCCTCGGGCACGTCAACGGCACTGGCACCGCCACGGAATTCGTCCCATCCGCTCTGCTGCAGATCGGTGAACAGGTAGATCGTCGGTTCCTGCAGCTCGGACAACTCGGCACTCTCGCCGGAGAACAGCTGCGAGAATGCGGCGTAGAGATTCCCGCGTGACGGGCCGGTATCGAGGTTATCAATCTCGTTGGTGATCTCCTCGGTCGCCGCCTGGAATCGCCTCAACAACTGTTCGGGCCTCTCGCCAACGCGAATCACGGTGACGTGATCACCGGGCTTGAGTTCATCGAGCACCAGGTGGGCCGCCTGCTGTGCCCGTTCGAGCGCCGTGCGGCCATCGGTCGCCGCTCCCATGCTGGCCGAGGTGTCGAACATCAGCACGACGTCCCGGTTCCCGACGCCGCCACCAATCAGAGATTCCCAATAGTCGGGCATCCTCATCCGCGAGACAGCGAAGACGAGGAACAGGAGGAAGAGCGTCCGGAGCAGCGCGATCAGCCACTCAAGGAATTTCATCCGGCGCCGCTGCTGCACGTAGCTGTCAAACAGAAACCGAAACGTGCTCAGTTCAACTGTCTTGAGCCGATGCAGGGTCAGCAGGTGCAGCACCACGGGGATCAATGCCAGTGGCAGGAACCACAGCAACGCGGTATTCGAAAACAGGCTGGTCAATCCGCCCACGGTGAAATCTCGCTATCCCATCCGGGTCCGCTTGTCGAGATACGCAGCCAGGAACTGGTCATACGGTTTGGACGTGTCACACAGTTCGTAGCTGATCTTGCGTTCGAAGCAGTCCCGCTTGACCTGGTCGGTGAACTTGTTGATCCGCGACAGGTATCGCGCCCGCAGGCTCTTGGGGTTGGCCACGACGCGACCGGCCCCTTCCATGTCCTTGAACCGCGTCAGACGGTCGAAGGGGAAATCAAGTTCTGCGGGATCCATCGTGTGAAACACGATCACCTCGTGGTTGTTATGCCGGAAGTGTCCCAGCCCACTGGCGATGGCCTCCTCGTTGTCGATCAGATCGCTGATCACAATGATCAGCCCACGACGCTTCGTCCGTTCGGCCGCCTCGTGCAACACCGTACCGACATCGGTTTCGCCACCGGGCTCCACGCCGTCGAGCGAATCGAGGATCCGACGAAACTGTGTCGGGTGTGCCTTGGGGGGGATGAACTTCCGCACGCCGGTGTCGAATTCGATCAGCCCCACCGCGTCGTTTTGCCGGAGCAGCAGATAAGTCAGGGCGGCTGCGAGGTAGGACCCCCAACTGAGCTTGGACTGTTCGCCCGAGGTGAACTCCATCGAGCTGGAACAATCGAGCAGGATGTAGGCCCTGAGATTCGTTTCGTCCTCGTACAACTTGACGTAGTACTTGTCCGAGCGGGCGACGATCTTCCAGTCGAGATTGCGGATCTCGTCCCCCGGCGTGTAGGACCGGTGGTCGAGATACTCCACCGAGAACCCATGAAACGGGCTGCGATGCCGGCCGGTGAGGAACCCCTCGACCACCTGCTTGGCCACCAGCTCCATGTTACCCACGCGATGCAGGCCGGCCGGGTCGAGGTATTTTTGCTGTGGCGCCATCTTGGCTGGGCCTCACGGTGTCGTTGGTGAGGAGCGTGGATCGAACCGGATCTACAACTCCTCGCTGGTCTCCTTGCACAATCGCTCGATGATCGAATCGGTGGTCACTCCATCGCTCTCGGCCGAGAAACTTGTCACCAGGCGGTGCCGGAGCACGGGATAGGCGACGTATCGGATGTCCTCGATCGAGGCATTGAAGCGGCCATCCAGTAAGGCGTTGGCCTTGGCTCCCATCAGCAGGGCCTGGCAGGCCCGCGGTCCGGCTCCCCATGTCAGGTACTGCTTGACGAAATCGGGAGCATCGTCGGAATCGGGGCGGGTTCCGCGGACAAGCCGGACCGCATAGGACGCGATGCTGCGACTGACAATCACTTTCCGCACGACCTGCTGCAGACTCATGATCTCCTGGGCGTCGAGCAGCCTGGTCAACTCGGGACGGTCCCCAGACGTCGTCGTCTCAGCGATCTGCAGTTCCTCCTCGAAGGTCGGGTAGTCGACAAGGATCCGGAACATGAACCGATCAAGCTGTGCTTCGGGCAGCGGGTAGGTGCCTTCCTGCTCGATCGGGTTTTGCGTCCCCAGGACGAGGAAGGGTCGATCGAGTTCAAAGGTCTGGCCGGCGATCGTAACCTGGTACTCCTGCATCGACTGCAACAGTGCTGCCTGGGTCTTGGGCGGGGTCCGGTTGATTTCGTCGCCGAGAATGATGTTGCCGAAGATGGGCCCCTTGACGAATTTCATCTGCCGACGCCCCGTGCCTTCTTCCTCCTCGAGGATCTCGGTCCCGACGATGTCACTGGGCATCAGGTCGGGAGTGAACTGGATGCGGCTGAATTTCAGCGAAAGCATCTCGGCGATCGAGGCGATCATCAGGGTCTTGGCGAGCCCGGGAACCCCCTCGAGTACACAGTGCCCCTGCGCAAACAGGGCGATCAGGACCTGCTTGAGCACCTCGTCCTGGCCAACAATCACGCGGCTCAGTTCGTCCCGCAGTTTCCCATAAATCTCCGCGGCCTGCTCAGCGGACTTGAGATCCTGCTCGTCGACTTGACCCGCGCCGGCATTCAATTCGGTCGCCATGAGTCCCTCACTGGCTGAGTGTGCAGCCTCCATGCCAGCCCCCACGGCCGACATTCGTGGCCCCAAGCTACAGCGTACAGGCAGCAGGTCAACCGAACGCAGCAGTTATGGCTGATGAGTCAGTGGCTAGTTACCGCCGCCGGGCTTCTGCCACGGCACCTCACCGTAGCGCTGCAGTTGCCGTCTGAGGGCCGCCGACAATTCTCGGAAGACCTTTGGCCGCCTCTTCGACAGATCGGTCTGTTCCTTCGGATCGTCGTCGAGGTTGTAGAGCTCCATCGGCTCAAACGGACTGTTGTGAAGCAGCTTCCACGGCCCTCGCCTGACCGCCTCGATCGTCTTGCCCGCGTACCGCAATCCTCCCTCTCGCCGGCTGAAGAACCACAGGTCTCGCAGTGGCTTCTGCTTACCTCCCAGCAGCGTGGGCAACAGGCTCCGAGCCTCAATGCCGTCCGGGACCTTTGTGCCGGCTGCCTCGCAGATCGTCGCGAACAGGTCCATCGACAGCCCCATCGAGGCACTGCGGGATCCGGGTGAAATGCGCCCCGGCCAACAGGCAAACGTCGGCACCTTGAGTCCCCCCTCGTACACGCTCTGCTTGCCGTCCCGCAGCGGCCCGTTGTTGGCCCCGACGCTGACCTGGCCCCCGTTGTCGGAACTGAAGATGATCAGCGTGTCCCTGGCCTGGCCATTTTGATCCAGGGCCTTCAGCACGCGGCCGATGCCATCATCCATGTGCTCGATCAGGGCCACCAGTTTCGCCCGCTTGCGATCAATGCCCGTTTCTCGTTTGAGAACCCGTTTGGTCCACTGCTCCGGCGGCTGGATCGGCGTGTGCGGCGCGTTGTAGGCGAGGTAGAGAAAAAAGGGCCTTTTGTCCTTCAACCTCGCCTCGCGGGCCAGGTAGTCAACGGCCCACTCAGTGAACAGCTCGGTCGCGTGCCCCTTCGGATCAATCGTCTCACGATTGAGTCTCATGTAGTTGATCCCGTGGCGACGGTGGGTGTAGTAGTCGTCCATCATGTCGCCCAGGTAGCCATGGAAGTGCTCGAAGCCGCGGTCATTGGGAATGTTGGGCCTGGCCAGTCCCAGGTGCCATTTGCCCACCATCGCCGTCCGGTATCCCGCCCGGGCCAGCACGCTGGGCAGCAAGACGGCCTCGTGCCTCAGGTACCCCCAGTTGTTCTCGAGATGAGTTCGGATCACACCGGGCACTCCCACCAGATCCTGGTAGCGGCCGGTCAGTAGCGCGGCCCGGGTCGGCGAACAAACGGGGCAGTTGGCGTAGAAATTGGACAGCGTGATCCCCGACGCCGCCAGTTTGTCGATGGCAGGGGTTCGCATGTCCCTGGCCCCCTGGCACGCCAGGTCACCGTAACCCAGGTCATCGACGAGGATCAGCAGGACATTGGGAGGCGCGTCGGTGGCCGCGGCACGCCCTGGGTACAGACCTGTGAACACCGAGAACCCGACGAGCCAGATCACGACCCCAGCAGACTCGCCACAGCGACACACCATGTTCCTCTCTCCCATCAGGCCGTCTTTGAACCCGCGCATTCCTAGGCCAGCGGCACCTGGTCGTCCCGCCTGGGCGACCTCCGGACCACGATCTCCATTCCGGCCGCCGCCGCCTGGTGACGACAGAGCGTCATCAACGAATCGACTCGTTCATTGATCTCTTGCAATGCCGCCCCTACGGGTCTCAACCCCGGCACCACCACCAGGTGCCGACATCTCAAGAGACGGGCGGCCCGGATGGCATGACCGAGGCGAGACAAAACGCCGCGGCGGACGGCCGCTGAATTCGAGGCGAACGTCACCCGTCCCCAATCGACCACGGCCTCGATCGACGACAGTCTCACTGAGTACTTGGCCAGCGAGTGCTGCAATCGCAGTTGCCAGTCACGTGGTCGGTTCAAGACCGTCTCGTCCTCGACCACCTGCCACCCTCTTGTGACGGCGCGGGCGACGAGGTCTCCGGGAGCATCGTCAACCGACTGCCTGAGGCTTTCCAGCGAGATCCCGACGGGTGCGGCACGCCGCGCGATCCCGTTATCGCCCGCCCATGACAACGAACAGCCCGCCGCCGCTGCGACGGCCAGAAAACTGCGACGATCACATGCCAGCATTCCGCTGACTTGTGTCATTTCCCCGTGTGTGGACTGGCTCACGCAAACTGCTCCCACAACCTGTCAAAGTACCTCGAGAAATCCTGGATGAAACGCGGTTCGCCCGTCACCAGAAAATTCTCCTGGTTACGATTCGCGGCTGACCGTGTCCAGTTGTAACTGCCGTTGAGCAAGAGGCGATGATCGAAGATCGCAAACTTGTGGTGCATGTGGTCATCGGTGCGGTCGATCCGAACGTCGACGCCGGCCGAGATCAACCGGTCGATGTCCGATCCACGGTCTCCGGACTTGTCGTCGTCGCTGATCACGCGCACGTCGAGTTTGCGTTCATGAGCGTCGATGATGGCATCTGACACGCGATCGTCGGTGATTGTGAAGACACAGATGTCGACCTTGTTACGAGCTCGCCCCAGGAGGCTCCGCAGCTTGGCCGGGCAATCGTCCTGGGGTGCAAAATACGAATCGGCCACCGCCGGCTCTCCACCTGTCGGATCCGAGGCTTGGAGCACCTTGACCCCCTCCTCGAGCCAATCGAGCGTCTCGATCGCCGTGGGATCGACGAGCGACTCGCGGGCCAGGTCAAATGCGACGCTGCGATACAACGCCAGGGCATGCTGGTCGGGGTCAACGTGCTCGAGGATCCGGGTCATCGCCGATCGCTCACCGCGAGTCAGGCGTCGATCGTCGAGCGTCTGTTTCAGCATCGTTCGCACTTGCTGAGGATTCACGTCTCCGTCTCCTTGTCCCCTCCCAGGTCTGTCGATGATCCAAACAGCTGTTCGATGCTCCGGAGTTTCGGTTCTCCGAGATACCCGTAGCGGTTGATCCACACCCCAGTCGCCGGGCTATCGGCGACGATTTTCAGCCGGCGGTGAAAATCGTCGTCAGGCCCGTAACCGTGCACGAGTGGGTAAACGACCGAGTGTTCACCGACAGCCGCGGTCGCCTGGGCAATCTTGCGTTTCTGAGCCGAATCGGACACCGGGTGTGGTTCGTCGGGCTCCGGATAACGATATTCTTCCAGCGACTCGCCCCCGGGATCCTCGTCCGTCCCGTCGTACATGTCCAGCAGGCTGATCAGCGCCCGGACCAAGAGCCGTTCATCGAGCCCGGGACGCCTGGCCAGCAGTTCCTGGCCCCAGAACGTGACCATCTGGGCCCAGTGCATCGTGTAGAGCTTGGGCGAGACGGCATCGGAATGCCTGGCGACTCCGGCAAAATCGAGGCCGGTCAACAATGTCCAGGGCGGCATGAAGGCATGAGACATCAACCGCTTGCCGGGATCGACCTCATCGATAGCAGATCGCCAGTCCCGGACCAGGTCCACTGACAGGGCGGCTTTCATCCGGAGCCACTCGACCACGCCCGGCCGCTCCAGCATCTCTCGCCCCAGCCGAAATCTCCCGCGATCGCGTCCAGCCAATTCTGCCAGATCCTCGTTTTCGAGCGAGTTCTCGAGCCAGTGTTTGAGCCGGCTGACATCTGCTTCGATCAACTCGAAGCGGAACCCGTGCTCGGTCGCCCAGGTCGCGACATGAGGACCGAAATCCTGGAAGACCTCACCCCACGTGTAGCACGGGTATTCCGGCCAATCGATCCGGAATCCCGTCACGTCGGGATAGGCCCTCAGCAGGTCGACCGTGTGACTGCGGTTCCAGGCCCGGACGGCCGGGCTGGCCAGGCTCGCCGTGTCAGCCATCCGTCCGGGAGGTATCTCGCCTCCGGGCAGCCGCGGCCTGTCCTCATCCCTGAGTCCCGACGGGCGGGCGGCTGGAACCTGCAGGAAGACGTCGAGGCCACGACCTCGTGCCGCCTGGATGAACTCCCCGATCAACTCGCCGTGGGCTTCGGTCAACGGCCCCGGCTGCCTGGGGGAATAGGCGGAGGATGCATACAGGCTGGGATCAGGTTGGTAGCTGACCTCGCTCTGGACCCAGAGTGCTCGCTTGCCAAACAACGGTCGATCGAACAATCGGGGGCTGCTGCCGGCATCGTCTGGCGGCTGAAAGCTGCCCTCGCCCTCGGCGGCCTCGGCGGTCACCGTCGGGTTGAGCGCCACGGCGGTGGCACCGGCCGCGGTCACGTTGTCGAGAACCGGGTCGACGCCCTCGCTGAGAATGAAATCTCCCAGCACGGTGATGCCGACATATCGTCCGGCCGACGGGCCGGATGGACCGGAGTGGCTGTGACGTGACGGCTCGGTCATTTCAGCGGGTTCTCGTACCACACGACATTCTTGCTGCCGCGACCGGCGATCAGGATGTCCTTGTCACCGTCGCCATCGATGTCGACCGCGCGGATGTCATAGGACTCCTGGTTGCTCCCCACCAGGTGGTTCTTGAAATTCCCTTTGCCGTCGTTCTCGAACCACCACGCCTCCTTGCTGCCGTAGCCGCAGGTGGCCGCATCGATGTCGCCGTCGCCATCCATGTCGGTGACAACCAGGCAGTGTGGCTCCTTGAGTGTCTTGTGAATCTCGCGGATCCGAAACGAGGGGGCCTCGAACCAGAGCACACCCATGCCGTGGCCGCGGGTGGCGATAAAATCGGTCTTGCCGTCACCGTTGACGTCGGCGGGCATGATGTTGGTCGCGCCGGGCTGGCCGTCGGCCAGCAGGTGCTTGGTCCACGTCTTCGTCGGATCCGACGGGGCTTCCCACCAGGCGAACCAGTTACCCATCTTGGTCTTGTCGGTCGGTCCGCCCTTGGCCGCGCTGGCGGCATCGGGGCGCCCATCGCCATTGACATCTCCGAATCCGAGGTAATGAGAGAGTCCGGGTGCATCGCCGGAGGCGAAGATGTGGCGGTGCCATCTCTCGGCCTTTCGGGGACGGCGAGGCACCTTGAGCCACGCCAGCGAATTGGGAAAGCGGCCAACCGGCTGAGCGCTGTTGGCCAGTAGGTCCGGGTGACCGTCGCGGTCCACGTCTCCCTTGAGCAGTCCATGGATGCCGTTGACCTGGTCGTCCACGAGGTGGAACTTCCATTTCCCCGTCAGCGGCTTACTGGGGCACTCCAGCCAGTAGACGAATCCCGGAGAGTATCGGGCGCCGATCCAGTCCAGGTCGCCATCCCGGTCAACATCCATGAACTCCGAATGAATGCAGCTGTGATCCGGGTTGGACTCAATGACTATCTCGTTCCAATCCGGCCCGACGAACAGGCGAGTCTTGCCCCCGGCGTTGGCGATGATGTCGACCTTCTTGTCGCCGGTGAAGTCCGCAGCAACGGCGTTGACGGTGTGAACACCGCTGTGCACGACATGCTTCTTCCACTCGGCCGCCCTCAACGGCGTATCCGTCATCAACGCCGAAGCGAGCAACATGCTGACGGAGACCAGCAGCAGGGGAAGACGGGGGGTCTGGATCATCTCAGCAACTCCTGCAAGGTCGATCGGGATCGGGCCGCGACTCGCGGCCGGGCGATTCAGGCTAACAACCATTCCACATGAGAACCACGCCGGGCAATCGGGTGAAATTCTGCAAACTCCGTCGGTTGCATCAAGGGCCGGTCTGCGGTTAGCTCCCCATCTGGAGAACGCAACAGGCACCAGCCAGCGGGTCAGTCAGCATGCAAGTCCTCATCAGTGGCGCCTCCGGGCTCGTCGGACGAGCCCTTGTCACCTCTCTCGCCGCCGACGGCCACCAGGTCATCCGGCTCGTCCGCAGCAGCCAACAAGCTGAAGAACCGGACGCGATTCTCTGGTCACCCAGAGACGGCACGATCGACTCGGCCGGTCTCGAAGCGGCCGGGCGATTCGACGCGGCCGTGCATCTGGCCGGCGAGGGCATTGCTGCGAAGCGATGGACCGACGCCCAGAAGAAGCGGATTCTCGAGAGCCGGGTGCATGGGACCAGGCTCCTGGCCAATGCCCTCGCCGGTCTCTCCACCGCCCCGGGCGTCTTCGTCTCGGCGTCGGCCATCGGCTGGTATGGGGATCGTGGGGACGAGTGGTTGGATGAGAGTGCTGAAGCAGGCGACATATTTCTGAGCGAGGTTTGTCGTGAGTGGGAATCGGCCACGGCCCCGGCCGTCGAGGCCGGAATGCGAGTCGTCCTGCACCGTGTCGGTGTCGTCTTGTCCCAGGACGGCGGAGCGCTCGCCAAGATGCTCACACCGTTTCGGCTGGGCCTCGGAGGACGAGTCGGATCTGGGCAGCAGTACTGGAGCTGGATCTCGCTCGAGGATCTTGTGCGGTCGATACGACATGTCATTGATGACGAGACGATCGCGGGACCGGTCAATGCCGTGGCCCCTCATCCGGCCACGAACAGCGAATTCACGCGCACCCTGGGAAAGTGCCTGCGGAGGCCAACAGTGTTCCCACTACCGGCTTTCGTGGCCAGGCTCATGCTGGGACAGATGGCGGATGAATTGCTGCTCGGCGGCGCACGCGTCCGACCGGGAGTGCTCGATGCGACCGGATTCGAATGGGCTCACCCCAATCTGCCCGACGCACTGGCAGCCGTGCTGAGATAATCGCTGCTGATCGGAATTGAGACGTAGCCAATCTGGTAACAGATTGGGAGGTCACCGGTTGCTCTCTGAAGTGTCACCACTTCAGCTACGGCCGCGAAGTCACCTGCTGCCACTCGATTTCTTGGGGCGGGCGACCTGCCGGAGCCCCTTCGACATCCCTCCACCGGCTTGCTCCCAAACCGGATCCTCGTCCCATTGATTCATCGTGACCTGGTCTCCGTGACCACCCCCTTGAAGTACCTCAGGTCGACGGCTGACTGATCGAGCAGTTCCTGGCTGTTGAGACGCCGGAAGCTCGAACCCCCCTTGTACTCGCTGTGCAGTGATACGGTGCCGTCGTACTTGAGTTGCCGCAATCTGGCGACAAACCGAGGCAGCGGAGCCTGGCCATCCGCCAGGGGCATGTAAACCGGTCGGAATTGGGCCTGGCCATGTGAATCGCGACCGTTGGCGCGCCAGATGAAGTTTTTAACACCGACGAGGCGTAACCACGGTGAGATCAACTCCAGTCCCATCTCCCAGCCGGTCAACCCCCCTTCCACCGTCATGTGCATCGGATCGGCATAGGCCCCGACGGTCTCGGGGTCAAAGTCCTTGAGAATCAGGTAGAGGACGGATCCGCCGTTGGCGAGCACGTTTCCGGAGTGAACATGGACACACGGTGTCACCCCCATCGGCCGGGTCAGCTTGATCACTCCTTCGAGCTTCCGGCGGGCGTCGTCGATCTGTTTCAGCAGGCTGCCAAAACCCGTGTAACGCCAATATCCCAGCTTGATCTGCCGGACTCCATAGTGGGCACACGAGGCAATCACGTCCCTGGCGAACGGACTGTCGGTTCCGTTGATCCCCGTCGAGGCCATCAGGATCTCAACCTTCTCCCGCATCGCCACCTGGTGTGCGTGCGCCAGACCCATCTCGGCGTTCTTGGGCAACACGTGGCCACCGGGCCGCAACGTCAGATCAAGACCGTCGAAGCCCCGCTTTCGAACCTCCCGACACACCTGCTCGATCTTCATGTCGGCCAGGTTGTCAGTAAACAGCGCGTACTTCATCTGCGACATCTCCCCACTCAACAGGTTCACGGCCGGGATTGATCGTAAACAAACCGCCACACCACCACGTCACACTCGTACATGAAGAACTCGAGTTTCCTGGTCGAGTTGAGTTCAGCGGGAGTGAACTGAACCGGAATCTGATCGTGCTGAAACGAGTCGATCGTCAACTGGCCCATCTTGTTCGGAGCGATCACCGACAACCCACTGGGATACTGCCGCACCAGTTGAAAGGGCGTGGGCAATTCAACAGTCACCTTCATTCGTCGTTCGTGTCCGGCATTGACGACACCAACGTAGAGGCTGCCGTTGTGCCACCTCTGCCAGTGATAGACGTCGTCCCGGGTGCGACCGGCCTCCTTGACTGTGCGCTCGAAGCGAACCGTTGCCGCCCGAGTCTTGCTCGGCACAGGAGACAGCAACACCGGCTCGAGCACCTTGAGTTCATCACCCAGGTCACACACCGCTCCCCAGATACTGGGCAGCTTGCGGATATCGTAGTGGGACAACTCGACTCGCTTCGGCGACCAGTAGAACACGCTCGACCGTGCTCCGGCGGCAATGTTGGCGTGCACCTGGGCCCTGATCTCCTTGGCGTTGGGCCGGTGCGTCTTGTCGGTGATCACGTTGCGGCGGTCACCAATCCGCCAGTCGAAGGCCTGCGAGACGCTCCAGACCGACTTGGTCGGCCACCGTTGCGAATACCCCTTCGTTTCGCTCATCGTCCACGCCCATGGCCCGTCGGGAATGGGGTAGATGTTGGGCCAGAGAATGTCGGCGTTGTCGGCATTGTTGACGGAAAAGAACTCGGCACGAGTGCCGCAGATCACCACCGGGTGGTTGGGATCGACCTTCTTGATCATCCGGTAGACCTTGTTGAGATTGGCCGCGACCTTCTTGGGCTCCCGCCGACGGCCAGGTTCATCCGAGAGATACCAAAGCCACAGCGCCGGTTCGTCTTTGACCGCCTCGACCAGTTTGCGGGCCGTCGGCACATCACCCAGGTCCTCGACCACATCGCGTGGCAACCCCAAAGCCACGCCGATCCTCTGCTCAGCAGCGCCCCGCAGGTAGGTCCGGGCTCGGCGGATCCACTTGTCCGTATCCCCGTTGATTTGCACCTCGAACAGGTACTCGTGGGTCAGGTCGAAACGGGCCTGCTTCAGCCCGGTGAACTCGGTGATCGAATCCGACGGATCGCGGAAGGCACCATAGATGTACCGCCGCTTGCCGTTGACCCTCACGAAACCGTCCTGATCGATGGTGACCCTGGTGGGTGAACTCTTGCCACTTTCAGCCACCCCGGTCACCGGAATCGCGATCATCACGATGGACCAGACCACCGGCGCGACCAACGTTCTGCACGTCAGCATCCTGGACATCGGCAACATCTCCTCGGGTCATTCACGGTGGCGGGACGGAGACCATGGACACGGCCGTCCTTCCGAACCGGTACACCAGAACGGTCTGTCCCGGCCGGATCAACCCGGCCCCGACGATTCCTTCGATTCAACCAACGACTCTGGTTGGCTTGGCCAGAGCCTGTCGGTGGCAGCAAACAGGAGAAACAGCAATAGCACCACGCCGTATTCCAGTCCGGGAATCCGCGGCAGTTCTCCGGCCAGGGCTGCCGCACCGTCGGCCCACGATCCGGCGTGCCACCAGTAGGTCACCAGCGTTGTCATCAGGAACGCGACCCACAACAGGCGTCGCCCCATCGTTCTCAGCGGCACCCCATACACCTGGGTCAGCACGAAAATCGCTCCGAAGCCGAACGTGAACATGGGCCACATGCGGTTCCCCTGGTACCAGGCGACCACCGCCGCATGCGGCAGGACCATCACCTCCAGGCACAAAGTCCACAAGCGATTCCGGTGCCCGCTATGGAACAGTAACACCGACTGCCACAGCAGCAGGAGGATATAGAAGAACCCCAGCAGGTGGCCGGCCGTCGCTTCGGTCGGGTGGTACCAGAACGTGTAAATCAGGGCCCAAGTGAAGAGATATCCGTGATATTCCCGGACCACGTTGACCATGCGACGGGGAAACGGCGCCCGCCAACCCAGCAGGATCCCCCGACGGGGGTTCTCCAGCACCAGGACCACCATCAACATCAGCGCGACCGATCCCAGGGCCGTGACCTCCGGAACATCCCGGGCCAACCCGTCGTACCAGAGATGGGTCTGCAGCAGGTGCAGGCCGGCAAACAGCACGTGCACGGCAAACATCGCCCAGTTGAACCCACGAAACCGGCTCTCAAATTCCGGTTGCCGTCGCCGCGCCAGCCAGATCACCACCCAGGCCGACAGGTTGTGCAGGCAGTAGCCCAGCCAGGCGGTCAACCGCGCCACCTGATCGGGAGCACTCAACCGCCAGGGATAGTGAAAGGGCCGGGTCGGTCCCACGATCTGAAAAGCGGTTTCCAGGCGACTTGCCGTCAGACCGATCACCGCTGTGGTCAGCCCCGCGAACAGAAAGCCGGCCAGGAAGGGAGTGCGATTCGATGAATTCATCAGCAAGGAAACACTGTCGGACTCGGTGTTCCAGCTCTAGACCACCGGAAGTTCCACGACCGCCGCGTGCTGCACTTCTCGAGTGACGATCCGACCGATCAGCGTGGTGCCCGTGCAGTCGTCAACGGCGATCGACGCCAGCGAACCGGCCAGCCGCGGGTTGCCATCGAAGACCACGATGCGGTCGCAATCGGTCCGGCCCACCAACTGGATTGGTCCGGTTGCGACAGGGGATGTGCCGGCAACGTCGACATCGAGATCCACCAGCCCTGGGCCACTGCTGGGGCTGGTGTCGGAAACGGTGTCACTGCCAGGCATCTCGATGCCAGGGACGGGATGAGATGAGTCAGGCTGGGGAGTCTTGCCAAGCCGCTTTTGAGCCTGCTTGCTGGGTCCCTCGACCAGCACCTCCACATCGCGGCCGATGAATTCGGCGTTGTCTTCTTCGCTGATCGCTGTCTGGATCTCGAGCAGTCGGTTGTTGCGTTCCCGCTTGACCGATTCTGGCACATCATCCTCGAAACGCTCGTTGGCCTTGGTGCCAGCGCGTGGGCTGTACTTGAAGATGAAGCTGTTCTTGAACCGGCACTCCTCGACGAGCTGCACACTGGCCTCGAAGTCCGCGTCGGTTTCTCCACAGAACCCAACGATGAAGTCGCTCGAGACGGCACAGCCGGGCACGAGCTCTCGGATCCTGGCCATCATCTCGCGGTACTCCCCCACCGTGTAACCGCGTTTCATCCGGTCGAGCATACGGTCAGAGCCCGACTGGGCGGGCACATGCAGGTACCGGCTCACCTTGGGCAGATCGCGAACCGCCTCGAGCAACCGGTTGTCCATGTCACGAGGATAATTCGTCACGAACTTGATCCGGTCGATGCCATCGACATCATGAATCGACTCGAGCAGGTCGGCCAGTCGCCAGGTGCGACCATCTTCGGCGTGCGAGTAGCTGTTGACGTTTTGCCCCAGCAGGTTGATCTCGCGAACCCCCTGCCCGGCCAAGGTCCTCACCTCGGTCGCAATCTGGGACGGCGGGCGACTCTGCTCGGGCCCCCGCGTGGTCGGCACGACACAGTATGTGCAGAACTTGTCGCAGCCGATCATGATCCGCACGTAGGCCTGGTAGGGACTCGGCCTCATGGTCGGATCCCTGAGCGGATCGTAGCTCTCGAAGCTCGACGCCACCTCGTCCCGGCTGCCGCCGCTGCGTGCCAGGCTGACAGCGAGTGCCTTCTTGCGATCGTGTCGCGCTTCGCCGATGAGCCTGGGGATCTCGGCCAATTGCCCAGTCCCGACAACCATGTCGACATGCGGCGCTCTTTGGAAGATGAGTTCCTGGTCCTTTTGCGCCATGCAACCAAAGACGCCAATCACCTGGGCCGGCCGCTTTCTCTTGCTGTATTTCATCCGGCCGAGCTGGCTGTAGATCTTGTGCTCGGCGTGCTCGCGGACGCTGCACGTGTTGAACAGGACGGTGTCGGCCTCGGAAACCCGATCCGTCAGTTCATACCCCTGTTCGCGCAGGGCGGCCACGACCAGTTCACTGTCCAGCACATTCATCTGGCAGCCGACCGTCTCGATGTACAGCAGCTGATTGTGCGCGTCGGACATGGAAGGCATCCGGAGTGTTGAGTTCGGCTAATCGCGAACCCGCTCGATATAGGTACCGGCTTCGGCGTCAATCTTGAGCTTGTCGCCTTCCTTGATGAACGCCGGCACCTGGACCTCCGCCCCGGTCTCCACCGTAGCGGGCTTCGTGACGTTGGTGGCGGTGTTGCCCTTCGCCGCCGGTTCGGTGTGAGTCACTTCGAGCACGACGTGCTGGGGGGGAGTCATCGAAATGAGTTGGCCGTTCCAGTAGAGCATGCCGACCGGGGCACCCTCGAGCAAAAAGGCAACCTGGTCCTGGCACACCGCGGCCTCCAGCGTGTATTGCTCGTAGGTCTCGTTGTCCATGAACACGTAGCCACTCGCATCCCGGTACAGGTACTGCCCATCACTACGATGAACATCGGCACCCTCGAGACCGTCCCCGCTCTTGTAGGTCCGATCAAGAATCGTCCCCTTGAGCAGGTTGCGGAGCTTGGTCTTGTAAAGAGCCTGGCCCTTTCCAGGTTTCACGAAATTGCACTCGAACATCTCGTAGGGCTCGCCGTCGACGATCACCTTAATGCCCTTGCGAAAGTCGCCGGTGTTGATCTGTGGCATGAATCCTGTCCGTTGGCGGTGTGCTGCGGTGTGCTGCGGTGTGCTGCGGTGGCGAAGCGTGAGACAGTGATTATGCTGGCAGCGACCGGGTCTGATCACCAGGGTCTCAGGCACTCCACACGACGCAGACCAAACCGCCCGTGGGTCTCTCGTCTCACCGCACCTTGTCAATCTAGCACATCCCCTAAAACGACGGAACCGAGGTCCCGGTGACCGAATTGTCAGGCCTCCCGCCATCACGATCGACCTCCGTCACCGAAGCGGTGCCCGCGTCAGGTGCCGGTGGCGACTGGCACGAGCAGTTGGCACACGCCATCAGGGACCCGGCCACCCTGCTGCAAAGGCTGGGCCTCGGTTCGTCTCTTGATCCCCGTGCAGCCCAGGCAACTCGCGATTTTGGAGTGATGGTGCCCGAGGATTTCCTGTCCCGAATGTCGCCCGGCGATCCCCAGGACCCCCTGCTGCTCCAGGTCTTGCCGTGTTCTGACGAGGCGGCACCTGCTGGCGCGCCAGTCGATGCAGTGGGCGACCTCGTCGCTCGCCGCGCCCCCGGACTGATTCACAAGTACCAGGGTCGCGCCCTGATGATCTCCACGGGAAGCTGCGCGGTGCACTGCCGTTACTGCTTTCGCCGCCATTATCCGTATGGGGACGAGCCGAGACGGCTCGATGAGTGGGACGAGGCGATCGGGGTACTGGCAGCGGATGAGACGATTGACGAGGTGATTCTCAGCGGAGGCGATCCGTTGATGCTCACCGACGCGAGACTCGACGAGCTCATCACTCGGCTCGAGGAGATCCAGCATCTCTCGAGGCTCAGGCTTCACACGCGATTGCCGATCGTGCTTCCAGCCCGCGTCACCGAGACTCTCGTCGGACGGCTGAGCGAGTCACGGCTGCGATCAGTGGTCGTGGTGCATGCGAATCACCCCGCCGAGATTGTCGGGCCGTGTGCCAGTGCCCTGGGGCGACTCGTCGATGCCGGACTCACCCTGCTCAACCAGTCAGTCCTGCTGGCCAGGATCAATGACGACACCGAGACGCTCGTGGAGCTCTCGAGGCGACTCGTCGACCTCGGGGTCATCCCGTATTACCTGCATCAGTTGGACCGGGTCGAGGGCGTGGGTCACTTCGAGGTGCCCGAGACGGTGGGACGGCGTCTGGTGGAGGAGATGCGGAGCCGCTTGCCAGGGTATGCGGTGCCGCGTTATGTGCGAGAGGTCCCAGGTGAGGTGGGAAAAACGCTTCTGGATTGACGACGTAGCTGAAGTGGTCACACTTCAGGAGAGCTACCAGCGACGCCCCAATCTGTGACCAGATTGGCTACGTGATTTTCTTGGAACGACTGGAAATCCGTCGCACCAACCTCGCGAACGCATCACCGCGGTCGCGGAAGTTGGAAAACCAGTCGTAGCTCGCGCACCCGGGTGACAGGAGCACGACGTCGCCGTCTTGGGCCACACCGTCGCCCCACGCGAATGCTTCATCGAAGGACGCGCAGACCTGGCGACGACCGCTGAATCCTCTCGACGTCAACAGTTCGTCCAACATCCTGGCCGTCTGCCCCATCAAGGCCACTCCGCGGATCAGTGGCCCTCGCTCCATGACTGCTGCGACCAGACGATCCAGCGGCACTTGCTTGTCGTACCCGCCGGCCAGCAGCACGACGGGGGCATCAAAAGATGCCAGCGCGACCTCGACCGACTCGGGAGTGGTGGCCAGCGAGTCGTCAAAAAAGCGACGTCCTCTCACGTCAGCCACGAGCTGCAACCGGTGAGGCAGTCCGTCGAAGCTCTCCAACCCTGCTTTCACATGCTCGGGATCAGCACCCAGCGACATGGCCGCAGCGACCGCGGCCGCCGCGTTGGCCAGGTTGTGGACTCCCGGTAGCTTCACCCAATCGTCTATGCCCAGGTCTATTGGCTGTGAGCCAAGTCGGACCGTCGCGGTCCAACGATCGGACTCGGACAGGAACACACCTTCGGTCCCGTGGTCGCTGAGACCGAACCCGACACGCCGACCTCCGACGTCCCACGCAACGACGTCCGAGTCGTCCTCGTTGAGAACCGCGACCGACGATGCGGACTGCCACCGCAGGATGGTCTGCTTGGCCGCCCGGTAAGCGTCCATGGAGCCGTGACGATCCAGGTGGTTGGGAGCAAGATTGGTGACCACGGCCACGTCGGGCGAGACCTGGAGACGGTCGAGATGTTCGAGTTGGAAGCTGCTGAGTTCCAGCACCACGATGTCCTCGGAGGAGATCTCGGACATGACTCCCAGCAGGCTGCCTCCGAGATTGCCTCCCAACCAGGCGCGTCGGCCGCTTTCCGCAAGCCAGGCCTTCAGGATCGCGTGCGTCATCGCCGTGGTGGTCGACTTCCCATTGCTCCCGGTGACACCCACTGTGCGGGCCGGGCAGAGCACACAGGCAATCCCGATCTCTGTCGTCACGACTGCTCCGTCCGCAACCGCCCGGCATAGCCACCTGCTGTCGATCGGAACCGCGGGATTGGCCACCACGAGTTCAGTTCCGTCAAAGGCCTCGATGCCGTGGCCTCCGAGTTGCCAGCGGATGGGAAGCCCCGGGACGGTGTTGAGTCGAGCGATCGGTTCGGCGAGATCTTCAGCCGGCCTGAGATCTGTGACGGTGACCTGCGCACCTCGCCGCTTGAGAAACGCGGCGGCCCCTTCACCACCCCCAAAAATCCCCAGCCCCATCACCGTGACCGCCCGGCCATCCAATCGAGCCAGCAGGCCACTGAGTTGTTTGGCGAGGGTCTGGTTGGGCACTTGGGTCATGATCGGGTCCTGGGCATCGGACCGAAGGCACGGGTCCGCGACCGATGACACGGTTGTGAAAACAGCACGAGGAGGCTTCGCCAAGAGCATCCACGGCATCGGGCCGATTGCAAGTCGCCGGTGCCGTGGTTACCTTGCTCGCGACGCGCCTTTCAGACGCTCGGCAAGGATCCCGGCCTCATGACGCTCCCCGACTATCTCGTTCTCGGCGGTTATTTCCTGATGATGATCGGCATCGGCGCGTATTGTGCCACGCGGATCAACAAACAGGAGGACTACTTCCTGGGCGGCCGGTCCTTCGGCAAGCTGCTACAGACGTTCGCGGCTTTCGGCGCAGGCACGGGTTCGAGCGACCCGGTCAACACCGGGCGGACCACGTTCACCGGCGGCATGAGCGGAATGTGGAGCGTGATGTTCTGGCTGTTCGTGACCCCGTTCTACTGGATCACCGGAGTCTGGTACCGGCGGATGCGTCACTTGACGCTCGGGGACTGGTATGTCGAGCGGTATGAATCTCGTGGGCTGGGTGCCGCCTACAGCATTTTCGGTGTCTTCTTCTTCATGATCTACGGCTCGATGTTCTTTTCGGCTATCGCCAAGACGGCCGAGCCGATGATCGGCGCGACGGTCATGGTCTTCGGCAACGAGATGGCCTTGCAGAACGTGCTGATCCCCGTGATCGCCGTCGTTGTCGTGCTGTACGGCATTGCCGGAGGCCTGGCGGCGGCCTATTTCACTGACCTGATCCAGGGCCTGTGCATCATCGGGCTCTCGGTGATGCTGATCCCGATCGGACTCGGGGCTCTCAGCGACAATCCCGATCTCAATCCCGGCGGCGACAAGAGCGGGTTCGAGGTGATGCACGACCAGTTGCCCGAGTCGTTTTTTGACATTATCGGCTCGACCGCCGCGGAGTTCTCGTTGCTCTACCTCGTGGCCATCGTGCTGGCCAACCTGACCGGCATCGTCGTGCAGCCTCATTTCATCGCCACCGGCGGAGGATCGGCGAAGACCGAGTACAACGCGCGAGTCGGACTGGTGGTCGGCAACTTTCTGAAGAGATTCTGCACGCTCGGCTGGGTGCTCACCGCGCTGATCGCCGCCACGCTCTACGCCGACGTGCCCGAGTTGGTCCAGCAACCCGACTTGACCTGGGGCTACGCGTCGATGCAGTTGCTGGGCCCCGGATTCCGTGGCCTGATGCTGGCCTGTTTGCTGGCGGCTTTGATGAGCAGCGTCGATGCCCAGATGGTCGTCGGAGCCGGGTTGATCGTCCGCAACCTTTACGTGCCGTTCATCAAGCCGGAAGCCGGAGAGCAGGAGTGTCTCTGGGCGGGCCGCCTGACAGGCATGATCGTCGTCGCCGGCAGTTGCGTCTTCTCGTTGACCATCTACGACATGCTCGGCCAGCTCGAACTCACGTTCTGGTTCCCGCTGGTCTTTGCCGCCCCGTTCTGGATCGGCATGTACTGGCGCAAGGCCAATCTGCGGGCCGCCTGGGTTACGGTGGTGTACTGCCTGCTGTTCTTCTTTGTGATTCCGTTCTTTGGGCCACGGATCTTCAGCGGCTGGCGGACTGACCAGGACCTGATGATCCGCACCCCACACACCCGTACCACGACCGAGCAGGTCGTCTCCAAGTCCGGACTGCGAAGAACGCTTACCGAGGCACAGGCGGAGTGGACCGCTGCCGCCGAAGGACTCAGCGGTGACGATCTCAAGCAACACGAGTCACGCCAGCCCCGGGTCGTCTCGGAGGGGAAGATCGAGATTCCCGGTGAGAATGGCATGCGGGTGATCGAGGCGGGCGTCACGCGCCTGCCGCAGATCCAGGTGGCCACCAGCACCAGCATCTTCTGGAACAAGGTCGTGCCGATCGACGAGGCGGTGAAACCCAAGGTCGTGGGGACCGAGCAGGTGGATGAATTCACCGTCCGTGAGACGCTGGATTACCCGGCCGGAACCGAGTTGCGAGGTGAAGGCAGCCTGAAACTCAACCTGCTGTTCTACAAGCCACTGGGCATCGATCTCGGCAGCCAGTCCAAGTCCTCGCTCAATGCGCTGGAGCTGGTCCCCAAGATCGTGATGCCCTTCCTGGTCATGATCCTCGCCAGCTTTGTCACTCGGAAGAACTCCGACGAGGCTCTCGACCGCTACTACGCCAAGATGAAGACACCGGTCGATCCCGACCCCGAGGCCGATCGCCAGAAGCTCGAAGCGGCGTATGCCGATCCGTCGACGTGCGAGCGGGTCAAGCTGTTCCCCAACAGCTCGCTCGAGTTCCAGAAACCGACAACCGAGGACATCGTCGGTTTTGTAATTTCGGTCGCGACCTGCTTCGCCATCATTGGCATCGCCTTCGTGATGGCAGGAATCGGCGGCTAGCAGCGGCCATTCTCCTCGATCCCGGCGGCAGGGTCACAGTTTTCCGCTTGCGTGTTTCTTTTCGTGATCACGAGTCAGACATGTCACACAACGTATCCAAGATCGAGACGTTCTGGGTGGAATTGCCATTGCGTGAGGTGCCGGCCCGGCACATGGTCCGCGAGATTCCACACTGGAACCTGTTTGAAATCGTCCAGGTCACGCTCGATTCCGGCGTCGTCGGCATCGGCGAAACGATGGTCTATTACACGTGGGGGGACGAGACGACCAGTGAGGCGTCGAAGGCCCGGGTCATGGGCAAGCACCCGGCCGAGACCATGTGGGATGACGAGCTCGGGGCCGGCCTGCAGATCGCACTGATGGACGCCGCTGCCAAGGCTGCCGATTGCCCGCTCTGGCAACTCCTCGGACAACAGGTCCGCGACCGCTGCCACATCTCGTGGTGGGACATCGACCTCTCGGTGGAGGACTGGATCAGCGAGGCGAAGCTCGCTGCCGAGAGCGGCTACACCGCCTTCAAGACCAAAGGCCGTCCGTGGTGGGACCTGATCGACAACACGCGACAGTTGTGTGCCAGCTTGCCCGAGCACTTTGAAGTCGACATGGACTTCAACGGGTTTGGCATCGACACGGCTCACTGCACCCGCCTGCTGAAGGAACTCGAGGCCTTCCACAACGTGGTGATGTTCGAGAGCCCGATCCCGCACAACGACGTCGCCGGATACACATTTCTCAGGCAACACACCCACGTCCCGATCTCAATGCACACCCAGGTGCACCCGGGTGAGCCTTCGCTGGAGACAGCGATCCGGGACGAGATGGTCGACGGGTTCGTCGTCACCGGTGGTGCCAGCAAGATCCAGCAGGATGCGATGGTCTGCCGCGAATTCAACAAGTCCTTCTTCCTGCAGGTCGTCGGAACCCGGATTGCCGGTGCGTTCGGTTTGCAGCTGGGTGCCGTGCTCGAAAACGCCCGCTGGCCAGCGGTCAACTGCTTCCAGTTGTTCGAGAGAGACTGCGTGGCGACCGATCTCGAGGTCTCCAACGGGCTGTGCACCGTGCCCGATGGTCCGGGGCTGGGAATCGAGCTCGACCGGGAGGCGATCGAGCTGTACCGGTGCGAGCCGAAGGAGAAACCGTACCCGCATCCAGATCTGGTCGTGGCACTCAGGTGGCCGTCAGGCACAACCACCTACTACGCACACTGCCAGCAATACTGGGAAGACTGGCACCGGGGGCGACTCCCGTTCTTTCCGCGGGGAGTTAATCTCGAGCACATCGCCAACGACGGATCCGAAGACTGGGCCGACCTCAGGGCTCGGGTCCTCGAAGGTGCCGTCCATTCGGCCGAAGCCCCGTTCTAAACCTCGCGTGCGATCCGCACTCCGACCGTGGGCCAGGCTCAACTAGTCCTGGTAGTCCACCTCGATCCAGCCATTCGTCCTCAAGCGAATGTCGACCTTGAAGTCGCCAAAGTTGTAGCGGATCCGGCGCTGGGTCCACACGTGCTGGCCGACCCGGAGGCATTCGACGGCACATGCCGGAGCACAAATCTTGATGCTCACCATCCTCGGCCCTCGCGGGTAGGCGCAGCCCGCTGGACGGGCGCACCCTCGTGGGTATGCACAGCCGCGTGGGTACGCACACCCCACCGGATACGCACAACCCGCCGGCATGCCATATCCTCTCGGGTAAGCACAACCGAAAATCGGCTGCGACGGCATCAACTGGTCCCTCCAGGACGCGATGCCTCGCGGATCGGGCACCTGGATCACCAGAGGAATCGCGTCCTGGGGAATCTCGTCGGTGTCCTTGTACTTCACACAACGGTAAAGACGGATGCCGCTGACAACCGGCTGGGACCCGGTACGAGGCTGCCAGCCTGGGGCCGGAGTCGGGGTCTGCCCGGTGGCCGAGGGCAACTTGGCCGGAGGCTGACCGGTCGGCGGGACGGGAATCGGCCTGGTCTTCGGATCGGCCGCCGGCGACTGGGGAATCGCCTTGGGCGCCGGTCCCGGCTTGGCTGCCGGCTTGGCAGGGGGCTTCGGCGCGGGCTTGGGTTGAACGTCCGCAT
>MDTE01202368.1_pt1 | contig 51867 bp, 54 predicted proteins | sample 811231 | NCBI WGS metagenome assembly MDTE01 (sample SAMN05326651, study PRJNA326480) | marine metagenome | isolation source: seawater | place: Indian Ocean: Red Sea | collected 2010 | reverse complement strand
CCACGTTGATAGGCTGGATGTGGAAGCGCAGTAATGCGTGCAGCTGACCAGTACTAATAGCTCAATTGGCTTGATTTATGCACTGAAAAAAATTTTTTACTTAGATATCATGATATAAATTAATTTAATTTAAAATAAAATTTCTTAATTTATTTTAACAATATACCTACCCAGTTTTGAATTTGATTTAAATTTATTAATAATTTCTTTAATTTGAATTAATTTGCATTGTTTATAAGTTAGTTTGATTTTTTTATCATTTGAAATCGAAACTAACATTTTCCATATTTTTTTTCTTATTTTATAATTAGTATTTTCAGCATTAACTCCAATTAGTTTATTTTCTCTTAAAATAAATGGTAGAATATTAATTTCTGAAGATTGATTTACTGAATTACCAATTAGATATATTTTTCCTTTTTTTTCTAATTGTTTAATTCCCTCAGTTATTGTTGCTCCACCAGTATTATCTATCATATTTGAATACTTTATTTTTAAAAGAGGTAAATTAGATTTTTTTATAAACTCATCATAAAAAATTAAATTTGATACTCCAATTTTTTTTAAGAATTTACTTTTCTTTCTTGAAGTAATTGCAGTCAAATTGAAACCAAGATTTAATAATAAAATAATTGAAAATATCCCAACCCCACCGGAAGCTCCAGAAATTAAAATTGGTTTTTTTTTTCTTGATAGATTTTTAAAATTTAAAATTGTTTTAGCAGCTGTAAAACCCGCTGTTCCAAAAATCATACTTTGTTTTTCACTTAGATTATTTGGAATTTTTTCTACCCATTTAAAGGGTACTTTTAAGTATTCTGAAAATCCTCCCATTGTTTTTACACCTATTGGTCTTGCGACTACCATTACTTTTTCTCCAACCTTAAATTTTTTATTTTTTGAAATGAAAACTTTTCCCGCAGCATCTATTCCAGGGATATGAGGAAATTTTCTAATTAAACCTGGATTTCCAGTACATAACAAGACATCTTTAAAGTTTAATGATGAGTATGAAACTTTTATTACAATTTCATCTTTAGATATACTATCGAAATGATTTTTTTTAAGTGAAAGTAAAATTTTTCCCGAATTCTTTTTTTCTATAAATAAAGATTTAAAATTTTTCATTAATTATTTTTTTATTTACTTTGAAGATAACAGGATTAAATAATTTAAAATTTCCATCACTAACTTTTTTTTTATTAAAATATGAAATAGCCGAAGCATCAACTACTCCATTTTTTTTACTAATTATTTTTGATTTTATTAAAAACTCTCCCGAACCTGATACTTTTTTATAGAAATTAGTTTCAGATTTCGTAATCAAATATTTTTGATTTATTTTATTATCTGATAAGTAAAGTACCGAAACTATAGTTTGAAGCATAGCCTCCACTTGAAGCATACCTGGCATCACAGGATCGCCTAAAAAGTGGCATTTATAAAACCATTCGTTACGTTTTAAGTTTTTGAAACCACAGCCAAACTTATTTTTTTTAATATTTTTTAATCCCTCAATTATTAAAAATGGATCAGAAATTTTGAGAATTTTGATTAGATCTTTTTTTTTAAAGATTTTATTTCGACTCATTTCGAGCATTTAGTTGTCAACTGTTCTAGATAAAGAATGAATAATATCATAACCGTCCCAAATAGTACTCATATCAAAACCTCTACCAAAAGGTACAATTCTATCAATCCCTTTAATTCCATTTTTAGAAATAAATGTCTCAATCTCACTATAATCAACGCCAAAGTATGTAATTGTTTGATATTTCTTTGTTATAATATTTTTTAGCTGATTGATATTTTTTATTTCTGCCTCGACAAAAGTTCCAAAATTACATTGTATATTTTGTATTTCTTGCGAAAGAGTTTTTAAATTTAATCTTGTTATTTTGAATTGATCAAGATTAGTTCTAAAATTTGTATTCGTCAAAACAGCCGTCTCTGATATAGATGCAATTTTCTTATTAGCAATTGATATATCGTGGTTATATTTTGATATAACTATATTATGCAAGGTATTCCAAAATTTCTTTTTAGTTTTTTTGCAATTTTTAATCCATATAATTGCTTGAGGTGAAGAACATCCTTGTTGATCCATTAGATAGCAGTCATTAAAAAATCTTAAACATAATTTCTTTAATTTAACACTTGATAATTTTTTAATTTCTTCTGTATTGATTAAAGAAATTGAATATCTATTTGGAAAATTTATATCAACGCATCTGGGAGAAGTTTCATACTTTTTAAATTGTAAAACTGTACTGTCACCTCCCCATATAATTCTACCATCTACATATTTTGATAATATTGATGAAATAACATCTGACTTGGGGTAATTGACTAAGCATATTTTATTTTTAAAATGATTAAATTTTTTTATATTAGTAATTTTTTTTAAAATTTGATTAAAAATTTTAATTTGTATAAAATTTCTAGAAGGTAATCTTACAATATTACTGTTGCCAGAAAGCAAACCAAAGGTAAGAGAATAACAAAAATTCATAGGAACATTTGAGGGAGCTATATGTAAAATTACTCCTCTGCCTAATACTAATTTATTTCTCTTATAATACCCAGAAATTTTATTTAAATTAGATTTACGGCACCAGAAAGCAAATGTAACAAGGTCAGGAAATTTTAAACTTTTTTTATTACTCAATATGCTTTTAGAAATTTCATCAAGAAAGTTTATAGTCTTACCATCAAATACTTCTTCAGGACCTGACAGATTATTTACAATTAGGGGGATATCCTTCACTTTATTTTCCAGATTAAGTAACATCACTACATCCTCTAATTTCTGTCCCGGGTGCTCTTCCATGAATTAAAAAATATTTTCCTTTCCTACCACATTGACAATCATCCTCACCTAATATTGTGCCTATATCTTCAGTAAGAATATTATGACCAGGATAACTAACAGGCAACAATGATAGAACTTGAATTAAGCCAGATTTTTTATTTTTACATATTTTCATATTTTCATCTCGCACGATTACATCTGAAAATATTGAGCTGTGAAAATTACCTTCTTTACATTCCATAAAGATAGAACCAGCCTGCTCTATCATTCCATAGTAGTTATGAATAGAATTCACTCTTAAATTTTTCAAAATTGAATTATTAAAATATTTACGCGTAATAGACCTTTTCTCGAGTTTTTTCCATCCACCTCCATGAATTAATATCCCGTTATTTTTCTGTAATTTTATTTTTTTTTTTTTTAGTTCATTTATTAAAAATTCCCAGATGTAACTTGTAAATCCAAAAATAATAAATTTTTTATTTGGTTTTTTTTTAATATAGTTTTCTAGTTTATTAATTTTAAGTCTATAATTCTTATCTAGTAAAAATACCTTGCGTTTCATTAATTGTGAAAGTCCTCGAATTGCGGCTCCTCTTGCTGTTAAACTTTCAGCACCGTGAGTAACGCTTGGAGAGTCTACAAAAAAAATATCTAGGTCCTTTTCTTTTAATGTATCCATTAAAATTATAGACAGAGCTCTAGATTGCAAGAAAGAAGTTTTTTTATCAAGATTTATAATTGATTTGTTTGAGCCAGTGGTACCTGACGAACTATAAGTCTTTGATATATTTTGTAAATTTGTTGATTTAAAATTGAATTTTTTAAATAAACTTGAATGAATAAATGGTAATTCTTCAATTTTTTTTGTGTAATTAATTTTTTTAAAAATTTTATTAATAACTTTTTTATATTTTTCACATTTCATATAATGATAATTAGACAATTTTTTTTGTTTAAAAAAAAACCAATTTTTCTTTTGTTTTTTATTTAGAGCAAACGGCTCTAAGGAAAAAATTTTATTATAGTCAAGCATACGAATTAAGGTTTTGATAATTTATTTTACCAGAATTGGTTCTGGGAAACTTTTTTACTTTAATACAATTAAACTCAAATTTATCTTGTTCAATAATATCATTTATATTTTTTACAATTTTGAGTTTTGAATAAGATTTTTCATAAAAAATGTTTAATTTGTTTTTAATTTCCCTCACAGCAACATCATAATTTTTTTTTTTCATCCTCAGTTCAATTTCATCTAAATTAACTCTGTTACCAAATATTTTAAATATTCTATTTTTTCTTCCTTTTATATAGAAGAATCTTTCTTTATCAAAATAAGCAAGGTCACCAGTATATAAAATATTTTTCTTCTCATACTTCTTATTTAAATCACTCCATTTATTTGCATATCCAGAGGATACATTTTTTCCAGAGAAAGTTAATTCTCCTACTTGAAAAGGTTTATTTATCTTTTTTTTTCGATCATCACTAATCCAAATTTTTGTAAAAGGGATCGCTTTCCCAATACTTCCAATTTTATTCTCACAGTTTTTCCAATTAAGATATGTCATTCTGGGTGAAGCTTCCGTTTGACCATACATAACTATAAATTTTTTATTTTTAATTTTACAAAATTTTATTAATTTCCTTAAATATTGTTCATCTAATTTACCGCCAGCTTGTGTAAAAGTTTTAATATGAGACATATCTAATTTTTCTAATCCTAATCTTATCAATATTTCGTATATATATGGAACACCATTAAAAATACTTATTTTACATTTGGCTAATTCTATCCAAAATTCTTTTTGCAACATTGTGCAGTTAGTCACCATAATTGAACCACCACATTGTAAATGAGTATTTATTATTGAGAGCATATAACTGTAACTAAAAGGCATATTTGTTATACTTCTATCTTTTGAATTAATTCTTAAATATTTAATGATGGACTCAGTATTTGATTTTAAATTTCTTTTTGAAATTTTAACAAATTTTTGACTTCCCATTGACCCAGACGTAGGCATCAATACTGATAATTCATTATCAATTATAACTTTTCTTGAGTCGACTCTTTTTATTATTGAATAATCATAAAAAGTATAAACTAGATTTTTTTTTTTTGGAAAATTTATATAAGCTGTTTTTTGGTAAAATTAAAAATGTTGGTTTATATGATTTAATGATATTAGCAATATTCTGCTCGTTTGTTTTAATATCTACAAGTATTGAAACAAAATCATTCTTTATTCCTGCGATATAAGATATGATGGGTGCAAATGAATTGCTTGTAATAATTAGAACCAAAGATCTTTTAGGGATAATTTTTTTAAATTTATTAGTTTCTTTGATAAGATTTTGGTAAGTTAAATTTCCTGAATTACTACTGATTAATGCTATTTTCTTTGAGAATTTATTAAAAGATTTAAATAGCATTTTAATTTATTTTTTTAATCTTAATTCATTTTTAATTTTTTTTGCTATTTTTTCTCCAGTTAAACCATGGAAATCCATTAAATAATTGTATGTTCCTGTTGGACCAAATTTATCTGGAAGACTGATTGAAATTAAATTTTTAGAAATTTTATGAGCAGCACATTGTTCACTTATAATACTGTAAAGACCCCCAATTAAGGAATGTTCTTCTACCGTAACAATAGTTTTAAACTTTTTAATTTTATTTATTAGTTTTTTATTGATGGGCTTTATTGTATGCAAATTAAGTACTTCACAACTCAATTTATATTTTTCTAATTTATTTGATGCAATTAAACATTGAGATAATACTGAACCCGTACCAATGATTAATAAATCTTGTCCTTTCTTTAAAATATTTGGTTCACTTAAATCAAAATTAAATTTTTTGTTATAAACACTCGAAGATCCCGGAACTCCAGTTAATCTGATATATGTGGGGCCAACATTATTTCCTGAAAGATTGTGTAAAATTTTACCTAGCTCAGCACAATCTGCTGGACTTAATATTTTAAGACCTGGTACTGTTCGCATTACAGCTATATCCTCTAGTCCAAAATGGCTGTTTCCTAAATATCCCATAGATATTCCGCTACCTAAAGCGACAATATTTACTGGTAATTTCATATATCCCAAATTCATTCTTATTTGTTCACTTGCTCTCATTGATAAAAAGGGAGCAAATGAAGTGACAAAAACTTTATATCCTTCTTTTGCCAAACCTGAAGCCACACCTATTAAATTTTGTTCACTAATACCAACTGAGAGGTATTTATCTGGAAATTTAGATTTAAATCTATCTAGTCCGGATGATCTTCCTAAGTCTGCAGAAAGAACCATTAGTTTTTTATTTTTTTTAGCAATATCAATCATGAATTGACCAAACATAGCTCTAGGTCCCATTCTAGCCCACTGATTATAATTTTTTAATTCAAATTTAGTCATTTATTTAAACTTTTTATAGCTTCATCATATATTTTTTTTGTGACTCTACCATGATGCCAATCATTATTGTTTTCCATAAATTTAATACCCTTACCTTTGACTGTTTTTGCTATAATTGCAGTAGGCATGTTTTCATTTTTAAATTTTAATTTTTGACTTAATTCTTCAATATTGTGACCATCACATATAATTGTATTCCAGTTAAAGCCCTTCCATTTTTTTGCTAGTTTTCGATGATTCATCATCTGATGAATTTTGCCATCATTTTGGTAACCGTTGCAATCAACAATAACTGTTAAATTATTTAATTTTTTTTCAGTAGCAGTTATTGCAGACTCCCATATGGCTCCTTCATAACACTCCCCATCACCAACCAAAACATAGATTTGGTTTTTTTTACTCATTTTTTTATAAGCTAAAGCCATTCCAACACCAAGAGAAAGTCCTTGTCCTAAACTTCCGTTTGAAGATTCTATTCCAATTTTAGTATTTATTATTGGATGTGCAATAAATTCACTTCCATTAGTCTGAAATTTAAAAAAATCTTTTTTTTTAATATAATTTCTACAATATAGAACTGAGAGTAAACTTAAAAAACCATGACCTTTACTCAAAATAAATCTATCTTTTGGATATTTTAAATCTATTTTAAGTATTTTTTTGTACAAGGTCGCCATTATATCGACAATTGATAAGGCACCACCAATATGAGAGGGTTCACCACATTTAAAGCTAGCATCAAGAATTGCTACTCTCATTTCTTTGGCTAGTTTCTGTATTGATTTTATTTTTAAATTATTTTCCAAGTTTTATCTCCAAGAGTATGAATAATTTTTCCATTAATTGTTTTTGATTTATCTGAAGCAAGGTACAATACTTTATCTGCAACTTCATTAACCGACATAGGTTTTTTTAATTTAGATTTTTTTAAGAGTTCATTTAGTGATTTTTTATTTATAAGTTTAGCCATTATAGTATTTGTTACACTTGGAGCTACGCTGTTTACTCTGATATTGTAATCTGCAAATTCTTTAGACATAACTTTAGTTGCGAACATCAACGCAGCTTTACTAGAACCATAAGCTATATTACCCTTAAATGGATATAAACCTGATATTGATCCAATATTAATTATTGATCCATTTTTTGATTTTTTTAATAATCTTAATGAATATTGAATTATTTTAATTTGTGAAAAAAAATTAATATCAAAGATATTTTTTAAATTTTCTACTGTCGTCATTTCTGTAATTGAACCACTTGGCGCGCCAGCATTATTAACTAGAATATCAATTTTAGAACTTTTTTTGTAAAGAATTTGAAATTTTTTTTTCATTACAATATGATTTGTGATATCAAAATCTAAAACATTGATAATGTTTTTTTCATTTTTAATGAATTTTTTAAATCCTTTATCTATTTTCCTGACACAACAGATAACTTGTATATTATTTTTCAAAAATTTTTTTAAAATAGCTTTACCGATACCTTTGTTACACCCAGTTACAAGGGCGATTTTTTTATTTGCCATAATCTCTTATATCTTTGTATAGCAACGTTTTACTATTTTCTAGATTTTCAATTAAATTGTAAATATCTGGTTTTTTTTTTGATTTTAACCTCTTTGAAGTGTAACGTCTTAAACTTTTTCTTAAACCTTGTGAAGAAAAGTAAAATTTTAATAACTCTTCTCCAGCTAAATTTTCAAATTCTTTAACTTTGTTAAGAATACAATCTGTTTCTATAATTTTTTTTATACTTTTATTTTTAGAAATAACGTCAATAAATTTTTGTACATTAATAGCTTTGCTGGCCTTTGGCAAAATTTTATATTGTTCTTCAGGTATCATTTTATCTATTACTCTTACAATTTTTTTTCTTAATTTTAGATTTTTTTTATTTAATTTCATTTTTTAAAAATACTTGTTAGGATTCTTTTTAATTTCATCGGTGAATTTTAAAGCTAATGCTTGAATTGTAGAAGCTGGATTTACACCAGAGGAGGTTGAAAATACGCTGCTATCTACTATGACTAAATTTTTAATATCATGTGTTTGCCCAAATTTATTTACTACAGAATACTTTTTTGATTTCCCCATTCTGGCTGTTCCCATTATATGCCAACCTGTATTTTTAACTGGTCCAAATGAAACCGTTGATTTAGCACCTGCGGCTTTCATTAATTCTTGCCCTCTTTTCAATCCATGAGATAACATTTTTTTAGTATTGGCGCTCAGCTTATAATTTATTTTAACACCAGGTATACCGTTTGTGTCTTTAATTTTATAGTCTAATTCTAAAAAATTTGGCTTTTCAGGTAAATCTTCACAAATAATTGCTAAAGGAATATTATGACCATAAGTTTTTAGAAAAGAATTATGAAATTTTTTTCCAAATTTTAATTTATTAAATTTCTTTAATGACAATGCTGTTTCTAAAGGATGTGATCCTCTCAAAATTTGCATTGTATAACCTCTTTTATAATCTAAATTTTTTCTTGTTTCGTAAAATTCCTGACTAAATATACAACATCCTTCTAAACCTAAAAAAGACCCTAGAAAATTTTTGAATCTTCCCTCTACAAATCCAAGAGGATGTAGCATTAAGTTTTTGCCTACAAGACCAGAGCTATTCGCTAAACCTTTGGGGAATATTTCATTTGAAGAATTTAATAATAAACGAGGGGTTCCAACACCAGAGCAAGCTAAAATTACTAATGAAGCTTTTTGAAATTTTTTTTTATTTTTTTCAAAATATTCAACTCCATCAGCCATACCTTTTTTGTTCAGAGTAATTTTATTAACTCTACAATTTGATTTAATTGTTACTCCATTTTTAATTGCCTTTGGCCAATAGGTTGAATTAACATCTGATTTTTCAATGATATTTTTTTTATTTTTTTTAATAGCGCTATACGAAGGCCACCAATGCCAATTAAGTTTATTTAATGTTTTAGCCATAAGTTCCCCAGAAAAACCTATTTCTACAGGTGGCAAAAGGTTTTTGATTTCTGGATTAGCTGGATCATTTTTTAATCCTGCTACGCCCATAATTTTTTCATTTAATTCATAGTAAGGCTTTAAATCGTTATAATTTAGGGGCCAATCACAACCAACATTATCTATAGTTTTAGTTTTAAAATCAGATGGATGAAATCTTGGAAAATGACCAGAGTATAAAATAGTTGATCCTCCAACAGCATTAAAATTTGCGATAGATATCGGTGAATTTCTATCATTTATTGGATAATCGCTTTTTAATTTTCTGATATTTGGATTAATATTAAATTCTTTTTGTTTTAAATATTCCCAATCGTTTTTTAAAAAAGAATATGCGTCTGGTTTTAAATTTTCACCCTGTTCTAAACACAATACTTTAAATCCACTTTTGCTTAAGTTCCATGCTGCAGCACTACCTGAAGCCCCAGCACCAATTATTAGGATATCAACTTTATTACCTCTCATAGATATACAAAAATTTTATTTTTTTGGTAAAAATTTTTTTAAAATCTCTGGAATTGTTATTGTCATTTTAGCCTCACATGCTAATTCACCATCGGTGAAGCCTTGGCCATGTCCAATACATATTCCTCTTTTCCAACTTTCAACTTTTGTTTTTATTTCATATTTTCGTCCTGGAATAACTTCTTTTTTAAAATTTACTTCATGTGAGATTGCGTGAGTAACCATACCTTTATTTCCTGGCAGAGTAGTTATAGCCACTGTTAACATTTGTGCTAAAGCCTCTAATTGTAATGCACCTGGCATATTTGGATTTCCTGGAAAATGTATTGGAAAAAACCATTCATCAGCTGGTAAATTTTTATATCCTTCGGCAAATTTACCAGGTTTTACTTTGGTTACATGATCAATCATTAAAAAAGGAGGTCTGTTAGGTTGGTATTCCAACAACTGGTTTTTATTTAAACTAATTATTTTCAATTCTATATAATTTAGATTTTTACTTTATATTTTTTTAAAATTTTTTTACCTGTTTCGTAAGAACTAAAATCTATAATATCATCCATTTCAAAAACAATTTTAAATTTTTCCTCTAACTTCGCAATCATTGCCATATGACCAACAGAGTCCCATTTTTTAATTGAATTATATTCTATATCTTTTTTTAAATCTTTCTCTTTTATGGAAAAACATTCAATGAAAACTCTGTTATATTTTTGTTTATTTGTCAATTTTTCTCCATTAATTATTTAAACAAGTTTTTAAAGAGCAACATATATATTTATGATAAATTCTAACTGTTATATATATAAATAATTCATTTCCAACAATGAAAAATAAAAGAAAAAAAATAGCAATATATTGTGAATTAGATCAGAATTCTGGCTTGGGCCACTTAAAGAGAATGGAAGCGTTGTATCTAGAATTTAAAAAATTAAATCATGATTGTTTTTTTATTTTTAATTCAAAAAAAAAAAAAATTCTTAATAAATATTTTTCTAATTTTAAAATTCTATATTTTATTTCAAAACAAAAAAAAGATGATTTACAGGAAATAATCAGAATATTAAAGAAAAAGGAAGTGGATATAATCATTTTAGATTCTTACTCTATGCCTGTCTCTTGGGAAATTGAATTGGTCAAGAGTAAAGTTTTTGTGGTTTCTATTGATGATCATTTGAAGAAACATTATTCAAATATAGTTGTGACAAATAAAGTATCTTTAAGAGAAAAAATAGTTGTTAATAAAAATCAAATTTGGCTAAATGGATTGAAATATTTACTAGTAAAAAAACTTTCAAAAAGCTTTAGATTAAAAAAACAAACTAATCATTTTAATGTTTTATTACACGCTGGTGGATCAAGTAATTTTAGGTATATTAAAAAATTAGCAGAAAGAACTATAATTGCTTGTTTAAAATATAATTTTAAACTTACTGTTTTATGCACAAATTTTTTGTCAAAAAAATATATCTTAGATTTGTCAAAAAAATTCAATATTTCAAAAAATATAAATTTTGTTAATTATAATTCCAATTTTTCTCAAAATTTAAAAAAATATGAAATTGTTGTAGGTCCCGCAGGAACAACCACATTTGAGACAATACAATCAGGGGCTATACCTTTTACTTCTCCTTTAAAAAATGATGGTAGAGATGATGATATAACTTGGTACTCAGTAGGTCATTTAATGCATTTAAATGAGAAGGAAAAACAAAATATACAAATTATAGATGAATGTTGGGAAATCCTTATTAAAAAATATAAAAATTTAATTTCAGTTTTAAAAAAAGATTCAAAAAAAATTGATGGACTGGGTCCCAAAAGATTAGTAAAGGAAATTTTAAGCTTAGAAAAAAATAAAATTAAAATAAAAATCAAAAAAAAAAATAGTAACAATTTATCGTCTTCCCCAGCTAAAAACGAACATATAAGAATTTTTTTAAATTCAAGAAATCATAAAAAAACAAGAGAAGTATCTAGTAATCCAAATCATATAATTTCTTGGCCAGAGCATATAAATTGGTGGTTAAACTCAAAAGTTTTAAAAAACTCTGTTATACTTAATAATAAACCATTAGCTTTTCATTGGTCAAAAAAAATTCAAGATAAACAAAAATCTTTCCTTATTAGTGGATGGTTTTTAAATAAAAATATTAATAATGATTTAAATTTAGCCTATAAGGTTTTAAATTTTCAATTTAATTCAATTAAGAAAAAATATAGAAATATTACTTGGATTGTAGTGATGAAAAGAGAAAATAAATTCGTTGAAAGGTTAAATAAAAAATTTGGTTTCAAGGATGCAACTGATGTGTCAAAAAAGCTAATTTTTAATATTTTTAATAATAAAAAAAAAGATCTTAATGCAATGGAAATTAAATTGTGAGAAGCAAAATATTTAAACAAATGGTTAATAAATCTAATAGGCAAATTATTGTTGTAGTGGAAATGTCTGGAAATCATCAAAATTCTTACAGAAAAATGATACGATTTGTTGATAAAAGTATTAAATTTGGTGCGGATGTAATAAAGTTTCAAGTTTACAAACCAGATACAATTACTTTTAATTCTAAGAAAAAACAATTTTTAGTAAAATCTGATAACAAGAAATGGTCTAGGTATAAATCACTTTATCAACTGTATGATAAGGCGCATACCCCTTGGAAATGGATTGAAAAAATAGCTAAATACCTTAACTCAAGAAAATTTCCGTGGTTTGCCTCTGTATTTGACAATACATCAGTAGATTTTCTTCAGAAACTTAAGTGTCCAGCCTATAAAGTCGCCTCTCCAGAAATAACTGATATCGGATTAATAGAAAAAATAATGAAAACAAATAAACCAATAATTTTATCTTCGGGCTTAGCAACAACAAAAGATTTAGATTTAGCAATAAATACAATTAAAAAAAAACATAATAAGATAGCAATATTAAAATGTACTTCTTCTTATCCTGCACCAATTAAAGATTGCAATCTTAATTCAATTAAATTTTTAAAAGAGAGATATAAGTTGGCTGTTGGTTTTTCAGATCATACAATTGGTGGGCAGGCATCTGAAATTTCAGCTTCTTTAGGTGCAACAATAATTGAAAAACATTTTAAACTAGATGATGATAAATCCTCAATTGACTCACATTTTTCTATGAAATTATCAGAACTCCCAACTTTTAAAAAAACTCTAAATAATATTAACGATTATTTAGGAAGTTATAATCTTATAATTCCTAAGTCTGCTCGAATAAATTTAAGTGGAAGAAGATCTTTATATGTAATTAAAAATATTAAAAAGGGTGAAACATTCTCAAAAAAAAATATTAAATCAATTAGACCACATTATGGTTTACATCCATCTAATTTTAAAAAAATTATTGGTAAAAAGGCAAAAAAAAATATCAAAGCCGGTACTAAACTCTCTTATAATTTAGTGATAAATTGAAAAAATAAATTATGAAAATAGCAATTATTCCAGCAAGGTCTGGCAGTAAAAGAATTAAGAATAAAAATATTAAACTTTTTAATGGAAAACCAATTATTGCATGGACAATAAAAACCGCCATAAAATCAAAATTATTTGATAAGATAATTGTTTCAACAGACTCGAAAAAAATTGCTAAAATTGCAAAATCATTTGGTGCTGAAGTTCCATTTTTAAGATCAAAAAATATTTCTGATGATAAAACTAATGTTGGGGATGTAATCAAAGATGCAATAATTTTTTTTAAAAATAAAAAAATTAAAATTAATTATGTGTGTTTACTGTATGCAACAGCTCCTTTGCTTGAAAAAAAAGACTTAATAAAAGGTTACAAATTAATTAAAAAATCTAAAAAAATAGATTTCGTCTTAAGTATTTCTAAGTTTAATTCTCCTTATCATAGAGCGCTTAAAATAGTTAATAACAGAATAGTTCCAAACAATAAAAAAAATGTTAATAAAAGATCACAAGATTTAGAAGATCTTTATTATGATAATGCTCAATTTACTTTTGGAAAAACAGATTCTTGGATAAATAAAAAACATTCTTTTTTTGCAAAAACTGCATATGTTGAAATACCATCATTTAGATCTCAAGATATTGATACAATAGATGATTGGAAAAGAGCAGAGATTATCTTTAAATTACTTAAAAAATAAAATGAATGTATCTATTGTAGGTTTAGGAAATATTGGATTTTATTATGATTATAAATCTGATAAAATTATTCAAACCTTATCAAAAGCATTTTATAAATCCAAATTATTTAAATTAAAATGTGCAATAGATTCAAATAGCAAATGTTTAAGAGATTTTAAATTAAAATATCCAGATATTAAAACATCCAAGAGTTTAAAATATTTAAAAAAATTTAAGTCTGAAGTATTAATAGTATCAACAACTACTGAAACCCATTCTAAAATAATTAAAGATGTTTTAAAAATTTATCGCCCTAAAATAATAATTTGTGAAAAACCAATTTCATATTATTTGAACTCAACATTAGACATTATAAATATATGTAGAGAAAAAAAGATAAAATTATTTATTAATTATCAAAGAATTTCAAATCCAATTTATATAAAAATTAAAAATTTAATAACGAAAGATAATAATAAATATAACTTAGAAATTAATTATTCTAAAGGAATTTATAATAATGCGTCTCATTTCATTAATTTAATTTTATTTTTATTCGGCAGTTTCAAAAAATACAAATTATTAAAAAAAAAAAGAAATAAAAAAGATTATATTGCTGATTTTAAATTAGAAAAAAAAAATGTTATTGCAAAATTTAAATACTCTAACAAAAATTCAATCCGTATTAGCGGAAAAAATCTTTATTTTTGTGATGACCGACATAACAACAAATGTTTTTATAAGAAAAAAAAAATTTTTTCTAAAAAGGAATTTAATTCTTTTTTTAAAGAAAATTATCAATATTATGTTATTGATAATTTGGAAAAATTTGTTCAAAAAAAAAAAAAATTTTATTTATGTGATCAAAAAAAAGCTTATCTTACAGAGAAGTTAATTGATAATATTTTAAATTTATGAATTTTAAAAAATTTAATACCTATAATCATCAGGAAATAAAAGTTGCGCTAAAGGTACTTAAGACTGGAAATTTATCCGGTTATATTGGTGAGTGGCAAAAAGAGTTTTATGGAGGAAAATATGTAAAATTGATGGAAGCTAAATATGCAAAATTTTTCAAAGTAAAATATGCGATCTCAGTAAACTCATGGTCAACAGGATTAATTTGTGCATTAGGAGCTTTAGATTTAAATCCTGGTGACGAGGTAATACTTCCAACTTGGACTATGTCCGCATGCGCAAGTGCAATACTTCATTGGAATTGTATTCCTATTTTTGCTGATATTGACAAAAAAACTTTTAACATTGATTTAGAATCAATTAAGAAAAATATTTCAAGCAAAACCAAAGCTATCATGGCTGTAGATATTTCTGGCTTACCATCAAACATAGATGAAATAAAAAAAATCGCAAAAAAAAATAAAATTAAAATTATTACAGACTCAGCTCAATCACCTTTTGCAAAATATAAAAATAAAATTGCAGGAACTATTGGGGACATTGGTGGAATAAGTCTTAATTACCACAAACATATTCATACTGGTGAGGGTGGGGTCATATTTACAAATAATAAACTTTACTGCGAAAAAATGAAGATGATAAGAAATCATGGTGAAGCAGTCCTTCGTAAAAGAAAAAACTTTCCAGAAATTAATATGATTGGAAATAATTTTAGAATGGGAGAATTAGAGGCAGCAATTTCTATTGTTCAGCTTAATAAGTTAAAGAAAATTATTCACAAAAGGATTAAAATAGCGAATTATTTAACAGAAAAATTAAGTAAAATTGAAGGACTAGTATTGCCTAAAAAATATAATGATAACTCAAATGTTTATTATACATATCCAATAGTTTTAGAAGAACGAAAAAAATTTAATAGAAAAAAAATTATTAATCTTTTGAAAAAAGAAGGCTTGGAGGGTTTTGGTGCAGGCTATCAAAATTTGCATTTACTTCCAACATTTCAAAAAAAAATTGCCTATGGAAGATATCATTTTCCATGGGTATCTCCTTTTAATAAGAGAAATATTTCATACAAGAAAGGCATTTGTCCAGTAGCAGAAAAAATGCACGATAATTTATATATAGGCTTTGGAATTTCTCATTTTGATTTAAGTTTTAAAAATATTGATTTCATTTACTCTAAATTCAAAAAAATATTTAAAAGAAAAGATATTTTTTTTTAACATATTATGAATACTGTACTAATTGGATTTCAAAAAGCATCCCTTGAAGATTTAAAGTATTGTTTAAATAGTAAAAATCATAAAATAGTTATTCTCAATAGTGAAAAATTTTCTAAGAAATTATTAGAGAAACCAAAAAAAAAACTTGATTTAAAAGATCAAAAATTATTAAAAAATAAAATTTTAAATAATAAAATAATTTTGGGCACAAGTGAAAAATATTTTGAGTCAAATATTGCAAATTATTTTGATAAAAAAAAAATCAATTACTATGCTTATTTTGACTCATCTTCAAATTTAAAAAAAAGATTAAGAAATTTTAAGAAAAAACCTAAAAATATTATTATAAATAATTCTTTAATAAAAAAAAAATTAAGTTTTTTTATAAAAAAAGCTGTTTTTAAAAATATTGACATGTGTTTCCAAAGATTATTAAAAAAAAAATATGGAATGATTAAAAGAAATAATAATACTTATCTATATGTTACAAGTAATTTAGGTATAAAATTTGAGAAAAAATATGTACAGAATATTTTAGATTTATCACAAAGATTCAGTAAAAAATTCATTATTCTTGTTCATCCAAGAGAAAATCTTTTGAATTGGAAAAAAATATTCAAAAAAAATATTAATACTTTATCTAAAAACAAATTATATAGTTCTAAAAATATTAAAAACGTTTTTGGTATATCAACTATGGCTTTAATCAATTTTAAATTTGCAGGTTTTAATGTAAGGTATTTTCAACAAAAATTTAAAAAAAACGAATTAATCGAAATGTACAAAAAATATAATATTAAATCTGCATAAAGTTATTATGAATAAATATTTTAAAAATAAGACAATTTTAATTACTGGAGGGACAGGTAGTTTTGGAAATATTGCGGTACAAAAATTTTTAAAAATAAAAGGTATTAAGAAAATAATTATCTTTAGTAGAGATGAACTTAAACAGCATGAGATGATGAGTAAATTTAGTGAAAAAGAATTAAATTTATTAAGATTTTTTATTGGGGACGTTAGAGACTTAAAAAGACTTAATAGAGCTTTCGAGAAAGTAGATATAGTAATTCATGCGGCTGCATTAAAACAAGTTTTAACAGCTGAATATAATCCTTATGAGTTTATCCAAACCAACATTCTTGGGGCTCAGAACGTAATTGAAGCATCAATTAAAAATAAAGTTCAAAATGTAATTGCTTTATCAACTGATAAAGCTGCAGCACCAATAAATTTATACGGAGCAACTAAATTATGTTCAGATAAACTTTTTATAGCTGCTAATAATATTATTGGTAACAAAAAAATCAAATTTAGTGTAGTGAGATATGGTAATGTAGCTGGAAGTCGTGGTTCAGTCATACCAGTTTTTTTAAAACAAAAAAAAAATAATTGTTTGGAAATTACTCATAGGTCAATGACTAGATTTAATATAACTCTCAAGGAGAGTATAGACATGGTTTTATGGTCAATTATGAATAATCTAGGTGGTGAAATATTTGTACCTAAAATTCCAAGTTACAATATTTTGGATCTTGCAAAAGCAATAGGCCCATCTTGTAAAATTAAATTTACAGGAATCAGAAAAGGAGAAAAAATCCATGAAGAAATGATTACGGTTAATGATGCTTTTCAGACAGTAGATTTAGGAAAATACTATGCCATTTTACCATTTAACGAAAAAAGCTATATAAAAAAGTTTTTGTTAAAAAACAAAGGCAAACTTGTAAATAAAAATTTTTCATACAACAGTCAGTCAAATGATAAATTTTTAAGTGTTCATGATTTAAAAAAAATGTTGAAAAAAGAGAATTTATTATAATTTAATAATCTTATTTATTTTTTTGTCCATAATAAGCGTGAATCCCATTTTTTCTATCGTAATGTTTTTTAACCATTTGTGTGGAAATCAAAGTCTTTTTATTATTCAATAATTTTGTCTTAAAAGCTAATTCAGCAATAAATTCTAATCGTTCAAGATTTTGTAAAGCTTCAATGGCATCTTTACCCCAACTAAATGGACCATGATTAGCAACTAAAATCCCAGGATATTTAAGAGGGTTTCTTTTGCCAAGTTTTCTAATAATACTTTTTCCAATGTTTGCTTCGTAATTTCTTTTTATCTTTTCCTGTCTTAAATTATTTGTTACAAAAATCTTTTCTCTCCAGTAATCTGCATGAGTTGTGCCACATATTGGTATATCATGTAATGCTTGTGCCCAAATTACCGAATATTTTGCGTGTGCATGAGCTATTGCATTTAAATCTGGATATTTTTCATATAAAATTAAGTGTGTTGGGGTATCCGAAGACTCTTTTAACTTACCTGATATTTTCTTTCTCTTACTTATTGAAATTACAGGATAATCTAAATACTTTGTTTTATCTAAATCTGCTCCACTAGGTTTAATAATAAATTTATCTTTATCAATTCTTGTACTAATATTGCCAAAATTTTGGAAACTTAATATTGATTTACTCAATTTTAAATTGGCATCATGACATTCTTTTTTTATTCCTGTTATTCTCATTTCAAAATAATTTTAGTTCTGTTTTTCTCTTTTCATCTACTTCATTAATATATTTAGAGTCTCCTTTGATATATGTGGTTGCAATTTCCTCAAATATAACTCCATTATCGGTTGAAAATGAATGTTCTTTTGAATTATCTACGTTCATCATATCTCCAGGATAAAGCTTTTTCTGTTCTCCCTGCACATCTACTTCTAGGTCGCCGTGTAAAATGTAATAAGTTTCTTTTTTTTTGGAGTGGTAGTGTTTAGGATATTTTTGACCAGGAAACATTACAACAATAATTTTGCTATATTCTTTATTTATTAAGTGTATTAATATTGCTCCATACTCAAAAAATTTTTCTATCCCATGGTGATGATTGATTTCTGCCACTACATTTGTAGGAAGAACAACTTTTGCGGTTGATAAAAAGTTTTTAAGTTTATCTTTGATTAAAAATTTAATTTCCTCTGAATTATCTTTTGCAATAGAGTTTTCAAAATCATAATTCATCAAAGGTTCGTCTATATTAATATCTTTTTTTGCTTTATAGATTTGAAACATTCCCATGTCTTTGGCTACAAGTTGATTATCTATATTTGGCATAGCTAGATAGTAACTTTTACCTACAATTTCGTCTTTTTTAATAATTTTTTTAGCGTAAGCACCTCTATGTAAAATTCTTAAATCAGCATTCTCTTTTTTAGAAAAACTTTTTCTTATACTTCCAGTGCCCCCAAGCATATTAATTGAGTTCACCATAGAATTTAACCACTTTTCTATTTGATAAGGATTTGCAGAGTAGGGATTTAAAATATATTTTTTATTATCATCAGGTACACCAACATGCTTTTCAAAAATTTTTGCACCTTTTGCTAAAGCTAATTTTACACTATCAAAATTTTCAGGATTTTCGTGAGTAGAAAAACCAATTTTACAATCTGGATAATTTCTTTTTAAAAAATCAATCTGATTTAATTGCAAATCCGCATCTTTTGTAGGATATTCCCCCACACAATGCATTAGACTAAATTTCTTATTCTTATTTTTAAATAGAGAATAAACTTTATCTATATCTATTTTTTTAGCTCCTGCAGTTGAGGCTATAACCGGCTGTTTACACAATGACACTCTTTCTAAAAGATCCCAATCATTGAAGGAGCAGCTAGCTATTTTCATTATTTCAATGTTTGAATTTTTGAGAAATTCAACAGCTTTTTCATCCCAAGGTGTGCACATAGTAATAAAATTTTTTTTTCTTATATAATCAACAAGATTTAAAAAACCATTTTCACCAAGTCTTGTTTCGGTAAATCTCTTTATTAGCTTATGATCTTTTCTATCTATATGGTCTTTATGAAAAAAGCTGTCGTCTCTGTATTGCAGTTTAACCGAATAATCAAATTGAGGAAATTTAGAGGAAACTTGCTTTAGTTCATCAACTATTTTACATCCATGAGCTAAGTCACCCATATGATTATTGGCCATTTCAAATGTGATTAAAATATTTTTATTATTCTCATCCATAGATTTGCTAAATAGTATTTAATTATACAAAGAAACTTAATATATATAATAATAATGGAAAAAAAAGAACTTTTAATAATTATACCCGCTAGAATTAATAGTAAAGGAATTAAGTTTAAAAATTTGCTAAAAATAAATAATATTCCTCTCGTTATCAACTCTCTTCTTTTTGCTAAGAAAATTAAGATTAATAAAATAATTTTTTGCTCAACGGACTCTCAAAGAATTAAAAAATTAGTTGAACGTGAGGGAATTTATGTACCCACCTTACGTCCAAAAAAAATTTCTAAAGATTTATCCAGAGATGTAGACTTTGTGAATCACGCACTTAATTTTTTTTTATAAAAAAAAAATCACTTTTCAAAGTTGTTTAATATTAAGGCCTACTTCTCCCTACAGGAAAATGTCTTCATTTAAAAAGGCTTATAATTTTTTTGTTAAAAATACTAAAGCAGACTCTTTAAAAGCAATTTATCATTCTCCAAAAACTCCCTATAAAACATGGAAATATCATAAGGGATTTTTAAAGGTGGTTGCTAAATTAAATATTAAGGAGTCATTCAATGCACCAAGACAAATTTTGCCCAAAACCTATTATCAGACTGGAGGTATTGAATTAATTAGAATTAATTATAAAAAAAAAATCAAAAGCATTTCAGGAAAAAACATCTTGGGTTATTTAGTTACTAAAAAAGAAAGTCTTGATATAGATACAATTAATGATTTGAATAATTAATCATAAAAATTAATTTTTTTACTTTTTATGAGTTCTCTCAAAATTTGATTTTCTAAATTTAAATTATGTACTGGATTTTTAATTTTACCACCAGTTTGCCAATAGCTTGTGTAAAAATTTGAATTTTTATTCAACGAAAAACCAAATACCGAAGGTTTAAAACCTTTGTTTATAAACATTGACAAAATTATCATACCACTAGTAAATTGAGCGTTTTGTTTATAAATCTTTAATCTTTCAAAAATATTTAAATAAGAAGTTAATTTGAATTTAAGCATTCTTTCATATTTTAAATCAAAAAAAAACACACTGTTAGTCTCTGAGGTATATTGATTCAGGTTTGATTTATAGAAGTTTTCTTTGTCGTTATGCAAAACCAGAATATTAGAATTATTCAAATTCTTAATAAAATTTGCCTTTTCATCAGTATATTCAAGACCTGGTACTTCATAAGTTTGGTTTTCAAATACTCCTTCACCACATACTCTTAGACTCGTTTTTGAACCTACATATTTTTCAAAACCAATCAAGGGTGACCTATTAAATCTTATAACAAATTCAAAATTATCAATAACCCTTCCATAGCTTTTTTTTTTTAATATTTCACTGTTACCAATGATAGCGATATTTTTGTAATTAAAATTTCCAGAAATTGGAAAAGGAATATTTTTGTATTCTTTTAAAAAATTAAATATATTTCTAATTTTCAAAATTAAACCATTTATTTATTAATATTATAAATTTATAATATTTTTTTTTGTATAATGCTTAAATCTGCCCCTCGTGTCAAAAATCAACTTATCTGAAATTAATATTTTTTTATAATTATAATAATCATGATCAGCACATAGGATTATACAATCGTATTTTTTTAAGTTATTTGAGTAGTTATTTATACTATAAAATTTTTTTTTAATTTTATTAATATTGATATTAACTTTAGGAATGTATTTGTCTGTGTAATCAATCGAATATCCATTTTCTAAAAATTTTTTCATAATTTTAATTCCCGCAGACTCTCTTAAATCATTGATATTTTTTTTATAAGCAACACCAAATAAAAGTATTTTTGATTTTTTATTTATTTTTTTAATTATTTTTTTAAAAACCCAATTGGTTGTTTCAATATTTATTTTGCCTGCAAGTTCTATAAATTTAGTTTTAATACCAAATTTTTTAGCTTTCCAGGATAGATAATAAGGGTCGATTGGTATACAATGACCGCCAATACCAGGTCCTGGAAGAAATGTTTTAAATCCATACGGTTTAGTAGATGCTAATCTAATAATTTCAAAAATATCATATCCCATTTTGTTTGATATAATTTTCATCTCATTGACAAATCCTATATTAACCGATCTATAAATATTTTCATATAATTTAGAAAATTCTGCATAGTCTGTAGATTTAGCTAAGATAGTTTTATCTACGATTTGAGAATAAAAAAATTGACATAATTTTCCACAATCTTTGGTTATACCAGAACAGACTTTTGTAATTTTATTAAATTTAAATGATGAGCCTGGATCCTCTCTCTCTGGTGAGTAACCGACAAAGTAATTTTTACCTATTTCCAATTCCTTACTTTCAATGTAAGGTTTTATTATGTCTTTAGTAGTACCTGGATATGAAGTGCTCTCTAAAATTAATAATTGATTAGTGTTAAGATGATTTTTAATTTTTTTCATACAATTTTTTATTGATGATAAATCTGGAATATTACTATTCGAAAGTGGTGTAGGGAGACAAAGAATAATAATATCTACCTCTTTAATTGAGTGGAAATTTTTAATCAAAAAATCTTTTTTTATATATTTTTTGATATCCTCATCTTTAATATATGATACTGGTGATTTAGATTTTTTTAAAATGTTTATTTTTTCTTTATCAATATCAAATCCTTTTACAAAATATTTTTTTTTAATTAAATGCAAAAATAATTTTAATCCAACATAACCCAAACCAAAAATTAAAATTTTAGCTTTTCTATTTTTAATTTTATTTTTTAATAGTTGAAAATTATTTTTCATGATAACAAAACATACTTAATTATTTTTTCTTTAAAATACAGAAAATTGTTGATATCATTAATTAAATGTTCGCATTAATTAATGTAATAAAAGATATCTTAAGATTTATATATTATCGGTTTTTTAACAAGCTATTTTACACAAACAAACTTGAAGTTAATTATACTATTAGTGAAGAAGACAATAGTATATTTAAAGAAATTCAGCAAAACGGTTATTCAATAATTGATAATTTTATATCAAAAGATGAGTGTAATTCAATTATTCAGGAAATAGATTTATTTTGTGATAATAGATTTGATGAGGTCACACTTTTTGAAGGTTTTGACAACAGAATTTATGGCTTAAATAAAGCATCGACAAAAGTTAATTCTTTTTTAAATAATGAAAGATTAGTCAATATTTTAGGAAAATATGCTGAGAATAAAAAACTAACTTTTTCATTTACTCTAGGTCAAAAAACAATATTTAAAGAAAAAAATTCAGGTTCAGGTTTAGGTTGGCATATTGACCATACTGTATTGAAATATCCAAAAGCTTTAGTTTATTTAGTAGATGTAAATAAAGATAATGGACCATTCCAGTACATTAAAGGTACAAATAAATTAATTAACAAAATATTAATCAGACTTAAAAATAATTATAACTTTGATAAAGGCAAGTTCACAAATCATCAAGTGGAAGAAATAATAAAAAAAAATAATTATTATTTAAAAACTTTTTGTTTAAAAGCTGGAACTTTAATTTTATTTGATGGTAATGGAATTCATAGAGGGTCTCCTCTAAATTTGGATAAAAGATACTCTCTCACAAACTATTATTATTTTAGTACAACCGGTGGAAATAATTTTCCAATGATTAAAAAATAATTTTCTTATGCATATTTTTGTTTCAAAAATAATTAATAAGTTACTTAATATTTTAGGGTTATTTTTTGAATTCATAAATCCTACAAAAAAAAAAATTTTTAAAATTTTAAATAAGAAACTTAATATAAAAAAAAATTTTTATAAAAATGTAATATTATTTGATGATTTTCATTCTTTCAATCATCAGCTGATAAGGTCCTTACTATTAAATTCATTATCAAGCCATTTTAAAGGAAATCTTGTTTGCTTCAATTATAGTTACAGTCCTTTTTTGAATGAACTTTATAAAATAATAAATATAAAAAAATTTATTAAATCAAATTATGTAGAAAAATTAGAATTTAAAAACATAAAACGAATTTATAAAATCGAAGAAAAAAAAATAAAATCAAAGCAAGATTTAATGAAATATAAATTTAGAGGATTTGAAATTGGTATTGATATTTATGAAACTTATCTTATTAGATTTAGAAAAGTTACGGTTAATATTTCAGACGAAAAATTTAAAAAACTATTACTTATAGCCATAAAAAGAATTATTTATTGGGAAGAGTATTTTAAAAAAAATAAAGTTATTGCAATCTCAATTACACACAGAAATTACTTAGATACAAACTTAATATGTAAAATAGGTTATAAATATAATGTGCCAGTTTTTACTTTTGGAGGAACTGGAAGAAGGATTGGTCGATTTTATGGTTCTGAGTTAAATAGTCATATATACCTTAAAAAAATTTTTCAATCATTGAGACCAAATGAAAAAAAAATAGGAATTAATTTTTCAAAAAAACAAATTAAAAAAAGGTTTAGTGGGAAAATAGGTGTTGATATGAATTATTCTGAAAAATCAGCATTTATAAAATTTGATAAAAATAAAAAAATATTAGATACTAATGATCGATTAAAAGTACTAATTTGTACACATTGTTTCTACGATAATCCACATGCCTATGGAGGAAATTTATTTACTGATTTCTATGAATGGTTAACTTTCTTATCAAAAATATCTCATAAAACAAATTATGATTGGTATATTAAACCACACCCGGATTATCTTCCAGGGACTATAGAAAATATAAACATTATAAGTAGACAATTTAAGAGAATTAAATTAATTGATCCCTCAACATCTTTTCATCAACTAGCAAAAGAAGGTTTAGGTTTTGCGTTGACTGTTTATGGATCAGTGGCGCACGAACTCCCATTGCTAGGTATAGATGTAATTAATGCAGATATTAATAATCCACATTGTTCATTTGACTTTTCTCATACTCCTAAAAATTTGAAACAATATAAAAAAATCCTTTTAAATTTAAAAAATATTAAATCAAAAATTAAGAATAAAAATCAAATATATGAATTCTATTATATTTATAATAATTTTTTAAATCACAAAAATCTTTTGGTAAAAGATTATGATTTATTCGATAAAAATTATCTTAAAGATTATAAAACATTTTATCAATATTTTATTGAAAATATTTCTAAAAAACAAATCTCTAATTTTGAGAGAAAATTAAAAACTTTTTTTATGAGCGATTACAAATATCTGCTGGAAGAACATAAGCAGAAAATTATTTATAAATATGAAAAATATTAATAATATTTTAATTATATTTGTTTTCTCCATAATTGTTTCATTTTTCATTAATCTTACTTTCTTAGATCTAAGTTTAAAAAGTTTAAATAAAAATATTTTATTTCCATCCTCTACTTCGACTGAAATATTTGAACAAAATGATCTCGACGATAATTTTCAATGGGTTAGAAGATCGAATGAAAATAATTCTATTTTTAAACTAGGTGCAAACATATTTGAAGACAAGGAAAAATATCATTTTCAATCTTCAAGAGGTGTTTCATATTTTTTAGCAGGTATTAGTCTTTATTTAACTAACAATAGTCTTCACGCAATAACTATTACAAAAATTATTTTTATCATTATATCAACTTTATTATTTTTTATAATTGGAAAATTTTACTTTAAAAACTATTTTCATATTTTTACTATAATTTTACTAACTTTTTTATTTTCAAATAAACTATTTGGTGGAGTTTTAAATTTTAATCATTTTTTTGAATATTTTAAAGATTTAAGGGAATTTTATATATCAAGCGCAATTGATAGAATTCCTAATATTTTAATTTCAAATGTTTTTGTTCTTTTAAATTTTTATATTTTTAAAAGTTATTTTATTTCTCAAAAAAAATTATATTTAGGCTTAATCTTTTTGCTGATTTTAATATCAATATTTATAACACCAATAATATTTATAGTTTATTGTGGAATATTATTTCTTACCTCTTTACTCATGTACAAAGAACACAAAAATCTTAATTATCTGATTTATAATAATTTAATCTTATTGATAATTTTTAGTGTAGGCCTTTTATTCCATTTTAAAAATTTACAACAAATTAATGATGGATCTTTAAATTCACCACAATGGACGGGAAACTATTTATATGATTTAGAGATATTTTTTGGTCCTCTAATATTAATTGTAATTTTTTTTACCAAGCAAATAAAAAAATTTTATTTAGAAATTATATTTTTTTCTATTCAATTAGTATTCTATATTCTTTCATTTTTTTATGATGTTTATCTTGCAAGTAAAATTAATGAAAATTTTATTTTTTTGAATTCTTTTTTAACATTTATATTTATTTCTAAAGTAATTAGTTTAGATATTAAAAGTATTAATAAAAAATTTGTTTCAATTCTAGTTTTAATTTATTTGCTTTATTTAATCTTAGTTAATGGATTAAGTATAAATATTTTAATTTTATTTTTATTTCTCTTCATTTCGTTAGCAATAGTAACTTATTTTAAAAACTCTAAACTCGTTAAATATGGGTTTGCTTTAATTGTTTTAATTATTTTTATCAATTTTAATTTATATGAATTCTCAAATAATCAGAAAAAATTTAATTTTATAACTGATAAAGAAAGTGACCAGATACAATTAATAGAGTTTTTAAATGATAAAAAAATTTCTAAAAAAACAATTCTTTCTCTTGATCTTGGAGTTATTAAAAATTTATCTATACACACTAATCAAAATATATATTTAGGAAATATAACTAATTCTAATTTTTCAATCAATCAAATGAAAAAAAGATTTTTTGATATTATATATTTGTATGGTTTTACTTATAAAGATATTGAAGAATATTTATATGATTTTAAACAACTCAATCTAATTGATAGTCAGTTATTAATATCTGGAGAGGATATGAATAAAAATAATAATAGATTTACTCTTAATTTTTATAAATATTTTTATCATATACAAAATATTACAACAGAAATTGAAACAACTAAATTTGTGGAAGAATACAAGAAATATTTAGACAGAGAAGAATTTAAGAAAATTTACTATTTTGATACTTGTTTAGTTACAAATTATGATGAAAATTTTATACAAAAAAATTCTTTTTTTTATAAAGTCTTACAGCAGCAAACTTTTTTTGAAAATTCATCATTAAAATTGTTCAAGTGTGAGCTATTTAAATAAATAAATTCCATATCGATTTTTTATATTATTAAAATTATCAATCATTTTGGAAGAATATGGTGTTTTTTTTATGAACTTATAATCGTGTTTGTAATATTTTATTTTATGATAGTTAATATTAAAAATATAACTCACTATGTTGAAAATATATTGATAATTAAAAATATTTAAAATTACCTCTAATAATTTTCCACCTTTTGGAATATCCATAATAAATATTCTTTTTATTTTATTATTGTTAAAGATATTTATTAATTTTATTATTTCTTTCTGTTTAACATATTGAAAAACAGAGTTTACTATAACTGTATTAACTTTTAATTTTTTAATTTCATTTATATTTTTGATAACAAATATTTTTTCATTATTTGAATATTTTTTTTTTAATAATTTTTGCAATTTAAGATTGCTATCAAAAAGAAAAATTTTTAAGATCTTTTTTGGTATTCGTTTCTTCCATATCCCCACTCCACAACCAAAATCCAAAAGAATTGTTTTATCTTTTAAATATTTTTCAAATTTTTTATGGTTAAATTCTACCGTTGAAAAAATCATTGATATCTATGGAATTAATAAAAATAAATTAATCATATAAATTTTTTTCTAAAAACAATTTTAAAATAAAGATCCATAAAAAATATGATAGGTAGAAAGATGAAATTACTCCATATCTTGGATTATATATGCTTAGAGAGTGAATTAATAAGAACATAATTGAAATAAATATAAAAAACAAAACTAACTTATTTTTTAACAATAAATTTTTATCTTTCTTTTTTTTAAAAAAGATAAAAGTTAATAAAGACAACGGTAAGATTGCATAATGGTCATATAAATGTCTTAAAATAACATCAACTCTGAATAAAAAATATTGAATAGGATTATCGATTATTCTTGATAGAGCAAATTTCATTCTCATCTCAGATCTAACTACTTCAAAAGTACGATTTTCAGTACTTAAATTATTGTAAAGATTATCAATAAACTGCCAATCTACAAATTTAAATGTACCAAGTAAAAGATGATCAGAATTAGAGCCTATGAAATAACCAAATTCTCCAAAAATTGCAGAATTTCTTAACATCCAAAAAATTGCAGGAACAAAAACTAAAAAATATTTTAATTTAATTAAATTTTTTTTTTTTACCAAACAATAAATAATTAAAAGAATTAATAAAGCAATTATTAAAGGCAACACGGTAGTTCTAACTAAAACTGATAATCCTAAAATTAAATATCCTAAACTTGATACATAATTATTTTTATTAAGCACAAAATAAATTGATAGAGATAATAGAAAAAAATATAGACTTTCGTTTAAATTTTGTTGAACGATTTCAGAGATTGTACTTATATGAGTTATTACACAGTATAAAATTATTAAGTAAATTGTTTGTGCATTTTTTAGAAATTTTTTTCCAATTAGAAAAATAAAAAATAGACTTAAAAGTAAGAAAAAAATATTCATAAAAAAAACAAAATAAATATTAAATATTCCTAAATGCATTAATAAACTCAAATAAAAAGGATATCCTGGAGTTCTCCAAGATCTAAATGGCTCATCTTCCGGAAATCCTTCCTGAAAGATATTATTTTCATAAATTGTAATTGCTAGTTTCTTCCAGGAAAGAGGATCTCCACTTATGAAAAATAAATTATAATCAAATCCTAAAAGACTTTTATAAATTGTGATAGTAAATATTAAAAATATTAAAGTTAAACTTAATATTAATTTATTATTCAGTTTACTCGTCATCAAAATTAATTTTATCTTGAATTAAATATCTTGGTCTATTCTTTATTTCTTTGAAAATTGATCCAATATAAAATCCAATTATTCCAATCATAAAAAATTGTATTGAGCTCGTAAGTAAGAATATGGATAAAATTAAAATCCAATTATTGGATATGCTATCAAATATTACTATGCCCGAGACTATAAATAACAATATTAATATTGATGAAAATGCGAAAAGGACTCCAAAAAAAATACTTAAATATAGAGGCCTTGTTGACAAAGACATTAAACCCGTTACAGCAAATTGTATCTTTTTAAAGTGATTAAATTTTGAGACACCAAATTCTCTTTTTTGTGCTGAATACTCAATAAGTGCATGATTATAACCCACCCAAGCCACTAGCCCCCTTAAGAAAATTTCTCTTTCTGGAAATTTTGTAATTAAATTGTTAACAAATTTTTTATTCATAATCCTAAAATCTGCAGAACCATTTTCTACTTTCGTGTCAGAAATTAAATTACTAAATTTGTAAAATATATTACCAAAAAAATTTCTCCATAAACCTTGATCTTTATTCTCGTTTCTTTTTGTTGTAACTACGTCATATCCCTTATTAATTTTATTTAAAAGAAGAGGAATTAAATCATATGGATGTTGAGAGTCACAATCCATTGTAATTACAAAATCAGAATTAAGTGAATGCTCTAAACCAGCTATCAGAGATTCTTGATGGCCATATCTTTTGCTGAGATGTAAAATCTTTATTTTTCTATTATTTAGGGCAATTTCCTTTAAAGTTAAAAAAGAATTATCTTCAGATTTGTCTAATACAAAAATTATTTCATAATCTTCAAGATTAATTTTTTTTAATGTTTGACTCACCTGATTTATAAAAGGTTTAATATTTTCTTGATCATTATAGATAGGGGTAACTATACTTAAATGCATGACTTTCAAAAATTTATTTTTTTTAGGATTTTATTATGATTTGAGTTTACATAGTCGTAGTCTTCAATTCTTCCGATATCATACCACATTCCTTTGAAAGGAAGTATATTTACTTCTATTTTATTTTTTAATGTGTATTTCATTAAGTCATCAAATCCAAAATATTTATTTTTAACATTTTTTAATATTTTTTTATTAATAAAATAAATACCCATACTTACATTTAAATTTAAGGAAGGTTTTTCTTTAAAATTTTGAAGTATATTTTTCCTCATCTCAAGAATTCCATAATCTATTTTTTGTTTTCTTTGAAAAGTGCAAACCGATAAATTTTTTTTATTTTTTATATGTAAATTATAATATTTTTTAAAATTTATATTAGTTAATATATCACCATTTAATACTAAAAAGTTTTCAGGTAAATTTTTAATAATTTTTAACGGTCCAATTGTACCTAAAGGTTTTTTCTCTGTTGAGTAATTTATTTTTACACCAAATTTTTTACCATTGCCAAAATATGACATTATTAAGTGGGAATAATGATTTAAAGCAATTGTTATTTCTTTAAAATTATTAGCTGCTAGTTGTTTAATAATTATCTCTAAAATAGAATATTTGCCACCAATTGGAACTAGTGGCTTAGGAATTAAAGTTGTAAATGGTTTTAATCTAGTTCCTAATCCACCAGCTAATATTATTGCTCTCATTTTAAATATATATTTTATTTTTAACGTATTTATTTAAAAATTGGATTTTCTTTAAATACATTATATCTGATAATCAAAATAACTCTTAGATTTTTGACTATAATTTAAATACCAATTGATTGTTTTTTGTAATCCTTGCCTCATCGATGTACTTGAATTCCAATCGGTAAGTTTTTTAATTTTTTTGTTGCAGCCGATAAGTTTATCAACTTCAGAATTTTTCGGTCTTTCTCTAATTTTGTCAAATTTAATATATGCATTTAAATTTATTTCCTTTTTGATAAAGTCGTAAATATTTTTAATTGTATAACCTTTTCCAGAGCAAATATTAACAATTTCTCCCTCAATATTTTTAGTTTTCATTATTTGAAACATACCATCTACTGTATCTAATACATAATTAAAGTCTCTAATAGTGTTAATGGAACCCAATTTAACTTGTTTTTTTTTAAGCATTTGGGAAATAATTGTTGGAATAATAGCTCTTTCAGATTGTCTTGGGCCATATGTATTAAAAGGTCTTGCTATTACTAATGGTAAATTAAAACTTTTAAAAAAAGATGATGACAAATTATCTGATGCAATTTTTGTTGCACTATAAGGAGATTGTGCTTGTAGAGGATGTGCTTCGTCTATTGGGGTATATAAAGCAGAGCCATAAACCTCTGAAGTTGAAGTTAATAATAGTCTTTTAATTTTATTAGACTTAGATGCGTTAAGTATATTTAGCGTTCCATTTATATTTGTCTCTAAGTAACTTGAAAAAGCTGTGTAAGAATAAGGTATTGATATTAAAGATGCCAAATGAAATACATAATCTTTATTTTTTAATATTTGTTCAACATAAAAACTATCTCTTATGTCACCTAGAATGATGTTTAGGTTTTTTTTTAAATTTTTTGGAATATCATCAAGCCAACCAACAGATCCAAAACTATTATATTGACAAAATGCAGTCACTTTAAGTTTTTTTTTTAACAAGTATTCCACAAGATGACTACCAATAAAACCATCAGCCCCAGTAACAAGTATTTTACTATTTTTATTAATCATAATTCAGAAAAAGATACAATTTTATAGTTATTATCAGCGATTATTTTTTTTAAATCAGTATTCATTAAGGCCTCTTTTTCAGTAATACGGTTTGGAGACTTTAAAAACATATATGTATTATTATTATAATCTTTATAAAAAGTTTCATCAACAATTTCACCTGGATGCATAGATATTTCTATCAGACCAGGATCAGACTTTAATAAGTTTATGATATCTTCTTTAGATATAATGCCGATATTTATAATACTATAAAATTTGATTGGTGACGGATATTTATATTTGTTAAATAATAAAGAAATCTTAATAATTACAGATTTTAAAAAATTTAAATTAGTAAATTTAAATAAAAAGTTTTTGAAAAAGTTGTCATAAATAATTTTTTCTCTAACGATTCTAATTTTATTTATTTTGTATTTTTTCATTAATTTTATAAAGATTTTATTCATTATTGGTGACATATGTATATGTTCTTGACTATCAATATGAGAAAAAATTATATCATCTTTTTTGGCTTTTTTAATTTGAGCAGATAATTCTTTGTAAATCTGTCTTATAATTTTTTTAGAACTAAAAAAATTCAAGAGGTAAAAAAAATGGGATTTTTTTATAAAATATCCATCTGCATTAACTAAGTCAGGAATTTTATTAGATTTCAATAATGACTTACCAATAGTTAAATTTAAATGTATACCGATTTTATTTTTGATTTTAGGTACAACTTCATTTAAAGCATGGTCATACCAAGGGGTGTTTACAAGCAAAGAAGCAGAACTTGCTATTCCTTCATTTATACATTTTAGTATAGTTAAATTTGTACTTTTACTGATGCCGAGATCATCACAAGAAAAAATAATTTTTTTAATCATAATTTAAATATACTATCTATTAATAAATAAATTAGTTAATTTAATCTAATGAAAAAAATAAAAGAAATAATTAACATTTTGGCAATTGTTGATAAATCAAATATCTTTAAAATAATTTTTTTATCATTATTTTTTGTTATAAATGCACTATTCCAGCTTTTATTTGTGCTATCTTTTTATTTTTTAGTACAGTCATTTACTGAACCCAATGCATTGATGCAAAATAATTTGGTTTTGGCATTAAAAAATTTTTTTAATTTAAAAAATAATAATGAAATAAATGATTATTTTGTAATTATTTTTTTTGTAACTGTAATTTTTTCAAATATAATTTTTATACTTTCTAATTTTTTAAAATTTAATTTTTCTTTTTTATTACTTACAAAGCTTAGATCTAAATTATACAATTTTTTTATAGCTCAAAATTTTGTCAATTTTGTAAAAAAAAATAGTGCATCATATACAAATGTAATTTTGAGTGATTGTGAACGATTTTCAATGCAAATAATAGGAAATTGCCTAAATATTTTAATGGGACTTATTTCTTTGATATTTGTACTTATCCCAGTATCTATTATAAATTTTAAAATTACATTAATTTCATTTATTTCAATTAGTATTTTATTTTTAATCACAAGTTCATATTTAAAGCCTAGGTTGAATAGACTTGGTTTTCAAATAAAAGAATATTCTAAAAACAGATTTGAAATATTAAATGACTCTTTTAGAAATTTTAATGAAATTAAATTAGAAAATTTAATTAAATTTTTTAAACAAAAATATTTTGATAAAGAAAATCAAATAAATTTTATAAGTCAAAATTTGTCTATAATTAATCACTCTTCAAAGCCAATTATAGAAATTCTTTTAATAACAGTATTTTTTATTTTTTATAAATTTTTATTTCAATCAAGCTCTATGCTATCTCAATACTTTGATTTATTAGCAATAATAATTGTAACATTATATAAATTAATGCCATCTGTTAACTCTATTTATCAATCAATAAATGAAATTAATTATCACAAAATTGTGATAAAGGGCCTGTTAGGAATTTTAAAAAAAAATGAAATTAGTAAAAAAATTAATATTTCAATTCCTAAATCGATACAACAAGTTAAGTTAAGAAATGTTTCATTTAATTATAATGAACAAGATTCTTTTATATTAAAAAAAATAAACCTTACATTAAAAAAAAATACAATCACTGGTATTAAGGGAATATCAGGATCTGGGAAAACAACTATTCTGAACATAATTTCTGGATTATTAAAACATAAATCTGGCTCAATTTATGTAAATGAAAAAAAAACTGATATTTTTAATAATCCTAATTGGTTTAAAAAAATCTCTTATGTTTCTCAAAATGTAAATATTTTTAATGATACTATTTATAATAATATTTCTTATAATTTTCATGACCTTTTGCTTATTAGTAATAAAAAAAAAATTCAAAATATTTTGAGAGATTTAAATTTAAATGAATTTATAAAAAAAAATAAAAAGCTTGACGAGCAAGGAAAAAATATTAGTGGCGGTCAATTACAACGTATAGCTATTGCAAGAGCACTTTTTAAAAACTCAGATATTATTATTTTTGATGAACCTACTAGAAATTTAGATATTAAAAATGAGATAAGATTAATTAATATTATTAGAAGGCTAAAAAAAAATAAAATAATAATTTTCATTTCACATAATCAAAAAAGTTTGAATATATGTGATAAAATTATAAAACTAAAAAAATAAATTCATGAAAAATATTAAATATGCATCTCAAAATTTAGATAAAAATGATATTATTAATGTAACCAAAACTTTAAGAAATGATTTTATCACTCAAGGCCCCAAGGTTGCTGAATTTGAAAATAAATTAAAAAAAAGATTTGGGGCCAAATATTGTATTGTTACTTCAAATGGAACTTCTGCTTTAAAATTATCATTAAGATCATTGAATTTAAAAGTTAATGATCATGTTATTGTTCCATCAAATACATTTGTTGCAACCGCAAATGCTGTTATCGCAAACAATTTAAAAATTATAATTGCTCCTGTTAATCCGAATCATGGAGGATTAGATGAAGAGTGTATTAAAAAAACCATCAAATTCGCAAAATTAAAAAAAAAAAAAATTAAAGCAATAATAAATGTTTTCTATGCTGGACAAGTATGGGATGTTCATAAAATTTACAAAATTTGCAAAAAAGAAAATATTAAAATTATTGATGATGCTTGTCACGCCATTGGTACAAATTATAGATCTTTAAAAAAAATTTATAAAGTTGGTTCATGTAAACATTCTGAAATTACAACATTTTCATTTCATTCTATTAAAAATATAACAACTGCTGAGGGTGGGTGTATATTAACGAACAATCAAAAAATATATAATTTAGTTAAAAATTTGAGATCCCACGGAATAAATAGAGATAAAAAATATTCTTTAATTAATAAAAAAAATTTTGATGATCAACCATGGTTTTATGAAGCAGTTGAATTATCTGAAAATTATAGATTATCAGATTTGCAATGTGCTTTAGGTATTTCACAATTACAGAGGCTAGATAGATTTAAAAAGAATAAAGATTTAGTTTATAGATACTATAAAAATAAAATTAAAAGACTGAATAATTTTTTAGTTCCAATTATATCTAACAAATACAGCATTAGTCATTGGCATTTATACCCAGTTCTTATTAATGAAAATTATACTAAATATAAAAAAAATTATTTTTATATTTGAAAAAGAAAAATATATCCACACAAGTCCACTATATTCCTATTTACAAACATCCAATCTATAGAAATTATTATGATAAAAAATTAAATTTAGACTCAGAAAAGTTTTATAAAAAAATTTTGTCACTACCTTTTCATAGTGCACTTACAACAAAAGAGATTGATTATGTAATAAGTGAAATTTTTAAATTTTTCAAATCTTTTGCTAAAAAATGAAAAATTATTTAATTAACATAATTTACAATCATCAAAATTCACATTGGTGGCATAAATCAAAAAAAGAAATTTTAGCTTATATTATTAAACCATACTTAAAAAAAAATTTTAAAATATTAGATTATGGATGTGGTGCTGGAAATAACTTGGATATTTTTAAATCTGTAAATAAAATTCATGTTTATGAACCAAACAAGTTAGCAACCAAATTTATAAAAAAAAAATTCAAAAAAGTAAAAATTATTAAAAAAGTAGATGATACTTATGATTTGATTTTATGTTCAGATGTGATGGAGCATATAAAAAATGATAAATTAACATCAGATATTTTATATAAGAGCTTAAAAAAAAATGGATTACTTTTTTTGACTGTACCAGCTTACCCATATTTGTATACAAATAAGGACAAGGAATTAGGACATTTTAGAAGATATACAAAAAAAAACCTAAAAAGAGTTTTAAAAAATTTCAAAATTATTTATTTGAGTTACTATAATTTTTTTTTGTACTTTTTAATTGCACCTTGCCTTGTTTGTATGAATTTAATTAAAATAAATATAATAAGTAAAGTTGAAAAAACACCTAATTCAGTTTTAAATAATTTATTCTATGGAATCTTTAGTTTAGAAAAATTTTTTTTAAGAAAAAAAATTATATTTCCATTTGGTTTGAGTATAATAGGTATATTTAAAAAATAATCTTTACCAATCAAATAAAATTAAATTTAATCTAAGTACCTATTTATATTTACATTCAAAATACAATTTAGTATCACCACCAAATGAAGTTTTAAAATAACCTCTGTTGGGAGAATTTACACCAACAAAATCAATATTTTTTTTTTTTAATTTAATTGAATTCAAAATTTGATCATAAATATTTAAACTAACTGAACCATTTTTTCTATCATCTGGAATACTTCCTCCTACGCTGTAATACGAAGTCTCATCATCATGCAAAAATAATGATGCTGCAAATGGATTTTTAAATTTATCGTATGTAACTATTAAAGATCCTATATTGTTAATTAAAGCATTATTCGCGATTTCTGAAGCCATCAAAATTTCATTTTTCGACCTTTTTCTTTTAAAACTTTTTTGATTTAAATCATTTAGAATATTTATATCATTAACTTCTTCCGAAAAATATTCATTTTTAATTGCTTGGTTGATAATATTTTTTCTACTAGAATTAAATTGATTAATTAAATTACTTGCATTTAGTTTTTGAATATTGAGAATTGAAGTATAAAAAACCTTAATTAAAAATTTTTCTGAATTATTTAAATTATAATTGAACCACTGAAAACTTCTTATGTCATTTACACTATAATGTAATCTTAAGTGAATTTTTTTTTCATATTTTAAAATTTGATTTATAAATTCTGTACAAATTAAATTTAGTTTATGTGGTGATTTTATTTTTTTTGATATAAAAATACTGTTATAAAAAATTGGAATTTTTTCCAAGTTATCATTGAATAAAATAGCGCCTATTAAAGGCAAATCTTTTTCATAGAATAAGTAATTGTTAAAATCTTTATTTAAATTCTTTAGGTATTTATAATCAGAATATATATTTTTTTGATAAGTATTATTAATAAAATCAGACCATTTATTATCATTGATGTTTTTTTTTAATATCATATTTATCTTATAAAATATTAATATTAAATATATGAAATTTATAAATTTTAAAAATAAAAAAATATTTATAGCAGGTAAAAATGGATTACTAGGTAGTGCAATACATAGAGTTTTTAAAAAAAAAGAACCTCTTGCTAAATTATTAATCCCTTCAAGCAAAGATTTAGATTTAACAAATTTAAAAAAGACTGAGTCGTGGTTTAAAAAAAATAAACCGGACTATGTAATACTTGCAGCAGCAAAAGCAGCAGGAATATTTGATAACATTAACAATCCCACTCTATATATGGTGGATAATATTAAAATTCAAACAAATGTAATAACATTAAGTCACAAATATAAAGTTAAAAAATTAATCTTCATAGGTTCATCTTGTATTTATCCTAAGTTCTCAAAAAATCCCATAAAAGAAGATAGTCTATTAGAAGGAGCTTTGGAGGAAACAAATCAATGGTATGCCATAACTAAAATACATGGGATTAAATTTTGTGAGGCATTTAAAAAACAATTTAATTCTAATTTTATATCTGTCATGCCAACAAATTTATATGGAACAAATGATAAATTTTATGATGATAAAATTTCTCATGTAATACCTGCTTTAATTAAAAAATTTTTAGTTGCAAAAAAAAATAAATTAAAAAAAGTTGAGATTTGGGGCACCGGAAATCCTAAAAGAGAATTTTTATTTGCAGATGATTGCGCAGACGCAATACATACTGTTATAAAATCAAATTTATATTTTAAACTAATAAATATAGGCTCTGATGAAGAAATAAAGATAAGAGATTTAGCCTTAATGATTAAAAAAATTACAAATTACAGTGGCAAATTAAAATTCAACAAAAAAATGCCAGATGGAGTTAAACAAAAAAAATTAGATATATCAAAATTAAAAAAACTTGGGTGGAAACAAAAAATTAGTTTAGAAAATGGAATAAGAATTGTAGTAAAAGAAATGTCAAAAATAATTTAATTACAATTAATTAGTTTATTAAGATTTAATTCTTTTATATCATCTTTAAAAATAATCAGTCTATCATTATAGTAATCATAAATTATAAATTTCTCGTTGTGTTTTTTTGTTATTTGATTTTTTTCTAATTGATCTGATCTTTTTGTTCTAGAGGGATTAAAAAAGATAATCTTATCTAATTGAATCTGAGATGAAAAATTTTTTTGACATTCAATTTTTTTATACAATCTAACACCACTTAATTTTCTGTTAGATTTAAATAATAAAGCTTTATTAAAATCATAACTTTCTTCTGAAAAAATGGTTTGTTTAAAAGTATTGTTATTGGGGTAGGTGGGAAATAGAGAGAAAACATAGGCTTTATTTATATTTTCAAGATTTGTTTTGCTAACAATTTTATTTAATAAATCATTTCTAATTTTTGATGAAATTAAATTATTATTAATCTGAAAAATAAATAAGTTTGTATTTAATATAATAAAAAAAGTAAAAATAATTTTTTTTATATTATTTGGAATTTTTAAATTTATAATTAAAAGTGCTACAAATATTATAAATATAAAATTATAAGCACCCATAGCACGATTATTATAACCTTCTAGAGTAGGTATTGAGCTTGCAATAACAAAAAAAAATAAAAACAATAAATAAGAAAAAAGAATTATAAAATAAAAATTACTTTTATTTTTTGTCACATTTAATTCCTTTAAATTAATGAATTTAAATGAAAAAGAAGCAATTAAAATAATTAGTAAAATATAAAAATAGTTTTTAGAAATAAAAAAAGAATTTTTAAAAATTAAAATACTATCAATTATAAGTGAAAAAGGTATGTGGGAATATTCAATAATATAAAATAAAGTGTCTGAATTTAAAATTCTATATCTATTTGATACAGTAAATGGAGTTAATTTTGTAAATAAAACTTGATATGAAAAGATAATAATTAGAACTAGTAAAAAAATTCTAATTTCTTTGTATTTGAAAAATTTACTTAATTTAAATTTGATTACAGAATTAATTATTCTGGTAATTTCATTATTATGAAAAAACAAATTAAAAAAAATTAAAACAAAACAGACCTCGTAAGTAAGTATGGAAAAAATAAAAAATATCCATGATAAATTTTTTTTGATATTATTTTTTTCAATGTTTCCAAAATAATTTAAATAAAAACTTATACTCCAAAAAAATAAAGCAATTATTCCTAAAGATTGAGCAGCAGGTGAAAAAATATTAGATGAATTAAAATTAGGAAATAAAAAAAGTAAAATAATTATAACTGCAATTGATTTATTATATTTATTTTTAATAACTTTAAAAATTATTAAACAATATAAAAAATATATAGAAATATTTATAAAAAAATATTTATGAAAATCATATTCTAAAATTGATATTAAAGACAAAAAAAGAGCACCGATGGGTCTGGTTATAAAGCCATTGAAATAAGTATTTATACTGTCTTTGAACCCTGAATTAAAATAACTATTTTCTGCAATAGACCAATCATCTTGCAGTAATTGTCCATCTTTAAAAATTTCAAAAAAAATCAATATATATGCAGAATAAAAAATAAGTATATAAATAAGATTAATATAACTTATTTTTTTATTTATGTTGTTCACACTAATTACCGTAACTTTAAATTCTCAAAAGACAATATTAAAAACAATAGATAGTATTAATAATCAAACTTATAAAGAATTTGAATATATAGTTATCGATGGTGGATCATCAGATAGCACCTTAGATTTAATAAAAACAAATTTAAAAAAAAAATATATTTTATTGTCCGAAAAAGATAAGGGTATTTATAATGCAATGAACAAAGGTATAAAATTAAGTAATGGTAAATATGTTGCATTTCTTAATTCTGATGATTGGCTTGAAAATGATGTACTTCTTAAAGTTAGCAAATTTATAGAAAAAGAAAATCCATTGATTGTATATGGTGATGCTAAATTTTACAAAAAAAATGGTATTTTTTCATTTTATGCAAAAGCTAATTTAAAAAAATTAAAAAAAAATATGTCATTATTGCATTCAAGTTTTTATGTTCAAAAGGAAATAATAAAAAAATATTTATTTGATGAAAATTTAATAATAAGTTCAGATTATAAGCAAATGTTGCATTTAAAAAGAAACTATAAATTTAGTTATATCCCTCAATCGTTGAGCAACGTATCAATGGGTGGCAAGTCTTCCAATCTATTATTATCTTCTAGAGAGTTTTTTTCAATCCAAAGAAAAGAATTTGGAATATTTAAAAGTTTATTAAATTATATTTTGAAATATCACTATCATATAATAAAAATTATATTTTTAAATTTTAAAAGTTTTCTTTAATTTTAATCTTCTTGTTATTTCTGATTTTTTTATAAATGGTAAGTTAATTTTTGATAATTTATTATATAAATAAGGATATGAAAATAAAATTTTGTTCTTATAGAAATTATTTCCAAAACTAATTCTAGGTATTTCAAGATTGTCATATTCATTGGTATCAAAATTATTTAAATTCATTGTAAAGGCATACTTTATTCCACTTTTTTTTAATATATTTTTTTCTCTATCAGCATAATCAAGTTTTTTAATTCCGTTTGGATAAGCAAAACTAATTATCTGTTTATTTAAAAAATTACTTAAATTTTCTATTGAATTTTTTATTTCAAGCTCTGATATTTCATTTGTTTCATTTAATAATATTGGATGATTTACAGTATGTGCTCCTAACTCTAGTAAATTTTCTTTAGATAGTTCATTCATTTTTTCTAAAGAAATATTGAAGTTTGGTAATTTTATAGAATATTTTTTAACTAATAAATTAATAAACTCCTCTATTTTTTCAATTTTATATAATTTTATATAATCAAAAAGTTTAAATACCTTATTGTTTATTTTAATTGAAAAAAAATCATTGAATTCCTCATTTAATTTATTATTTAATTTCGTATTTATGTATTCAATGTCTTGAAACCAAAAATTTTTTTTTTTTAAGATTTTATCTATAGAAATAAATAATGTTGAGGGAATATTTCTTTCTTTTAAAATTTTAAATGCTTTGTCAAAACTATGATGACCATCGTCAAATGTAATATGGCAAATATTTTTTTCGTTACTATTAATAAAATCAACTAAATTTTTAAACTTATAGTTTTTTGTTATTAATAAAATTGTTTTTTTAAAAATTGTAAAATCATTTATTTCATGAAAAACAAATACTTTTTTCATTTATGGGCAAAAAAAATTTTATTTGATTTTAGAAACTCAATTTTATTATTTTTATCTATTAAGCTTAATAATTTAGAGATTTTTTTTTGAAGTTTGTAAGGTAAAATTTTATTTAATATGTATATATCACCATATCCATGATCTTTCACTAAATCTAATTTGAAACCTGACGCATTAATCAGACTAATTAATTCATTAATTTTTTTAAGTTTTAAACCTGGATGTGGAACTGACTTAAATAAATTCTTAAGGTTGTTAACATATCTTGAAAATCCAAACAAATTTCCAAGATTTCTTTCTATTGGTAAATTAAATATAAGATTACCATTAGAATTAAGACAATTGTAAATTTTATTAAAATTTAAATTATAATTCGTTTGGTATTCAAAATAGCCAAGAGCTATTATTATGTCATACTTATTGTTGAAATTTATATTTAAAAAATCTTCATTAATCAGTTTGTTTTCACTCATGTTAAGATTTAAATTAGTATAATTTTGCTTGGCTTGTTCAATCATGTTTTTTGAAATATCAATCATGTCAACATTAAATCCAGATTGTATTAATTCAGAGCTCATCACGCCTGTACCGCCTCCTAAATCTAAAATTTTTACATTTTTTTCAAAATTATCAATTATAAAAGTTTTTATAATATTTTTTCTTTCTACTAAAATAGCCTCGACAAGGTTGTTATTTTCAATATAAAATCTTTCCCAATAATTAGAATTCTTATTAAAGTAATTTTTTATTTTATTTTCATTCATATTTTTTAAAAATTTTATTGTATTTTTTTAAAATTATTTTCCATTCAAAGTTTTTTTCAAAAATCTTAATTATTTTATTTTTATTATTAACTCTAGTGCTTAAATTGTTTATATATTTTATTATATTTGATTCATTATTTGATACAAAACCTAGGTAATATTTATTAATTATTTCTTTTATTATACCAACATCATAAGAAATAAAAGGAATACCAGCAGCCATACTTTCAAAAACAACTAATGGATTATATTCAATTCTGGATCCAAATATAAAGCCATTAGAGCCAGCTAATGCATGAGAAATGTTTATCCTTTCTTTTTTATGTATTAAATAAATTTTTTTTTGTTTATTTATTTTATTAAAAACAAATATTCTTAAATTAATATAAAGCTTAAATAAAATACTATAATTTGAATAGTATATGTTGAGTTTTGCAGGATGGTCTAAATTTTCGAAAATATTTATTATTCTATCTTGACCTTTTAAATATTTCAAATTCGATATCGAAACATATTGAGGAATTAAATTTTTTTTTTGTTTTTTCTTTTTCAAAGAAAAAGAGCCGTTGGAAATAATATTTATGTTTTTTTTAAAATATTTTCTGCAAAACTTATAATCTTTCCAATTTTTTGAACAGCATATTATCTCATCAAAATATTTTATTTTCATTTTTAGTATTTCAAAATATGGCTTAAAAAAAATATTATTTAATCTTGAGAAACCACATGGAAAAAAAATTTTTTTAGATTTTATTTTGTCAAGAATTGGTAGAGCCAAATCAAAAGTCCATTGTTGAGCTGCATTAAAAAAAATAATATCAAAATCAGAATTTAGAAGATAGTTTTCATATTTTTTTAATTCACCTGAATAACCTTTGACTAAACTTCCTTTAATTTTAAATTCTTTTATATTAATTTTTTTTTTAAAATTCCTATTATTCCTATTCAAGAAAGTTGTTGCAATACTCACTTTGTGATTTTTGGATAGAAAATTTGCCAAAACCTCAGAATGTATCTCAACACCACCAACATTAGGGTTGAAAAATTCAGAGCAAATTAATATTTTCATTTAATGAATAAATATTTTAAAGTATTTTTGTCATTATTTTTAACGATAATTATAATTAAAGTATTTAATTTAAATATAAAATCTTTTTTTTTATCAATTAAATTAAATCATATAATCTTATTAATACTTTTTTTTCTTACCTCCTACGTATTATCGTCATTAAGATTTATGTTTATACTTAATATTTTTAATGAAAAAATAAAGTTTAGTCGTTCTTTTGCTTTAACAATTTATCAAAATTTATTTAACTCGTTATCAGTTTCTGGATCAGGAGAAGTTGTAAAATATTTTAAAAAAAATAATATTAACAGTTTTGATATGGGTTTTTCTATAATTCTAGAAAAATTATCTGGAATACTTGCTTCAATATCTATCATAGTATTTTCTTCCATATTTTTATTTTTAACTATTGAAGATAAAAAAATATTTTTTTTTGGAATTTTCTTAATAATTATTTCGCTATTAATAGTAATCTACTTTACTAATTATGCTTATAAGGTTCCCTACTTTTATTATATTAAAAAAATGTACTATGTTAAAAGTAATTTAAAGTTGTTTTTTTTAGTATTTTTTATTTCTTTATTGCTTCAATTTATTTCAATAATTTTGTACGTTATGTTATTCAAAATAAATTATGTAGATAATATTAATTTATTTTTATTAGCAATCATGGTGCCCATCATCAATCTTTTAAGTGCAATTCCTTTAAGTTTTTCTGGAATAGGTATCAGAGATATAAGTGGTGTATTTTTACTATCATTATTAAATATTTTACCTGAACAATCTTTATATGTGACTTATATTATAGGTGTTTTTTCCATATTATTCTCAATATCAATTTTATTATTTAACCAATTTTTAAAAAACTTATTTGTTCTTAAAAGAAATTATTCTTGAAAAAACAATTGATAGAGATATCCAGTAAAAAAAGTAAAAAGATAATGTTACAAATAATGAAAATACAATTAACATTACTAAGATACCTATATTAAAAGTATCTTCATTTTCATAACTGCATTTAATTAAAAAGTAAAACAATAATAATTTAGTTGAGAAACCTACAAATCCATGCTCAACAAACATTTGAAGAAAATTGCTTTCAGCATTACCTGATGTAAACACTGGATTATTGATTGTTGCATTTATATCTGAATTTAGCAGACCAAATGAAAATTTGTTTGCAGAATATCCAAAAATAAATTTTTCTTTTATTAAACCGATAGCATTTGAATAAATTTCTAATCTACTTGGCACAGAATTTAAATGCTGTTGCATGTATGTTTCTACATATTCTTTATAAAAAACATAATTATCACTACTATTCTCAGCAATTTTTTCTAAAGAATTTTTATCTATATAACCATTTGAGAAAACATCATTGCTAATATTATAATAATACCAAGCATCTTTATTTAAATAATTAAAATAATTTGATAAGTCCGTATTTATTAGAGATGTAATTTTCATCATTGTATACAAAAAAAAGTTAGTTCTTTGAATATGATTTGGATCACTTTTGTCGTTAATAAAAATTAGATCACTGTAATTCCAAATATAAGTAAATATTAAAGTAAAAACTAAAAATATCAAAACCTGATAAAAAAAATATTTCATTATTATTTTTTTTTGAATTGTAAAAAAATAAATAATTAAAATAAAAGAAATTATCCAAGCAACTCTTGAAAATGTAAGAAATAAGCAGAGTCCAATAAAACAGGTTGTAAATAAATATTTTCTTTTTTTAGGTTCTCTTATCATAAGATAAATAGAACTAACAAAACCTAATATAATTGGAAATATTTCAACGTTTCTATATCCAGCAGAGTAAAATGGTAACAATTGAAAATATGCATAGTTATTTGAACTATTATATTTCTTGAAAGTTTCCCAAAATATATCAGGATGATGAAGAATCCTTAAATAAACATCTGCTATAAAATGAACAATTGAAATTATACAAAATAAAATACCAACGTTTAAAAAAATTTTTTCTAAATTAATTTTATCTATAAAATAAACCAAGATTATTGATAAAATTATTGCAATTATATAGTAGACAGATTTTGAGTATACGCAGACTAAATTAAATATAGCAAATTTTAAATTTTCATTTTCGTTTAAAAATAAAAGAATATTTTTGCAAGTTTGTTTATTTGCAAATAAATTATAATTAAATTGATAATCAAAATGAAAAGTTTCTAAAAAAAAAAGTAAAATATACAAACTAAGAATTATTATTATTTTTTTAGAAACAAGATTTTTAAAATAAAAAAAATTTATGTTCTTTGAGAATTCATAAAAAATATAAAAAATTAAGATTACTTTAACAATTAAAAGTGGTATTGCATAAGAAAATAGATTAACTCTTAGAAAATATAAGCTAAAAAAAAATAAAATAAAAATAGAAAAAAAAATAGAATTATAAGTTTTATTAAAAGTGCGCATTATTATTCAGCCATACTATTTTTGGGAGGGTCATTACAAAAAATATACATCCTCATTATCTAACTCAAATACAATTTGTTTAATAACATCTCACGTTAAGTCAAGAAAAAATATAATATCTTTAAAACCAGTATTTTTAGATTACAGAAAAAATATTTTGTCTTTTACTTTATCTAGAATTTTCAATTCATTAAATACAGTTTTTTACTTAAAGAATTTTTTAAAAAAAAATTATATTTTTCATTTTATTGAATTTGAACCTATTTCAAAAATAATTTTTTTAATTTTTAATATATTTTTAAGAAAAAAAACATTATTTACTATTCACTCAACATCAATTTCGAGGTCGAATAACTCTTTTATAAATCTTATCAAAATTACTCAAAGAGCTTTTTTTATTATTGCACTAATATTATCTAACTTTTCAAACTGCAAGTTTGTTGTACATAATAAATATAATATTAATTTTTTGAAAAAATTTATATTACCTGGCAGAATTTTTCTTATTCCTTATCCTTGTGACACACCAATTAAAAAAAAAAAAATGAACAAGGAAAATCGATTGTTAGTTTTTGGTCAATTTAGGGAGGATAAACAAATTTTGAGTGTGTTAAAAGAAAATGAACTATCAAAAATTAAAATTACTTTTGCTGGAAAATTCTTTGATTTGAAATTATTAAATTATTTAAAAAAAAATAAAAACTTTGAAATTATAAACAAATTTATATCTTCTAAAGAGCTTCAAAAAATTTCGTTAAAGGTAAATTACTTTTTGATACCATATGGTAAAAACTATTCTGGATCCGCAGGACCAATGAAGGAAAGTTTTTCTTTTGGATGTCCAATAATTTCGACTAAAAATAAGATTTTTAAAGATTATATCCATAAAAAGAAAATGGGTTTTTTTTTGACAGATAATATTTACAATAAAATAAATTTTCTAAGTAAAAAACACTATGAGTTAATGAGTGAAAAATGTTTAATATATGCAAGAAAAAATAATTGGGATAATTTTTTAGATAAGTATCTAAAAATTTATAATTTATTTAAAACTTAAAAATCTTGCTCTCATTATTCTTATAACCGTCCAATACGCTGCTTTTAATGGCTCTAATTTACTGTCACCTATTCTTTCTTTGTAATCAATATCAATAAAGCATATTTTATATCCTAATCTTATTGGCCAGAGTATTAGCTCAACTGGTAGTGATACACTTTCTTTGCTATAAGGAAGGTTCTGAACTATATTTTTTTTATATGCTCGCATTCCACTATGCAAATCTCTGATCCTTTTAAAAAAGAGAATACTCGCAATTAGTGCAAAAAAATAATTTGCAAAATAATTTAGGTAAGGCATATTAATCGGTTTTCTAGGAAGTCTATTACCATCTACTACATCAAAATTTTCCTCTAAAATTTTTTTTGAAAAATTATCAATTTGGTCTACCGGATAAGTATCGTCACAATCCATTGTTATTATTATTTCTCTTTTAGATGACTTAAGAGCTAAATCCATAGCTGGACTATAACCAATTGGAGGCATTTGTTTAATTACTTTTGCCCCATTATCAAGGGCTATTTCAGCAGTCTTGTCTTCACTACTATCAACAATCAATATTTCAATTCTATCGTCAATTTTTTTTATATCATCTATAACTTTTTTGACTGATTTTTCTTCATTCATAGAAATCATTGCGACTGTTATTTTATCACCAAACTTGATCATTATAGACTACTTCAGAACCTTTTTTTGAAAAACTAAATTTAACTTCTTCTAAATTATTTAATACTTTTTTTATAGATTTTTTTTTCTCACTATTTGAAATAAATAAGAAATAACCTCCACCTCCTGCACCTAAAATTTTGCCACCATACATTCCCTCTTTTTCTGCTTTATGGTAGTATAAATTCAATATTTTTTGTACTCTATTTGATCCAAAATTTTTTTTAAATTTCCAAGATTGATTTAAAATTTTTCCAATATCTGCATATTTTTTATTTTTCAAAAGAAATTCAAATTTTTTAGCGTCATCAATTAGTTTTTTTCTTTTATTTTCATTATATGATTTATTAATAGATCCAAGTATTTTATCAGCCTTTCTATTGATACCTGTATAGTACAAAGAAAGCTTATTTAAAAAATTTTCTTTTTGTTTAATATTTAATTTTATATCATTTATTTTTATTTTATTAGTTGATTGAAAAATATATTTTTTAAATCCTCCATATGCTGCATTTACATGATCTTGTAGACCTATTTTTTTTCCTCCCATAATTGCTTCTACATGGTAAGCGTTTAGCACCAAATTTTTAGTGTTAATTTTTTTTTTTTTGAATTCATATAGAGCTTTTAATAAACCAACAGTTAAAGAACTTGATGATCCCAATCCACTGCCAGAGCTAGGTATATCTGCCATTATAACAATTTCTATACCTTTTGAAATTCCACAATATTTTAAACAATTTCTTATTATTGAATGTTTAATTTGATTTAGATTATTAACATTTTCAGTTTTAGAATAAGAAACTCTTATTTTACCATCATGTTTTTTATTAACCATAACATAGATATACTTATCAATGGTAGCTGAAATTACTCGACCATATAAATTGCTATTAGCAATATAGTCGCTTCCACCTCCAGCAAAACTAATTCTAAATGGTGTTTTAGTTAGTATCATTTTAGAAAATTGTTATAATAGATTTATGAAATTTCCTAATAAAAAATTTAAAAATTTTTATGCATTTTTAGGTGCATATAAAGATGAAGCATCAAGGATGTTTGATGAGAATCATGTTATTAAATTAGAAAAAATTGCAAATGTGTTGTCAAAAACATATAGATCTCAAAAAACTTTGTTTGTTTGTGGTAATGGTGGTTCAGCTTCGATAGCAGAACATTTTGTTTGTGATCATCAAAAACTTTTAGCAACAACAAAGAAATTTTTACCAAAAGTTATTTCTTTAAGTTCAAATTTACCCTTAATCACAGCAATAGCTAATGATACAGATTATTCGAATATTTTTTCAGATCAACTCAGATATAATTATAAACCTGGCGACATGTTATTTGTAATAAGTGCCTCTGGTAATTCTCCAAATATAGTCAACGCTCTTAAATTTGCTAAACAGAAGAAATTATTTTCTATTTCATTTACAGGATTTAGTGGAGGCAAGGCAAAAAAACTTTCAAACATAAATATTCATTGCAAAAGTTATAATTATGGCATTGTTGAAATGATGCATCATAATTATATGAATATCATTGCTCAATATTTAAGACAAAAAGTTTTATCTCAGTCAGATATTAAAAAAATATATTTTTAATGAAATTCAGTTTTATTCTTCTTGCCCATAATGAGGAAAAAACGATTAAAGATGAAATAGAGAATCTTTATAATAAGATAGTTAAAAAATTTTCTTATGACTATGAGGTTTTAATTTGTGAGGATGGGAGTACAGATAATAGTAAAAATATTATTAACTCATTAAAAAAAAATTATGACTATAAAATTATTGGTTCAGTAGCTAGAAAAGGAGTAAGCCAAGCTATGCAGGATGCTTTTAAAGTTGCCAAAGGAGAATACATCTTTTTCACAGATGCTGGAAAAAAATTTGAATTTGATGATTTTTGGAAATTATACAGTGAAGCAAAATATAATGATTTGGTATCAGGTTTAAGAGTAAATAGAAAAGATCAAAAATACAGAATTTTTCTTACTTATATGTTTAATTTATTTTTAAAGCTTTTTTTGAAATCTAAATTTAAAGATATTGATTCAGGTTTTAAAATTTTTAAAAGATCACCTTTAATTGAAATTTTAAACAAAAAACCTTTAAATTCAGATTTTTTGTCTGCAGAGATTTGTCTTAAATTTCAATATAAAGAATTTAAAGTTAAGGAAGTAAGAGTAGACTATTTTCAAAGAAATGAGGTTTCAAAAGCTTTACCTATTTATAAAATTCCCTCATTAGTTTTTAGATTTTTGTTAAATTTTAATAAATTAAAAGAAGAATTAAAAAGTTATTCCCATTAACTTTTTATTTTTTCTTATAAGGTCAAATAAATTTTTATTTTTTTTATTAATTTCTAGGTAGCGAATTTTAGCATTTTTTGCACAAAGTTTATCTGAATTTGAATTACCAATAAAAAATGATTTTTTAAGATCGATGTTATACTTATTCTTAGCTTTCAAAATTAAACCTATTTTTGGCTTTCTACATTTACAATTAATTTTCATTGATTTAATTTCACCAACATAACCTTTGTGAGGATGGTGGGGGCAATAAAAAATATCATTTATATAAGAACCATACTTGCCAAGCTTAGTTTCTAATTTTTGATGTAAAAAATGTAATTTTTTTTCTGTTATAAATCCTTTAGCTATTGATGGTTGATTAGTAATTATAATTGACAGATATTTTGAATTATTTATTTTTTTTAAAGCTTCTACTGTTCCTGTCATTAAAATTGAAGGATCTTCAACTTTAAAAGTTATTTCTTTATTAATTACACCATCTCTATCTAAAAAAATTGCAGGTTTTTTTTGCGAGTTATTAGATACTAAAAATTTTTCACTCTTTTCAATATTTTTTGCAAATTTTAATCTATCTTTTGTTCCAATATCTTTTATATACTCTGTTGTCTTATATGAATAAATTTTCATTTTTTTTTTTAGAAAAAAAGGGATTAAAAATTTATTAAATTTTAATTTTCTATTTGGGATAAACTTTATTAGCTTTCCTTTAATGAAATAAATTCCAGCAGAGGTAAGGTTTTTATAAATTAAATTTTTACGGTGCGGTTTTGAGTAAAAATTTATTAATTTATTATTTTCATCAACTTCTAACAAATCACTATCATATGGATGATCGTTAGGATGAGTAACTATACATAAATCTTTTTTTATTTTTGAGTAATTTAAAAATTTTTTAAAATTAAAATTTATAAGTAAATCTGTACTGACTATGATAAAATTTTCTTTTTCAAAATTTTTAATAGTTTTTAGATTTGCTAGTGCTCCACCATCATCAAGATATTTACTTTCCATAATAATTTTTATTTTTAATTTTTTTTTAATTATAAAGTTAATAATATCTTTTTGAGATTCATTAATAACAATGTATATTTTTTTAAAATTTTCTGATTTTATTTTTTTATAAATTTTTTCAAGTAGTGTTTCTTTATTTATTTTGATTAAACATTTAGATTTTTTTTTAATAATTTTTTTCAATCTTGAGCCTTTGCCACCAGCCAAAAGTACAAAAGAAGTCATAATATGTCTTTAATAGTCTTTTTTGCGCTATTTAAAGAATTTGAAAAATTTTTTGGAAATAGATTATTTTTTTTAATTAATGTGTTATTTAATTTATATCTTGGTACATCGCCGATCCAGCCATATTTAGTGTTACCAAATTCTACCTTTTTTTTAGATTTAAGATGTTTTTTGAATAATAGTAATATTTGTTTAACGGTAATACCATTATCTTTTTGACCAATATTCATAATACTTGATTCATCTTTTTTGTTATTTAACAAAATTTTTATAAGATCATTGCAATACATGTAAGGTTTCTTTTGATTTCCGTTTCCAAGAACTTTTACTATTTTTTTTTTATTTAAAAATTTTTTACGCATATCATAAAAAATTCCATGAGTAATATTCTTGCCGATTACATTTGGTAGCCTATAGATTTGGTATATTAATTTATTTTTAAAAGCAAAGTGGGTTATATAAGCTTCAGAAGCTAATTTCATTGAACCGTAATTTGAGACTGGTGTTTGAGGCCCAGTGTTTTCTTTTAGTAAAGTCAAATTTTTATTTTTACCATAAACAGCTGAGCTTGATGTGAAAATAATTTTACAATTTTTTTTTAAATAATTTTCTATATTATTTAAAAAATTAAAAGTTGTTAAATATGTATTGTTGAAATCTACATTTGGATCTAAAATACCTTTTTTAATATCTGAATTAGCTGCTAACAACCAAACTTCGTCAAATTTAATTTTATTTATGTTTTTATAAAAATTGTTTGATAGTTTTTTTTTTGAAATATCTTCATTCAAAAATTTAATTTTATTATTTTCAATAAATTTTTTAAGAAATCTAATTTTTCCACCACTTAAATTGTCAACAGCAATTATCATATTTTTTTTATCTGTTATTGTATTTATTAATGTAGATCCTACTAAACCTGAGGCTCCGGTAATTATTATTTTTTTCATAGTTTTTTCTTAAGATTATTTGCAAATTTTTTTGATTGAAATATTACTTGATCAGAATTTAGATATTCCCAAGAACCCCATCT